>Ga0302277_1002205_pt1 | contig 13968 bp, 13 predicted proteins | sample III_Bog_N3_1_FD_198759 | JGI IMG/M metagenome (GOLD analysis project Ga0302277, IMG submission 198759) | Peat permafrost microbial communities from Stordalen Mire near Abisko, Sweden - III_Bog_N3_1 | ecosystem: Environmental > Terrestrial > Soil > Wetlands > Peat | place: Sweden: Abisko... | reverse complement strand
TCCCAACAAATTTCAGAGTGTGGACAAAGAATGGACCGGAGTCATTACGGGTAAACAGTTTACAGTAAGTCGGGATGATGGATGGACCATCGTCTATGACGGAGGTCGGCTGAGCTCCATTACCACCGACGATCATCATGTATTTACCTGGATCTATAGCGGATCCATACCCGTGGCAGTAAACAAAGATGGGTCTTCCGTCATTACCGTAGAGCCCGGAGTAGACGGTGGGATAAAAGCGATCGACTTTGGGGGGAAGAGCTACCAAGCGAATTACGGGCAGCGCCCGATGATGCAAATCATTAACGGAGTGCCGATTATACAACAACTGGCATCGGAACTGACAGGCTTCAAGAATCCTGATGGAAAAGGGGCCACCTTCACCTTTGAGCTGACCCCCCAGCGGGCACCGACCCTGACCCTCAATGACAATGGGCAGGAAACCACCTATATTTGGAATCCTACTAGCAACTACCTTGTAAATGAAGATGGGCCAGGGGGCAAGTGGACGTACTCAGTTGGCAGAGTGAACCAAGAATTTGGAATACCGCCACTTTCCAGAAAGAACAGTGATGGAAAGACCGAGGGTGTAGAAGTAGATAACAAGGCGGGGATCTATACCAGGGTGGGTACGGATGGGGTAAAGACAGTAACGCAGGTCTTTGAAACACCTGGACCACTTTATCTGAAGGTAAGGAACATTGAACAAATATCCGGAAAAGTCACCACAACGATCATGAGGGCTTCCTATGATGAAGCGGGGAGGATGATCAGAAAAATTGATGGTAACGGTAACCTGACAATTTTTACCTACGATAAGAGTGGAACACTTTTGAGTCAGTCACACAGTCTGACTAAGGAAAAGATGGCTCTGCTGGCCGCCAAGGAAAAATCGCTGATTCAGAGTATCGCGACGGCTCCTACGTTGCTTGGAAAGCAGCAGGCAACAACTCAGCTTGGCTTCTTCTATATCCATGAAATGAGAGATCTGAAAAAAGCTTCGGCCGTAGCTGCACAACTGAGCCACGATAGCGCTTACATGATACGTATCCAGATGATTGAAACGGATGAAACACTTTCTCGACCTCAGAAAGCAGAAGAATGTAAGGCACTCTTAAAAGAGTATCCAAGATGTGAGCGTCAATTAAATTTCTTGATTAATGCGTATTTAACAACCTGAAAGCAAAAAATGAATAAACTTATACTTATTAGCATGGCGGTATTAGCGCTATCACCTAAACTCCATGCGGGAATAGTAACTGTAACAACAGATCCTGCTTCTACCTATTGGACAACTATTAACGCACAAAATATTACAATAACAAATCAGTGTGTTCCAGTTAGTGCGTATGATGCTATGGGGGACGGAGTGACATTTACTGAATCCGATACCCATGGTAGCGGGAGCATAACAGAAGTGAACTGGACTTTTGCTAATGCAGAAGTTGAACAGTCAAGTGACTCCCCGACCACCATTCGATTCTTAGATAGCGCGGAAGGAGTTTCAAGTGCCTGCACCGTGGGTGTTACTCATCTCATCACAAATGGTATATCGTGTGCACAAGCCTCGAATTCAGTTCTTACCTTTCCTGTAAATGTGATTCAGCCAGCACTCTCATTTAACACAGCGTCCTGGTCTACCGACAATAGTTTGATTCCTTCCGCGCAATTTAACAACGGCAAAGCTTATCCTGGAAATATTTATTTTGAAACATTTTCTAATGATAGCAATTGTGTTATACCATATGAATATGATTACACGATGACTCCTGATAATTCAGGAGCAGACACTAACAAAATGAATATAATAGAGATTGATACGAATGACAATGCAGTTTATTATGATAGTCACACCGGATTGCCATATACTAAAGTTATGACTCCGGACGCGGAAGGTAATTATGTGACAAATATTTACACTCTAGACCATCAAACTTTTCAAACAGTAAATCTTGGAACATCTCCCCCAAGCCCTAAAGCATATGGTATCGATGCTCCTGGAATTCGAGCTATTCACGCAGCGTATGAAAGCAAGATGGCACATATTGCTAACACTTCCACTTATCCAACCACATATTTTAGTGCGTCGAGCGTCGTAATAACTATGTCTTTAATTTCATATCCTACATACAACGATGCCACTGGAGAACATTTAGATCCTACTACGGCTACCACTCATACATTTATCTATACTTTACAAGCTGGCCCCAATGGGACTGGTCCCTTTAGTTGGTCTACAACTAGCTACTAATAATTAAATAATGAAAATTAAATTTATAGCATTACTGCTTGTCGCGGGAATTAGTCTCGTCTGCGAACTCAAATGTGAAGCTCAAGATGCAACGAGCATCACATCTGATCCTGCGATTATAGCAGCTATCGACACATTAAAAACAAATAAAATTCTACCTTCTTATACTGTACAGAATAGTTTTGGAGCGACAAGTGCCGATCAATATAAACAATACCTAAATATTTATAATGCTCAACTTAGAGCTATTAATATTCTCCGTGAGGCAAAAATACAAGGGACTGCCTCAACTCTTCTGCCTTATCTTAATTATTGTACGTCCGGATTTGAGGGGTCTCTTATGCATGCCGATTTTGGAGCTTGGGGACAGAAAACTAATATAACTTTGCGTATATGGCCTGCGCTAGGTGCACTAGTCGAAATCCCTGGCTCCGGGCAAGTGCTTGCAAGCTATGCACTCGATAAAGAGAACCCTGTAAAGTATAGACTTGAAGCATTGGCCGCTTTAAAATATGTGGATATACAGAAATTTAGAGAGACTGCTGATATAATGTCCAATGAGTTTCCTAAAGAAGACTTTATAGGCACATATATTCGAAACACTCAATCTGAAGACCAAAGATATCTGGGCACATATTTGTTAGATGACCATATAAAATGAAACTCATGGGCTTTATTTAATTTATATTTTTTCGCTTTAACGAATTGTAATCTTTAGTATCCAATTTAGTAATGAGCGGCGACCTTCTAGGTGTTGACTGGAGGCTCATCTACCCAAGCCTGCATACCTCATTACTCTACTGAGTCTCTTCACCACCCTACTGCCCTGTTTCAGAACGTGATTTTTTTGCGCCCCCGTCGTTTTTCGCAGAAATTGGCATTTTTCTGAGACTCGACCAAGGGGAAATATGAAGGAATCGCTACTCCTCGTCATGGCCTTGCTCTCCTCAGCCTGTGCCAATCCTGTGGAGGAGTTCCATCTCGCCCCTGCACCCAACATGGAAAGGGCCGATCTTTACTACCTGCCTTCCTCCTCCACACTCAAGGCAGTTCTAGTCCTCTGTCCGGGAGTCAATAGGAGCGGAGAAGAATTGGTATCCTCTCCCGTCTGGCAGAAGTTCGCCCGAAGCAACAATCTGGGCCTTGTAGGACTCTCCTTTTCCTCCCCGCTCAATCACATCAAGGATGGACTCGGCTATTACTACGCCTCCAAAGGTTCTGGAGATCAGCTACTCGAAGGAATCCGTAACATCTATGGCGGTGACCCTCCACTCTTACTCTATGGCTTTTCAGGAGGTGCCCAATTCACCAGCCGGTTTGAAGAATACGCTCCCGATCATGTCCTGACCTGGTGCGCCTATTCCGCCGAATGGTGGGATATTCCACTCCATAAAGCGCAGAATCCGCCCGGCCTCGTGGCTTGTGGAGAGAGTGATGCGGTGCGCTACGGGGCATCTATCACCTATTTCAAGCAAGGGAGAGCCGTTGGAAAGCCCTGGGTATGGATCAGTCTTCCCCGGACCGACCACGAAAATTCACCTCTCCTGGATGATTTTGTGAGGAAGTATTTTTCTGCATGCCTCAACGGTGGATCAAATTTATCTCGCGGAGTATGGGTCGATGTGGATACCAAACTTATTGTGTCTGAGCAAGAGGCACAAAACCATCCCTCCCTCTCTGCGTGGCTGCCAACCCAACAACTCTATGACGACTGGAAAACAATTCATGAACCTTAAATCATCTAAAAGTCCGTTTTCTTCGCCAATTTGCAGAGCTTTGTTATGCGTACTGATGGGGCTGTCCACCTCCCTCTACGCCGACTCCGGATTTTTTAAAATAGATGAGCCCTCCACCCATTTTAAACAAGCACATCCGACTTTCGGGGCAAAAATCAGCGCGCAGGAAAATATTTATTCAAAATATACCTTTGTGAAAGGGTATATCTATGACCGGGATGGAAAGATGATCCACTACTTCAAGTCTCCTATTTATGTGCCATTTATCTTAAAAAAGGATCAAAAGACTGAAATTGACTTTAAAATCCCCAGGGGCATGAACGTAGATGACTGCAGTGCAGTCATTGTCTTTGGCGATAAAAATGAAGCAGTTGCTATAACCTATCCTTCGATACTCTCAGAATCCTCCTTTAATTATCCGGAAAAAAAGCTTGTGGAGGATCATACCCCTAAAATCATCACCCGCAAAAAGGTGATTGATCCTTTGGTGGAATATGTGGTCAAGGCAGGTGCAGTTAATGGGAAAAGCCAGCAGTTGACGCTTTTTTTGAGGATGCCCAACGGGGTTGAGGACCCCTCTGAAGTAACCGGAGTACTGGTGGTGTGCGTGCTCTGGACAGGAATTGATGTGGCCAGGATAGATATGCAGCAACCTGAATTGCGCGGGGACTACAATGGAATCTTTGCATACGCCAATTATCACAAGTTGGCGATTCTTGCCTGGGGAGGACCCGGGGCTGAGTGGGATCCACGCAAGAACTACAACGATATGGGTAAACTCCAAGTGAGTACTATGGATAAGGAGCTCGATACTGTGGCTGATGCCTGGGAAAAAGGAGTGCAGGATCTTACCACGCAATACGACCTCCCCAAAAAGGATTATTTACTCTGGGGAATATGTGGCTCTGCTCAATGGGCTCAGCGTCTCTGTCTGAGAAAACCGGATTATTTCCTCGCAACCTATATGCTGATCCCTGGAAGCTTTGACGAGCCAACCCCGGGGGGGAGCAAGGTGCTGTGGTGTCTCTGCACCGGAGACGAGTATGGAGGCTATGAAAATGCCCTTCGCTGGTATAAAGAATGCTGCGCAATGGGATATCCCATGATATTCAAAGCCTATGAGGGTCTGGGGCATCGCACGAGTCGCTCATCTGTGGGGATGTCGTTCAAATTCTTTGACTTTGCCCTGACTCAAAAAGACCAGAAAGACCAATACGATGTCGACAGTCAAAGCCGGCTGGCTTCTTTGAAATATGCCAATGCCGGGAAAACCGGCGTCCCTTGGTCAACGGCTTTTCAGAAGCCGCTTTTTTATGGCGATATCGTTAATCAGGAGGTCTTTCCAGCCGCTCAGGTAGAGATGATTCCTGAGGGATTCAGGACGCCTCTGCCGACACCCCAACTTGCCGATTACTGGTTGAGAGGTAGATGATCGACCTGTATTTTCATGGCATTTGGCGGATGGACTGGGGGCTGGGGAACCCCAATAAAACAGGAGCCTTGATCGCCCTTCTGATGATTTCGGTTTGGGGGCTGAGTTTTATTAGTCCGTTTCGCAAGTGGGGATTCTGGGTAGCGCTGACTCTCTTTACCGGCTTGGGAGTTTGTTTGATCCACACATTTTCCCGAGGCGGACTGATTGCTCTCTTTGCTGGGCTTGTCCCACTAATCCTGACAGCGCCAAGACCTTGGTCACGGAGCAGGGTGATGGCGCTTGTGGTGATGTCTTGGATCCTCATAGGGGCTTCTGCGTTTCTGAATGCCGAACAGCGATTTGGACAAGGCATTGTTCAAGAAGATCGCTCCATCACAAATCGCTTTGAAATCTGGAAGAGTGCACCACGAATGATGCTTGATGCTCCAGAAGGGTGGGGGATTGGTCACTCAGGTGATGCCTACATGCAGTGGTATCAGCCACTTTCCGAGCATCAGGGATATCGCACGCTGGTAAACAGCCATCTGACATGGCTGGTGGAAATAGGCTGGCCGCTTCGGTTCGCTTATCTTTTTGGGTGGGGATGTGTTTTCCTGCTTTGCTGGCCGGAAGAGAAAAGACGGTGGTTTGTCGTGCCATTAGGGGTATGGATCACCTTTGCGGTGGCTGCCGCATTCAGCTCCGTGGCCGAGTCTCTCTGGCTCTGGGTTGTTCCGATAGCGACGCTCCTTGCTGTCCTTGCTGTCCGTATTCGTGATGCAGAGTGGCCGTCGATGGGCGCCTTGCTGATCCCGTTTGGCTCGGCTGTCGCTCTCTGCGGATTTTTCTATCTAGTCGGATCTCAAACGCCCTCTCAGATTCATCGGCAAGGCGAAACCTTGCTTTTTGGAGGGACGGCACCCCAGGTCTGGCTAATTCCTGATCCCCAAATTCTCGGTAAGAATTTGGGGTACAAGATCCGGGTAGCTGCTGAAAAACAGATCGCTCCACTCGCAATGGGTATTCTCCTTGATTCCAATCAGCTTCACTCCCTGCAAGGGCAAACAGTGATTTTGGCTGGCAATCCCGCCACCCACGACCAACTGGAAAAAATCTTTCGAGAGGCTTCGGCCGTGGAATTAATCAACCCTGGATTTTTCCCGCAGGAGGTTGGCCTTGGCAAAGCCGAGATTCAGCAGAAGGAGATAAAACTTGTGGTGGGTGAGTTCTCTGAGTCCCCGGCATGCGCCGCATGGAAGGGGCTGTTGCCGCCCACTATCCTTCCCGGAGTGGGGGATTACCTTCCCCAATGGTCCACCGCAGTACTTGGTTTGACGCCAGTCACAGCGCATTAAAAAATTAGAACTCCACGAGCCAACCAATAGCATTGGACTTGCCAACCTATTTTGAAGAATGAAGTGCAATCGAAGCTTCTCGGCTACGAACTACCCGTTGGAAGAGGAGCCAGGAATCCAAGCTTTCATTCCGCGCCATATGACACACATAAGGAAAGAATTCCTAGAACCCCAGCCACGCACTACACATAAGGGGCCAAAGATCGCCTACATCTGACTCAACATATCAACGCCATGCCCGCCACGGAGCGCTGTCCCGGTTAATCTGCCGTTGCCCCTTGAGCGCGGTGTTTGGAGGGGTATTGGCAACGAATTCGGTAAGATATGCGACTTGCTGCACGATGTAGGGAGGAGATAATCGCAGGAGCGAAGAATTGTAAACAGCCATATATCATTTATGAAAATCCTCAATGCTGCCCTAGCCCAGGACATTCCCGCGGCCCCATTGAAGTCGGCAACATCCTCCCACCCCGACGATCACATTATCCCGGAAGCAATCGATCAAAGGGCTTCTGGAGACGAGGAAGTAGTCGTCATCACTCCCCAGGACCATAAATCATAACGAGGGAGAGTCCGCGGCCCAGCTCATGCTCGGCAGAAGTAACTGGCCACCGCGAAGCGCAGTAGGCTTTAACCTGATCAGCCCAGAACAGATTGGGGAGGGGAGGAAATAGTCGGGACTGAGGCCAGGAGAGATGCACCAAGTGCCGACCGACATTCATAGTAGAAGTGTCAGTGCCGTGTGATCTCCTTTGGTACTCTTCTCGTAGTATCCCCGCGGCATCTGCCCTGCTGATAAGATTCTCTGGAACAACCCGAATAAACTCTGATGCCGCATACTTTCTGGAGGTCGCCAAAAGCCCATGCATCTCATCAAGAGTGGCACTGCTAAAGCCATTGCATTGAGCTACCAAGGGACTCCAGTCTTCAACAAAACCCGCGAGCGCATTACGAGCCATCCCCTCAAAACGAGTCCCGATGAGTCGAACAGCATAATCAGGAAGACGATACCGGCACTGCTCGGCAAGGGCAACCTGAGTGCTATAAAGCGCAAAAGCACTTCGCATCTCCTCCGTGTAATCGGGAGCATAAAAAGCCAGATTCCCGATGATCCCGATCTTCTGAATTCGCGCAGAGAAAGTCTTGGATCTTACCCGTGCCATCTTGAAGAGCACCTGACCCAACCGTTGAAGTAGCAACGGCCTGGAATCTGGAAACTGCCGGTAATAACGGAGCAAATCCTTGCTGGAAACTGGCCGCTTCAACTTGCCGCACAGCATCACGATATCGGCAAGCAGCCTGTCGAATTGCGTTGAATTCATACCGTTAATTCTGCATCTGCCCCAAAATCGCCTCGGTGGTTTCCAGCGTGAGAGCGCCCGGGGATTTCTCGGATGCAAGATCGGCAAAAAACCGCACCCGACGAAAGACTCCACCCGTTTGCCCATGAATCATTCTCAGGATTTTCCCGGCATCCTTGTCCCCCGCCTGATAAGCCTCAATCACCGCCGGGAGTGGATTGCCCATGCGTTTCATCACAGCCGCCATCATTTTGAGAGGCATGGGGGTGGAGCGCTGCACATGCAGAGTGCGTGTCACCGCAGATGGCAACTGGCCGATCCATCGATCCTCGGGCAGTACCCCAGCCAACATGATCACGATCGGGTGACCCGATTCTTTCAGGTTATTGAACAGGCTGACAATACCCCCCAAAGAATCCACGGCAAAGTTGTCAGCGTCATCGAGGAGGAGCCCCTGAATATCGCGTTGGATGATTTCACGCTGAGCTAGTTTCAGCAGGAATTGCAGCCCAGCGCCGGCATTATTGGTTGTGACTGCACCACCGAGCCCAAGTTCCCGCAGAATACCACGCACACCGGAGGAGGGGCCCGACGCCTGACAGCAGGGGACGATGGCCAGAGACCCCGGCAATTGTGCCTGGGTAAAGCGGTTCAAAATTGCTTTGTAGGCAAATGATTTTCCGGTGCCGGATGGTCCCTGAATGACACCCATCGATTGGGTAATGCGGCAGTTTTCAAAAAGCTGCCACGACTGCTCCACAAGGGGAGTGGTGATGATTTCCAGCTCGGGACGAAGGGATGTTTCGGATGGCTGCGTGATTGCAATGTCATCGAGAGAATATTTGGAGTCCATGAGAGTGAAGATACGGGGCTATTCGGCCTCGGTCGGGAGCTCCGGAATATCATCGTGTGAAGACTCGGAGCCTTTTTGTTTTTTGGAGGATGCTTTGCCCGCCTCGCGCTGGGCTTTCACATCCACAGCATCGGTCTTGAATGGTGGTGCCAGTTTGAGCGCTTTCCGCAGGGTCTTGCGGATCTTTTTCAGCGCCTTGGTTTGTTGCAGACGGGCGTCGGCAATATCGCTGGCCAATTGCTCGTTGCCCTCAATGATGAAGAGCTCGGGAATTGGAGTCCCCTTGTAAAATGCCTCAACTCCATCGGCAAAGCCATCCAGCGGAAGTTTGAGAGTGACTGCCTCCCCGCCAAGATGAACGAGGAAAGCAGCGTTGAGATGATGACCTGTGCTCGTTCTAATGCCATCCCGCTGCACCTCGGCAGTCTCAATGACCTTGAAGGAATCAGTGATGAGTTTTGCATCAAAGAGGAGACCCTCTGCCGTATCGAGCAACGCATGCCAGCGCTCCCAAGGAGATGTGCCGATTCCGGAATGGAACGAGCTGTGGTACCGGGAGAGATAGTTGTTCAAGAGACCCTGCATGAGCGGGCCAGGAATGGCCCGTTGCTCGGCCTTCGCCAAACCACCCGATTGATTGGTGTATCCGATGAGATTGGCACAAAGCTGTTCCTTGGCGGTCCGGAACCATCGCTCAATTTTCCCCTTGGCCTGAGGAGCGTCATTTGGAACAGGGACAATATGGATGCCGGCTTTGATCATCGACTCCACAAACGTCTCCGATTTCCACATCTGGTGATTGTCGGGGACAATGGAGATGACTTTCCCGAAGTAGGGTGCATCGGGAGCATTCTTTGGCAGAATTGCCCGGCGCATCAGGAGGAGGCCATCCTTGGCGTTGGGTTCCCGATCGAGAACATCGGCTGCGAGGACAACGCGGGAGGCACTGTCGATGATTGAGAGAAGCCAGGGACGATACAGCTTCATGGTTTGCATTGAGAGAGCCCAGGTATCGAGCATCGTGGCATCAAGCTGCCATTCTTCATTGAGACGCATGGTATCTCGTCGCACGGTCATGGCGGAATTTTGGAACCATGCTTTGCCACCCCGCTCGATCATATCGATCAACTCCTTGTGATCCGTGCGGAAGGAGTGTTTGAGCTGTCCGTAAGAGGGGACAGGGATATCGGCATCCTTGAAATTTTCCGCCAGGTGCTGCTGCACCTGTGTGATGGCGGCTCTGGGGTGTAATTCCTTGTAAGCCAGAGCGCAGGCTATGGATCTGTCATCCCGACGGGCGGGTCTTCCTTTACCGAAATGCCGGGTATCAAGCAGGTCTTCGGTTTTTTCTACTTTTATCTTTCGGAGGTTATAAATGGTCTTTCTTGTAAGACCATGTTTGGAAGCAAACTCTTCGAGGGTGCAGTCTCGGGTTTCGAGTGCTTTGAGTAAATGCTGGCGCTGAACCAACTTCGAAAGGCTGTTGGAATTACCAAGTTCTGTTTTTGGTGCGTGCATGCACCAAGATACGGGGGATATTGACTCATAAGAATCATCAGTAATTTTCTGAGATGACCCTATTCTCCGTGATTTTTCAAAAATTAAGACAGAGGTGATTGATGTATTGTGCGTCCACTAGACAATCGCAACAACACGATGTAGTTTACAGCCATGAGGGAAGCAAACGACCTCCTACTGTTTTTGCAGCAGGTGCCCGCCATGGGTAGGCGTGCGAATGTGGCACATTTTTGGCTTGTTGGAAATGTCTCGGGGAGGTTCAATCAGTTGTTCCCGTTAAGCAACGAACCCTTTACTTGCTCAAGCGAGATTAACTCATGATCCCCACAATTCTACTCATTGGAGCGATAATTCTACCGCTTCTTCTTGCATTTCGCCCGTTCGGAGCGGATCGCTACCTGCGCGCACGAGCTACGATTTCTGATACCATAAAAGGCTTTATGAAGGGTATCAAACTCAGTGCTGAAACCAAGATTTCGATTGTGGGAGGACGGTGCAAGAATATTGATGATGATCAGTATCCATGGCTCACACGCCTGAAAGAGTGGCTTGAAACAGGTGCCACTATTCATTACCTCTTAATAGAGGCTACGAGTGAATCTAAGGAAAAGCTCACGAAGTTGAGCGCTGAGTTTCCAGATAAGTTCCAAGCTTTCTATATTGAAGATGTGTCCGCTATTGAGGACGATGAGACGAGAAGGCTTGCTGATGAATCACGTACAACTCATTTCACCTTGTTCGATAAGCCAATGCTCATCTGGCTTGAAGGCTTCCATCCAGATGGCAGTAAGGAAGCTTACAACTGTGAGTTTGTGGATCAGAAGCGCGCCAAAAGAGACAGTCGATACCAAGGACTTGAGCAGTTGTTTGCTCGTTTCTGTAAGGAAGCTGAAAAGCAGGAGCATCTGGTGTTGAGCTAGATTCTTGGCTAAACATTTTTTAGGTTTTCGTCTACATGATTAGCATTTCAGAGTCGTGCCTTCGTTACTTATCGAGCACTGGAATAATGGTGGCGGCTTCCGCCTTCATTGCGACTGTTAACCAAGATGTTTTCCGTCAACTTCCCCGTATACCCAGAAAGCTTGGCCCAAAAATTCGTGCCTACGATAGTAAACTTTCGGGGTGGCTTAGGAGCTTAACTCTACTCATTGGTTGGGTGCTATTTTTTGTTATTGGTGTATCTGCCTTGATTTGTATCACTCGGATAGATCAGATTATGCACTTTTGTGAGTGTATTGGTATAGGTCATTATGCTAATATTGGCAGGATTGAGAAATGGGATTTCCATGAATGTGAGTCGTGGATGTTATCTATTCAGGTTATCTACTATAGTTTCCTTGCATTGATTCTAGCTCTTACCTGCTTATTACGCAGTTTTGGCCCCGATAACGAATAAATCTTCAGTACGCAATGTTGCCGATATGTGGAAGAGTACACGCCTATCGGGATGACGCCCATAATGTCTGTATGTTGTGGTTCGGGTGGCGTTAGTTTCGCCGCTAAACCACTGGAAGAGTAGATCTTGTATAATATAGAATATAATAATTAAAAATCGTCAAATCTATTTGTTAGCGTGCTTGGTTGCTAGCAAATGTCAGGAGTGGGATGACCGGGTCGTTTATTCTGCGAAATACCCCCAAATCTCCCTCATCCGCAACTCATACTGATCCATTCCTCCGTTCGCGGTGAGAACTGTCCTCAGCCGCGACGCTTCTTCGGTAAATAAAGCCGAATACTCCTCTGAATTGGCAGATAGACGGGCGAACGTGTCACCGGTACGCCACTCAATCTCCAAATTCTCCAAGGTACAAAGAAACAGGAGCTTCAACGAATCTGAGTCCAGAGAGAGAAAATAGAAAGGCGACGGAATACTCCGGACAAGCTTTCTCGCAAAATCCCTAATAATCGAATCTCCAGGCAGAGGAGCCTCTCCCGGAAAATCAAATGCCAGAGACAGACTCCCCATTCCAGAGCAAAGAACCATGGCCGGCCCAACCCGCTTCACCAATCCATTCCTGATTTCCTCATAGGAAAAGACAACATCCTCCCCTCCGACAGGACGTCCGGCTGCTGTCGGCAGGGAAAAATGAACTCGGGATGGATTCTCCACATCCCCATTCTACCACCCAATCTTTCAAAACAGCAGATTTCGATTTTCGCCCCCAAAAAAATCATCCCATGCAGAGGCACTCTCACCTCGGCACAGTTTCATAGGAGAAAATACAACCCCGCCCCTCTTTCCGTGCCGGCGACCGCCCTTTCGGCAATGCTCCCACCGCTCAATCCGAGATCATCATGTCTGTATCCATGATCGGCCGTACCTTGATGGTCGGGGCGGGCTTGACCATCCCGGAGGGTTTGAGAACCGCCACATCATGCGCTTCGAAGACATCATACTGGTGATTGGCTGTGGCGATGAAATGCGGAGGTTTCCGGATCTCCTGGAGGGCACAGAGCGCGATGCAAGCCTCGATCCCGGCCTTTACCTCCTGCGCGAGCCACAGCTCGGCAGCCTGTCTGAAGGTATCGGGGGAGAGACTCAACAAATCGACCGGTCCTCCCAGAAAAGCCTTCAGTCGGTTGGCGGAAAGAAGAAGAGGATCCAGAAGAGGGCTTTGCGTCACCCTATTCTCGGCCTGTTTTTTGTGAACCGAAAAGACCACCTTCCAAAGATGGTGACACGCCTCCGGCGTGACATGGATCAGGATGCCCGTGGCGGCGCAATGCGCCAGAAACTCCGAGCATTCCTCAGCGAGGGCGTTCTTCTGGTCGCCGGTAAACACGGCGGCGAGGATCACCGAGGCGTCCACCAGGATGGACTCCGCCTGGATGCGCTGCAAATCCTTGATCATAAATCCAGAACCTCCCTCCAATTCTCGTCGGTAATCTTTGGGTAAAGAAAATCATGGAAGTCCCGCCGGTTCTCCCCCCAGAGATGGAACCGGATCGCCCGATCCACCAGATCGGAACGCGTGAACTTGGCCGTCAGCGTTGCAAGCAACTTCTTTGTTTCCGGGGAAATCGTTGTGGAAAACCTAACGGGCTGATTTTTGTAAAACCGCCGCCGGAGACGCCTCATCTTCGAGAAGAGCAATCCGTCCCGGGAATCCTTCATGGGAACGGGAACTGGCGAAAGACTCAACATTGCCGTTCGCTGCTCAATAAACTCCCTGACCGCCTCCTCCAGGAGCACATTCTGATCGCACCTTCTAAGGAAGGCTCCACTGCGAAGCAGGGATGCCGTATCCTTCTCCAGTCGAATGTTTAAGACATGCAACGACATATTAAAAACTGATAACTGCCAGAAGGCCATAAAAAGCACCACTTAAAAATTAACCCCTTAAGTATCTTTATGTCCTATGCGAAATCACGACGCAAAAATCCAGGCTTCAGAAGGAGTTAAAAGCTGGATTAACTCCTCGAAAAGCATCGACACCCTCTTTGAGCGGGTGGTGGCAAGTTGCGCCAAAAACCGGCTGGCCCTAAAGGGAAAACAAGAGCCCGCTCCCCTTAGTAAAACAAGTTACTCGACCCAGGATA
>Ga0302277_1002196_pt1 | contig 13999 bp, 11 predicted proteins | sample III_Bog_N3_1_FD_198759 | JGI IMG/M metagenome (GOLD analysis project Ga0302277, IMG submission 198759) | Peat permafrost microbial communities from Stordalen Mire near Abisko, Sweden - III_Bog_N3_1 | ecosystem: Environmental > Terrestrial > Soil > Wetlands > Peat | place: Sweden: Abisko... | reverse complement strand
GTTTGCCAGTTTCATCCACGCTCTCCTGCTGGGCAGGACGCGCCTTGGGCCGGGCGACTGGAGGAGCGCTCAGAACCTTCTCTTCCTTCGGCAGCCGTTTGCTCTCAAGCCGCCGGTCCCGATGCCGTCGTGCCTGATTCTCGGCGTGCTCCATTGCCTGCTTCAATGCGGCATCCAGCGTATCGGCCTTGCCCGTCGCCGCAATCGTCTGCATCCGCGCCTGCAGAGTCAACTCAACAATCTGCACGTGTCTCTGCGAACCAAAGGTAATTGTTGCGCGGGCGCTCTTACCCACAATTCGGGCAATCCGTTCCAATCCCTCTGCCGCTTGAGTGCGCAGAGCTTTGGAGATCCTCACTTGCCTGGCGGTAAACTCGACTTCCATGGTCAGCCCCCGCTTTCGTTCTCACCATTCGCCTTTCGAGGTGAGAACTTCGGATTGTATAGCGATTCCTTGTCCGTTGTCAGTTTTCGCTTCCGGTGCGCTCGGGAATCGACTTCTCAACTGCGATCAAGTTCCTTGGCAGGCTAGTCGCGACGCCGGCGCTGGTGCGTGGAAGGAATGTTCATGTCTTCGCGATATTTGGCTACCGTCCTGCGCGTCAGTTGTATCCCCTGCGCCTGGAGCATCGCTGCGAGTTGGTCGTCGGTAAGCGGATGACCCGAGTCTTCATCCTCGATCAGCTTCCGCACCTTCCGCTTCAGCACCAGCAACGGCGTATCCGCGCCCTCCGGGCCATTTGATCCCTCGGAGAAGAAGAAACGCAGCTCGATGACTCCCTGCGGGGTGTGCGCGTATTTGTTGGCGACCGCGCGGCTCACCGTAGAGGGGTGAACTCCAATCTCCTCGGCCACTTCCTTGATCATCATGGGCCGCAATCCCTCCACGCCGAGTTCCAGAAAATCCTGCTGGCGCCGCACAATGACTTCGCACGTCCTCAGAATGGTGCTCTTCCTCTGCGCGATGTTCCGCATCAGTTGCATGGCGGAGCGAAAACGCTCCTTTACGTAGTCTTTGACTTCTTTGTCCGTGCCTTCCGCCACCAGCATCCTGCGGTAACGCGAACTCAGCCGTAGGCTCGGAAGGTCTTCCTCATTCATCGAGACCACCCACTCCCCGCCGCGCTTGATAAACACCACGTCTGGCTCAATCAGACGCGTTTGCTCCCGGTTGTAAAGCCGTCCAGGGCGCGGATCCAGAGTTCGAATGAACTCCACTCCGGAATGCGCCTCCGCCGGGGTAACATGAGCCGCGCGCGCCAGATCCTTCAAATCGCGCTTCTGCAGCAACTGCAAATGCTCATTCGCAATCAGTGCCGCAACCTCCATGCTGCGGCGCCGCTCTTCCCATTGCGCCTCCGCCTCGACGCGGAAACTGCCATGAGGATCCTCGGCCGCATCCGAAGCCTGCCTGCTGCACAACTGGTTGAATTCGTGCTGTTGCGCCGCAATCTGGATCACCAGGCATTCCCGCAGATCTCTGGCGCCCACCCCCGCCGGATCCAGATGCTGCACCAAGTCAATCGCGCGACGAATCAGCACCAGGGCGGCAATCGATTCTGCATCTTGCCCATTCGGATTTTCAGAGGTTGAATCCTTCTCCAGGCCAGGATCCCCGAAGAATTGGCTGAAAGCTGCAGAGAGTTCCTCGTCGCTCGTGACCAGGTAACCCGCGTCGTCCAGATTGCCAATGACAAATTCCGCAGCCGCAAAAAGACGCGGCTCGATCGTCAGAGACCCCAGTTGCCACGCCAGATGATCGGACAAAGTCGTAGGCTGGGAGAGAAAAGTTTCAAACGAGGGCTTCTCGCTCTCTTCGAACTCCGGTTGCGTGCGGTAACCGGGATCAAGATAGTCCTGGAAGTACGATCCAAAATCAATCTCGTTGAAGGAATCCTTGGACGGGACTGCTGGCTCTTCCGCCGCACGCCCCAGAATTTCCTCGCGGCCCGCGACCTGATCCAACATTGGAACCGACTCATCGATCTCCTCCAGGACGGGATTCTCCACCATCTCGGCATCGATCATCTCCTTTAATTCCAGCTTATTCAGTGCAAGAACGCTCACCATTTGCATCAGGCCCGGAGTCAGCACCTGGCGTTGCGAGACTTTGAGACCCAATCGTGGTTGCAAAAGTGGCATAAATCAGACTCGTTCCGATTTCGAACTCAATGTAAGTGTAATCTGGCACGAAAATTGCTAAAGAGCAAATTGCCTCTTTTCCGCACACTCTTCCGCGTTCGGGCGGCAATTCTAAAAAAATGCCAATTCGGGAAAACCTCCTGGGTATCCGACATAGGTTTCAAAGCTGGCATTGCAGCCGACCCGTAAAATGCCCGGCTCTCAGGATTAGCCCAGCGAGAAACCCTCCCCGAGGTACACGCGCCTCACTTCCACATCGTTTCCCAGTTCGTGCGGCGTTCCAGCCCGGAATATTCTTCCCTCGGCGATGATATACGCGCGATCGGTTACGCTGAGCGTCTCCCGCACATTGTGATCGGTAATCAGAATTCCAATCCCGCTCGCCTTCAAATCGAAGATGATTCGCTGCAATTCCAAAACAGCAATAGGATCGATACCGCTGAATGGCTCGTCCAGCAGAATGAAGCTGGGCTGAATACACAAACAACGTGCGATCTCGACCCGCCGTCGTTCGCCCCCTGAGAGAGCATAGCCCCTCGTGGTTCGGATGTGGCCCAGGTTGAGTTGGTGAATCAGCCGTTCGGTCCGTGTGCGCCGCTCCCGATTACCCAGCGGCTGCGCCTCCAGCACCGCCAGGATATTTTCCTCCACCGTAAGCTTGCGAAACACGGAAGGCTCCTGCGGCAGGTAGCTGATGCCATAGTTGCGCGCGCGCAGGTACATCGGCACCCGGGTAATGTCCTTCTCGTCCACAAGCACGCGTCCGCTCTCAGGCTCAACCAGTCCCACGATCATGTAAAAGCTGGTGGTTTTCCCGGCCCCGTTCGGACCCAGCAGCCCCACAACCTCGCCGCGCGAGATGCGCAGGTCCACACCGCGAACCACCTGGCGTCCTTTGTAGCTCTTACCGATTCCTTCGGCGATCAGTGTTTCCATCTAGGCTGGCTCGTTCTCGCCGTCACTTCGGCGCTGTGGTCTCTGTCGTTGTCTTGCGTCCGCCGCTTTCTACGCTCACACTGTCGTCGAAGCTATGGAAGATCAATGCCTCGCCCGTCACAACTCCCCGCGCCGGATCGACCATCCGTGGCGGCGAAGCGGCACTTCCAGTCAGCACATATTCCCCTGTCTCGCTGGTGTAAACCAGTTGCTCGCCGGTGCCGCGGCGCCCCTCGGAGGTTACCGTAACATGCCCGCTGGCCACAAGACGATCCACGTGCCCCTGGCCACCATCCTTGCCGGCATGGTTCCCCTCCGGCAAGAGCGTAAGATCGGCCTGATTCGAAACCGAAGTCGCAGTCGCAGTTTCGGCGATAACGCTCCCCAGCGCACCTCCGTGCATCACCGCCTTGCGTTCGCCCGCGGAGTATTTCAAATCGCCCCCGTGCACGCGAATCACGGAGGGAGTTGCCGGCTTCGCGGCTGAACTGCGCACGGAATCCGCCCCCCCGGTCTTTGCGCCTCCAGGACCACCCTCCGCCACCAGCACGGCCAGCACCGGCTCTGCCGTATCCGCGCTCCGCGCCACCAGCGTTTGCTTCTCGCGATTGAGCACGATGACCGGAGCTGTCACGGAGTTCCCCTGCTGCCAAAGCCGTGCATGACTGCGGAACGTCGCCTCTCCCGTGGAATGGTTCAGCACCGCCTCCCCGGAAACAACGTGTGCCGGACCGTTCCCACCCAATGCCAGGCCGCCCGCACCGTTTCCGGCGTTGCCCGGCTGACCTGCCTTGCTTGGCCCACTCACCGGCGCGCCCGAGTCAATCCACGTCGCCTTCACATTGCCATGCGCAAACGCGTCACCCGACTCGTGCGACACGTCGATCTTTTCCGCCGTCACCTGCAGTCCGCCCTGTTCCACGCGTGGGTTCAGCGTCAGGTGCATCCATCCACCCTGACCCTCATAAACGGCGCGGCCTCCAGTCGCCCGCAATGCGTCTGCGGTCTGGCCTCCCGGCCTCGCCGCCGGCTGCTGGGTAAGCACCACATTGCCATCAAGCACCGCCGACTGGATCTGCGATGTGGCGCTCGATCCGGTCTTCGCCCCGCCGCTGGCTGAAGCAGGTGCGGGAGCAAAATGCACTTCCAGCCTGTCTCCGGTAGACGACTGTTGAGTTCCCGTCGCCGTAGTCTCCTGCAGGCTGGCGTGACCCGCTCCGTTCATCGCAGTCAGCTGCGATTTCAGTCCAAATTCGCCCGTCACGTCATCGGCCGCCAGCCTCGAAGGCTCAACCGCGCCGTTGCCGCGCTGGCTCTCTCCTGTGATGACCACGCCCCCCGTCCCGCGCATTGAAGCCAGTTCCGTCTGGCCGTGCCCGGCGTCGCGAAACTCAATATCGGCCACCGGCGAACGCCATGTCCTGCTCACGCGAAGTGCTTCTTTGGAATTGGCTGAAGCCTGGGTGATCTCTTCGCTGTGCATCTCCACGCCCCGCTCCATATGGGTATGTCGCAGTTCGCCCTGCGGCGTGAATTCAAGATCGGCGATCGGCGAGGTACCATGCACGTGACGACCCTGATTCTCTCGCTGGCTCGTGGAATCCATCACCACACCGCCATTGAGTTGACCGTTTCGGGGTTGGTTATGTTCATTGAAGTTCAGAGTCCCGTTCGGCGCAGCAACATGGCCGCCGTCCGCGGTCGCCAGCGTGAACCCCTGCGTAGCATCCAGGCGTATCGCCGACCCGTCGTCGCGGAAGAGGATCTTCGCTACGCCTGCGGTAGCCTTCCCTCCGCGGTAATCCGCCGTCGCCTCCTGTAGGTTGCACTCGTCGGTACGGCGTTCGAATTCGGCATGCCGGGCAAGGATTTGGACCGGTTGACCATTGCGTTCGGTATTCAAAACCACTGCATGATCCAGCGCCAGGTGTCCCTGCTGCGAATCGAAGATCGCGCCCACCGAACTCCCACTACCCTGCACCATGGAAAAATCCACATGCTCGCTGGTTGTCGCTATTCCGGTATTCCGATTGAATGTGAGTCCGCTGGTCTTCACATGAATCTCTCCGGTCGCGGCGTTGCCCGCTGCCGCGGCGAGCGGATTACCCTTGCCCTTGTCCCCTTTAATCTGTTCCGGTGCGGCTTTAGGCGCAACCGCGGGCGCCACCCCCGGCTTCATGAGCGTGATTTCCACTTCTCCGCTAGCCGTGACGGTGCTGTTCTTCTGGTCGTAATCGAATTCTTTGCCCTCGATTGTATCCACGCGGCTGCCGTCTTCCCCGTAGAGGTCGATTGTCACATCTTTCAGCAACACGTGGCCGCCCTTGCCCGGCGTCATCTGGGTTAATTTGGAGGCGCGAATCTTGTATTGCGAATGGGCGCCCAGCGCGTGGGAAAACACCCAGCCATTTGCCTGGTGCTCAATGTCCATGCCGAGTGGCTTGAGCACCTCGTGAACATTTAAGTGGCGCTTCCAGGATCCTATAGCCAGGACTGCAATGAGCGAGCCAACCAGCAGAATCCCAGCGGCAAGCACCAGGGTCCGCAACCGTTCAATGCTGAAAACAGCGCTCAGTTTGCTACTCCCAATCGAGCCGCGAGCCGCTGGGCCAGGCTCTCTCCCAACTCGCTCCACAGCAGCCGCGCCGTCGCCCCCGAAGCCTTCTCTGCCCCTGCGGTAAGCGCAACCAGTTGGCGGATATTCTCCTCTACGTGACGGGCCGCAATCGCATTCAGCTCCTTATCCTCTTCCCATTCATCCAGGAACGGCGCGTCCGGGCCGAAGTCGATCCGGATGTGTCCATCCGCCTCGTAAGCACCCTCATCGAACAGCGGTCCATATGCCGTTACCCGCACCAGCCGCGGCGCTCGCACCCAGAGTGCATCATGCCCCGTAACGCCGGCTTCCAGCTCCCAAAGGCTCCAGCCAATCTGAAATTCGTAGGCGTAATCGTCGTGCAGCGGATCGAGCGCCTCTTCAACGGCCAGACGGGGATCAACGCCCCCTTCCGAGGCATGTTGGCCCCGGCCCCATACCCGCTGGAAAATGGGTGTCTCGCTCCAACTCACCGGCCAAACCGTCGCCGCATAAACACGGGACTCGCCGCCATGCGCGGCAAACTCGTTCAGCACTGCTGTCAGCTTCTCGGGAATCGCCGCCAACCGCAGATTCGGGTACCACAAACTCAAATAAAGTGTGTCGGACATCTCTACTGATTGTAGACGCGCAGCAAGCGCTAAGGATGCGACGAGGCCAGGTCCGGCCCTACCCCGTGACAATCTCGCTGAAATCCGCAATCCCCGAGAAACCGCGCAAAACTTCCTGGATCAGCCCCAGGTGCGCGCCGCGGATGGCGGGATCCGGATCCAGCACCATGACCTTCTCAAAGAAGGCGTCCACCTTCGGTTGCAGCGTAGCGATCAACTTCAATGCATCCACATAGGCTCCATGACGGCGCAATTTGGCAACCTCCGGAGCCAGCACCGCCGCGGCTGCCGAAAACTGCCACGCTTCAAGCGAAAGCCGCGCGTCATCCACCGAGCCAATTACAAAATGCTTCTCTTCCGCCTGTCGCAAAATGTTCTTGATGCGCTTGAACGACGCTGATATCGCCTTGAATTCCTCGGTACCGCGCACGGTTGTCAGCGCCTCAGCCCGTGCAATCGCGTCCCGGGGACTGTCTGCGCCCTCCGCCAGCACCGCCGTTACTACGTCATAAGCAAGACCCCGCACATCCTTGAGATAAAACTGCAGCCGCTCCTGAAAGAATGCCTTTAGGTCCTTTTCGAGTTTTTCCTGGATGCTTGTTTCTTTTTCGTTGATAGCAGGCCGCGTAAGCCGCCGGAGATCGAAGGGCAACTCGGATTCTGCCAGAATCTTGATAATGGCATTCGCCGCACGGCGCAGGGCAAAAGGATCCTTGGATCCAGTTGGCGCGTTTCCGATCGAGAACATCGCAACAATCGTTTGGACCCGGTCGGCAAGCCCCAGGATCTGCCCCTCAACCGTCGACGGAATACGATCTTCTGCATTCGCTGGACGATATTGCCAGTAAATCGCCTGGGAAACCCTTTTGCCCAGGCCTTGCTCCAGCGCGTACACCCCCCCCACAATCCCCTGCAACTCCGTAAATTCCTTCACCAGTTCGGATGTGAGATCGACTTTTGCCAGCCTTACGGCAGTCTCAACCGTTGATTCGAACTCTGGATCGATCAATTCCTCGGAGGAGATTGCATACCATGTCGCATACTCTTTCGCCAACCGCAAGTTTGCTTCTGTCTTCCAGTGATAGCTCCCCAATTCTTTCTGAAACGTGACGTTCTTCAGCCCCTCAACACGTGCCGTCAAAGGCGTCTTCTGGTCGAAGTCCCAGAAGAAGCGCGCATCTTTGAACCGTGCCCGCAGCACCCGCTCATTGCCGTGGCGAATAATGGTTTGACCGTCGTTATCCACCTCGGTATTCAACACGGCCAGAAAATGAGGAGCCAGCTTTCCGTCCGCGCCCTCCACCGCAAAGTACTTCTGGTGATCCCGCATCACTGTCACCAGCACCTCTTCCGGCAGGGCGAGATACTCCACCTCAAACCCGCCCAGCACCACGCTGGGCCACTCCGTCAGATGCACGACAGTTTCAATCAGAGCCGCATCCTCACGCCAGCGCGCCCCCTCCACTGTGCGCGTAGCCGCATCCAGAGACTTCCTTATGAGATGTCGCCGCGCAGCAACATCCACCACCACATGCGCAGCTTCCAGCTTCTCCGCGTAATGGCTTGCCTGGTCCAATACCACCGGCTTGTCCCCGTGCAGCACACGGTGCCCCCGGCTCTTTTTGCCTGCGGCAATTCCGGCAATCTCCAGCGGAACTACCTTCGACCCCAACATGGAAACAACCCAGCGCACCGGACGCACAAAGCGCTCCGACTTCCCGGCGCGCCAGTACATGTTCTTCGCCCAATAGAGACTTAGAACTTCTTTCGGCAATTCAGCTGCCAGCAACTCGGTCGCCTCCCGGCCCGGCCGCTTCAGCATGGCGCTCACATACTCGCCTTTGGTGTTGGTGACCCTCTTCAAATCGCTCACTTCAACACCAGCCTTTTTCGCAAAGGCCTCCGCCGCCGGAGTTGGGATGCCCTCGTTAAACGCGACTTTCCAAGAAGGACCTGTCACTTGCTCAATGCTGTCGGTTTGCCCGGCCTTCACATCTTCCACCAGCACCGCCAGCCTTCTCGGCGTGGAGTAAGTTGTGACCCTGGCATTGGGTCCAAGCAGACGCTCCAGCGTAAGCAAATCTTTCACCCGCCGCCCTAACTCGGCCTCGGCCCCGGCAATCATGCGGGCTGGAACTTCCTCCAGCCCAATTTCCAACAAAAACTCTGCCATAACTTATTGCTTTCTCGCTAACTCGCATGGTGCCCATCCAATGCGCTTTTGAGGACTGGGTACGAATCAAAATTGAATGCCAGCCATGCCGGCGTTCTATCCCGCTAACTTCCCTGCTGCGCCGCATACGCTTTGGCCACGCCCACGGTCAGCGCGCGAATGCGCCCGATCACCCCAACCCGCTCTGTCACGCTGATCGCGCCACGCGCATCCAGCAGATTGAACAGGTTGGAGCATTTCAGAGCCAGTTCGTAGGTTGCCAGCAACGGAAATCGCCGCTTTGCCAAACGGTCCAAATCCTTGTCAGCCATAAGTGCGTTCGCCTTGGCAATCAGCGACTGCGCCTCGGCTTCGTAAAGATTGAAATGTTCCCAAAGCTTGCTAACATCGGCAACCTCGAAGTTATAAACCGAGAACTGTAACTCCTCGGCCAGCCTCACATCGCCGTAAGTGACTTTCGCGCCCGTCTCAGGATCGACAGCCCAGACAATCTCGTAGATCGAATCAACATCCTGCAAGAACGCAGCAATCCGCTCCAGCCCATACGTCAGCTCGGCGCAGATCGGGTCCAGATCCATTCCGCCGCATTGCTGAAAGTAAGTGAACTGGGTAATCTCCAGCCCATCCAGCATCACCTGCCAGCCAACGCCCCATGCGCCGCCTGCGGGCCACTCCCAGTTGTCCTCTTCAAACTTCAGATCGTGCTGCGAGAGGTCAATCCCAATCGCCTCCAGCGATTCAAGATACAGCTCCTGCACATTGACCGGCGGCGGCTTCAGAATCAGTTGGAACTGGGTGTGCTTGAAGAGCCGGTTGGGATTTTCGCCGTAGCGCCCGTCGGCCGGACGACGTGACGGCTGCGCGTAGCCAACCCGAAACGGCTTCGGCCCAAGCACCCGCAGGAAGGTCTCCGGCGCCATGGTGCCCGCGCCCACTTCAACATCGTAAGGCTGCTGCAGCACGCATCCGCGCGCGGCCCAAAATCCCTGCAAACGGAACAAAAGCTCCTGAAAAGTAAGCGGGACGCGTTTCGCTGCGAAAACTACCCCGGAGGACGATGCGGTGGATGAAGGCACGTGAACTCTCTCTCGACGGAACTCCAGTGATTTTATCAGCCCTCTCGGCAAAATCCTGTGCCCCATTCATCGCGTACTTTGCGATGATTGGGAATCCATGCCGCTAAATCCGCCCCAACGCCTCGGCTGATCTCAGTTTTCGCTCCAGATGCCGCTCCAATCCCTGCAATGTGAACCGCCGCAGATCCTGCCCACGCCGCCGGGGCCACGGTTCGCCGGCAAATGCCGCAACTGGCGCCCTGAGCATCCGCTGTGCCAACAGCAGCGATTCGCCCGAGAGCCCATTTGCGTTCCCGTTTCGATGAAGCGCACAAAACAAGCCGTCTCCCAGGCTGTTGAAACTCGTCTCGCCCGCCACAAGTTCCGCCCCGCACGCCGTGCAATGCCCCATTTCAGGCAACAGGCCCAACAGCCTCGTCATCCAAAGCGAAAAGTAAGTCAAAGGCATCCATGGCTGTTCCACCGTGGTCTGCTCCAAAACCGCCAGCAGCAAGCGGAAGACGGTCTCCTGCGGGTCGTGTTCCGGCAACGCCTCGTCCAGCAATTCCGCAAAGAAACTTAGAACCGCCATGCGCACATGATCCACCGGCTCCGAAAGCGGGGAGGAAATAATCTCCAATTGATCCAGCCGGACCAGTTCCTGTCCGGGGCGTTCCGCAAACCATGCACGCGTGACCGTCATCGGCTCGAGCGCCCCGCCAAACCGCTTCCGGCTCTTCAGCGCCGATTTCGCAACACCTTTCAAACGCCCGTAATCGCGCGTGAAAAAGCTGACAATCAGGTCGGCCTCCTGCACAGGCCAGGTGCGCAAAACCACGGCTTCCGAGGTCAGAATGCTCATGCGTTTACTATCTTCGCACTCCCACGCATGTAAGGCGTAGTTCAATCGGAAGGGTGGGAAGGCCGGAATCAGGGGTCAGGGGTCAGGGATCAGTTGTGCCGCCAAAGGTTTGCTCGGAGGGGTGCGCTACATAGGGTAAAAGGCTGCCTGGAGGGTTGCGAACAGGGGCAAATGGCTGCTCAAAAGGTTGCGATTCTTTGAGACATGGACCTTGCGGGCAGCCTTTCAAGATGTTTTGATTGCTGAGAATTGAACTAATCGAGCATTTGGGTTGCAGAGAATTAGCCGCTTTTTTGGAACAGGCGGTGATATTACCAGATTTGTTGGCTTAACTTATTTATAATGAGCTGTTTATTGTGTTTTCTTTTCTCTGCAGATGCGTGTGGCTTCCGAGCCGCAGCGGTTATGGATCGCGGCTGCCCTACGGGGCGCCTTGGCTTTGTGCGGATGCCGACCCAGGGTTTCACCCTGGGCTATTCTCGTCCCCTCCCTCCGGGAGGGAATGATTTGCGTGCAGCATAAAGGCGCACATCCTCATGGGAGGAAGTGCGCCTTCGGTCTTCAGGTGAATCAAAAGACTAGCGGCCGAAGTGGGCAGCGTTTTTCTCGGTAAAGTGAGCCCATTTCTCCGGAAGGTCATCCTGGGCGAAAATGGCCGAGACAGGGCAGGCCGGAACGCAGGCGCCACAGTCGATGCATTCAACTGGGTCGATGAAGAGCTGGTCCGCTTCGGCGTGACCGTCTTCGTCCTTCTTGGGGTGGATGCAATCGACGGGACAGGCGTCCACACAGGCGGTGTCCTTGGTGCCGATACAGGGTTCTGCGATGATGTATGCCATCTTTGATTTCTCCGTGGAGACGAACTCTCGACGCTGATAGTAGCACACGACCCCAGCGGATGACTCACCCCTATGCATCAGAGTTTTGCGATGCGGGAATCGGGAGGTCATCCCTTTTCCATTCTGGAAAGCGGCATCGCCACGAGAAACGAACTTACCCCACAATCGCCGCCCGCGCGGCCCGGAGTTCCGCAAACTCCTTTGCACTGGGGATCGGCGTCAATTCGCGGCCGGCAAACATGTCCTTGAACAAGCCCACCAGCTCGTCGTGGATCAGTCCATTCGACGCCAGAATCTCATTGCTGTTGAGCTGGAAATGCCCTGCGGAGAAGTCCGTCACCCGTCCTCCGGCTTCTTCCACCAGCAGAATTCCCGCCGCCGTGTCCCACGGATTCAGGTTGAACTCCCAGAACGCCTCAAGCCGCCCCGCGGCCACGTAGGCCAGGTCCAGCGCAGCCGACCCGGCTCGCCGAACCCCGTGCGATCGCAAGGTGAATTCCTGATAGAAGTGAATGTTCGGGCTCGCGTGACGCTTTCTGCTAGGAAAGCCTGTGGCGATCAGCGACTCCGCCAGATCCGGCGTTCGCGAAACCCGCATGGGCTTGCCGTTCAACCACGCGCCGTGCCCCCGCTCCGCTGTATACAGCTCATCGCGCATGGGGTCGTAGATGACCGCGGCCACCAGCGTCCCATCGTGCCCTGACTGCAGCTCCGCCGGGCGCTGTTCAAGTCCGAGTGAGACGCAAAACTGCGGAAAACCATGGGCAAAGTTGGTTGTGCCGTCCAGGGGATCCACGTACCAGCGAAAGTCACCTTCCATCCGGTCGCGCGTGCCTTCTTCGCCGTAGACGCCATGCTCCGGAAAGGCTTCCGCCAGCCGTCCGCGAATCAGCTTCTCCACCGTCCGGTCAGCGACTGTGACAATATCCACGTCGCCCTTATATTCCGTCTCCACGCCCTGGGTAAAGAACTCGCGCAGCCTCGCTCCCGCCTCCCTGGCGATGGAGGATGCCTTGGGAACCCACTGCAAATTGCTTGCCCAAGAGTCGCTCAAGAGGCTGCCCCGGAACCGAGAGTGCGGACCGTAGTGGTCGCGCTTTCAGACGGCGAAACCCGCTTTCGCCCAGCTTCGGAGATGGAGCGAATCTGGTGCTTGTAGATAAACAGGTTGGGATGTCCCTCGCGCGTCAGCCGCAACATGGCGTCGTCGAAATACTCAATCCAGCCCCGCACGGTTTCTCCATCCCGCAACTTGATGGTGACGGTCACCTGGCGATCGCTGAGCGAACGCAGGTACAGCGCCTCCTGGCCGGTCTCGCCGGGCGGAGGTGTCTTGGAACGACGTCGCGTGGATACTGGGGGTGTCATGATGCAATGTTAGATGCAAAAAGGCTGAAACAGGGAATGCGACGCGAAAAACTGGGGCCATCTGCAGTGGGGCAGATGCTCGCGGGAGGCTCGCACGGGCTTTGTTGCTTTCCGCCCAGGTTCTGTGGCTAAAAAAACAGGATGGTAGATTGAAAAACCGAAGGCCGACGGTTGGGCTTTTTGCTCTCCCGCCCTTGCGACAGAAAAAAGTCCGACCCAGAGGGTACCCCGACGGGGCACGAAGCATTTGTGGAGTACCCAAAGTTTCATCCATCGGGGTCGGCTTTGCCGGTGGACGACTGATACAGAGCATGTTTAGGAAATACGCTCTAGTTTGCCGCGGGCGCGGCGTTTACGTAGTAGCCGGTTTTGTGGCGCACGTTGAAGTCCTGCGTCGAGGCTCTGGGCACTGTCACCAGCACGCGGTGAAACACTCTCCCCGGCTCCTGGTGCTGCGGATAATAGCCAATTAAATACTGCGTCCTCAGATCGCTGTTCACATGCGCAAACGCCTTATCCAGTCCCTCTTCGCTCACGTAGTAGCTCTTGCCGCCGGTCTGCTCAGCCAGTGTGATGAGCGCGTGCTCGCCGCCCAGGTCGCGCCCGGCGCTGGCTTCAATCGGCACGTCGATGATGGAGTAGATCATGACCTCGTTGCGCAGCGCCGCCTCAAGCGCCTCGGGGTAGGTGCTGCTCTTGGCCGTGTCCCCGCCATCGGAAACCAGCACCAGCACTTTGCGTCCCTGCCTGGGGCCAAGCTTGTCCGAGCCCAACACAATCGCGTCGTAAAGCGCCGTTGCATAGTCGCCCCGCAACTGAGCCAGCCCGCGATCGATCTGGCTCAGCTTGTTGGTGAACGGCGTCAACTCCCTCACATCCGTGGCAAACTGCAGCAGGCTCATCTGGTCCTGCTGGGTGCGCAGTAGCGCGTGCGCGAATCGTTTGGCTGCGTCCGCTTCTTCCGCCATATCTTTGTGCACGCTGCCGCTGGTGTCGATCGCCAGCGTCACATTCAGCGGCAGCTCCGACTGCCGTTCGAAAACTTGAATTTGCTGGGGCCTTCCATCCTCCGTCACCGCGAAGTCATCCTTTGTCAGGTCTCCTACGACAGCGCCGTTCCGGTCCGTCACATTCACGAAAATGTTGACCAGTTTCACGTCCACATGCAGCGTCACATCTTGCGCTGCGAGCAACGGAGCAAAAAGCAGCATGAGCGCGAGCAAAAATCCGGATGCCCTATCGTCTCTACTTCTCATCGGCGGACTCCGGAGGCATCACAGCCAATTCAACCGGAAACGGCTCGCCCGCCGCCCACACGGCTCCATCGACAAATGTCTCTTTCTTCCAGATGGGCACCTGCTTCTTCAGCGTGTCGATCAGCCACCGGCACGCTTCAAATGCTGCCGCACGGTGCGCT
>Ga0302277_1002183_pt1 | contig 14052 bp, 12 predicted proteins | sample III_Bog_N3_1_FD_198759 | JGI IMG/M metagenome (GOLD analysis project Ga0302277, IMG submission 198759) | Peat permafrost microbial communities from Stordalen Mire near Abisko, Sweden - III_Bog_N3_1 | ecosystem: Environmental > Terrestrial > Soil > Wetlands > Peat | place: Sweden: Abisko... | reverse complement strand
ACATTCACGATGACGTGACCGGCAAGCAGGACAGCTTGCACACCACCGACCGCGCTACGGCGCTGCGGTTGTTCCATTCGCGCGGCGAAGCGCAGCAGCAGCCCGCCGTGAACCTGCAAATCGCCCGCGCCTACCTCGTCGCCAGCGACCCGCAGATTGCCACCCGCAACTGGCAGTTCGTCATGGAGGAAATGGTCAAACTCAAAAAAGGCGAGACCCAGCACCGCTGGCAGACTGCCATCAAGGACAAGGCGTTCAATCTAATCCGGCATCTGCCAATTTTGGAAACGCGCCCGGAAAACTTTTTGCGCGTGCTCGAAACCGGAAAAGTTTCGACCAATGTATATTTGCGGCGCATCCACAACTTCGCCCTGGACATGACATGGTTGCCGTGGCCGGTGATTGTGAAACGGCAATGGCCGAAAGTTGAATTCAAAGACAAGCGTGCCATTACTTGGGAGGAACATCAGGCCATCGTCACCCGCGAACTTAATCCCGAACGCAAAGCGTTCTATAAACTGGCGTGGCACATGGGCGCGTCGCAGTCCGATCTAGCGAACCTCGAATCTGAAAACATTGATTGGGAACACAACGTCATCAGTTTCGCGCGCAAAAAGACCGGCTCCATTGCCATCATGCGTTTCGATGACGAAGTGGCGGAGATACTACGGGATTTGCCGGGGAGCGGCCCGCTGTTTCCGTATCTGCGCACGGTTCGTTCCGGCGACCGGGCGACGGAATTTCACCAGCGCATCGCGGGCTTGGGCATCAAAGGTGTCAGCCTGCATTCGTATCGGTATGCGTGGGCGGAACGCGCCAAAAAAGCGGGCTATCCCGAACGGTTCGCGCAGGAGGCGCTGGGCCATAACAGCAAAGCTATCCATCGCGCGTATGCACGCCGGGCGCAGGTCGAACTGCCGCCGTTGAGCGAATTTGAACGGATGCTGTAAACGGCGGTTGAAAAGTGCGGCGGGGGGCGCTCGAAAAGTGCTGCACCTTCCGGGCAAAGCAGACTGGATTTGAGGGTTTTCGTCAAGCAGTTGATTTCGCTTCGAGGTAGAAGCAGCAGGCGGGGGAGCTTCGAGCCTTTAGCTCGCCCCCGCCTGCGGTCGAAGGTTCGTGAGGTTTACTTTCTTTTCAGTCGGCGTTTGGCATCCGTCAGCCGGTAGCTCTCGCCATTGGCTTCCAAGATGTGAACCCGGTGGGTCAGGCGGTCCAGCAGTGCGCCCGTCAGCCGTTCGCTGCCCAGCACTTCGGTCCATTGTTCGAAGGGCAGATTGGTGGTGACGATCAGGCTGGTGCGTTCATAGGCCCGGCTGACGACATCGAAAAGCAGTTCCGCCCCGGTCTTGGAGAACGGGACGTAACCGAGTTCGTCCAACAAGAGAACGTCCAGTCGCTCCAGTTGTTTGTGCAGCCGTTGCAGGGTCCGGGTTTCGCGTTGTTCGAGCAACTGCGTCACTAAGCCCGTGGTGGTCATGAAGCGGACCCGCTTGCCTTGCGTGCAGGCGGCGAAGCCCAGCGCACTGGCGAGGTGCGTTTTGCCAGTCCCAGGATTCCCGACCAGTAATAAATTTTCTCGTTTGGAGATATATTCACCACGCAGGAGTTCGCGCACCAAGGGTTCGTTGATCGATGGTTGGGCGGCGAAGTCGAAGGTCTCGATGGTCTTCAATACTGGGAAGGCGGCTTCCTTGATCCGCCGTTCGGTGGCGCGGCGTTCGCGGTCGATCAGCTCCCGTTCGGCCAACCGCAACAGATAGGTCGGATAATCGCAGCGTTCCTGGCTGCACACGGCCCCGACACTGTCGTAGTCGCGCAGGAAGGTCGGCAGTTTGAGTTCTTTCAAGTGATGCTCCAGCAGGAGCACGGCGGGATTTTTGCTCATGCGACACCTCCGACCAGGTCCATATATGATGCCAGATTCGGCGCGGCCACATGGACGTGCCGCAGATGGGGATGACCATCCAGTGAGAACAGCGTGGCACCCCAGTCTTCCCGGGGATAGAGGAACTGGGCCACGGCATCGCGGGTGATCGCCCCAACGGCCAACGCCTGTTCCACGGCCCGACGCAGCTGGGGCAATGAATGCTTTTCCAGCAGACGGAGCACCTTGATATATTCCCGCGTGCCGTCGCCTTCACGTTCCGCTTCCAGGCGGCGGCGTAACAACAGGAAACACTCCGGCAACGTCCAGCCCATCAGCGGCCGGGCATGATCAAAGGCGCCCGGCTTGGTCTCCAGCAACGCCAGATAATGCAGCGGTTCAAAGCAGACTTGCTCGTCCTCCCAGATCCGTGAGTGCCGTGCGACTTCGCTGCCGTCGCCACACAACACGACGCGGTCAAAATAACCCTTGGCCACAATCGGATGATGCGCCCAGCGCACCGGCACCGAATAATCATTCCCGTCAAACCGCACCAGGGACAACGAACTGGCCGCCGTCGAAAACTTGCGGCACGCCTCGAACGGTGTGGTCGGCAGCGGCAGGAACGCTTTTTGATCGTCCAATAATAACTGCGCCTTGGGACCCGGCTGACCCCGCAACCAGCGAACTTGATCCTCCTGGCAGCGTTGCTGTAGATGACCGTTGAGTCCAGCCATGTCGCCGGCCAACGGCACCGGCACAAAATAGTTCTGCCGGGTGAACTTTACCTGGCCTTCCACCACGCCCTTTTCGTTGCCACGCGCCACCCGGCAGAAGTGATGGTCAAAGAGGTAATGACTTTTGAGTTGGAGAAATCCCAGCGTCAGCCGCCGCTCCTTGCCGAGGATCTTGCTCACCGCCACCTTCGAGTTGTCATAAGTGATCCGGTTTGGAACGCCGCCAAAAAACTCAAACGCCCGCACATGCCCTTCCCAAAACGTCTCCGTGCATTCGCGCTCGAAGGCCATCACAAAGGTCGCGTCGCTATACGGCAACGCCATCACGAAAAACGCCACCTTGCGCAACCGGCCATTCACGTTGGCCAGCGCGTGGCCGAAGTCCACCTGCGCTTCGCCGGGGCGATGCTGCAACGGCACAAACACCTCCTGGTTCTTCTGCGTCAGCTCCCGCACCGCGTCCTTCACCACGGTGTAGCCGCCCGTGAAGCCAGCCTCCCGCAGGCGTTCCCAAATCCGTTTGGCCGTGTGCCGCTGCTTGCGCGGCATGGCTTGATCTTCCTTCAGGATCTGTTTGATCCGTTCCAGAAATGCCCCAAGCTTCTGCTTTGGTCGCGGTTTTTGTTGCCGGTAACCCGGCGGTGAACTGTGTTCCAGAATCTTCTTCAAGGTCTTCCGGTGCATCCCCGTCTGCCGGAGAATCTCCCGCCGGCTGACCCCATCCACCAACACTTTTTTGCGAATTTCGGCCCAGTCTTCCATAATGCGATACATGCTTCATTGTTAATGAAGATGCCGCACTTTTGAACCGCCGCGTCACACACATGACCCCGCCGCACTTTTCAGCCGCCGTTTACACCGAGAGGCCGAAGGGCGGTCACTTCATCTTCGGCCCAACAAGGGGCGAACTGGCGTTCACGATTGTGATTGTTCAGCAGCGTGACGATCTGCTCTGCCGGTGGATTCCGATTCTCGACAACATCCGGAGCCGGATCACCGGGTTGCACTGGCAGCAAAACGGTCACGAACTCGCAGATGAATTCGTAACTGGGCATGCCCGGCAAACCGCGTTCCAGAATTGCCCGTGCGCGTGTATTGTCGCCAGCGATGCTGGTAAAATAGAAATTAGCGGGAAAGTCAGCTTGGAGCTGATGAAAGAACTCGTAGCCTTGCCGCAGAATGTCAAAACGCCCTGAATGGCTGGCATCAAGCCGCAAACCTCCCAGATAGCCGACCCTTGCTGGTTGGCCGTTTACAAACCGCTGCCGAATCGTGCAGCTGCCGACACAGACCACGCGCCCGCAATCCCGCGCCACGATGGTCTGTTTTATTTCACCGGACAATTTGGCATCGGCGAAATAATTTGGCTCCCGCTCAAAAGAAAGGGAGATCCGGCCCGGCATCGGGTTCTCGCGCAGCAGGCGGCGGATGTCCGCATCGTCGCCAACGGCGGCGATGTCAAAACGGAGGCGACCGGCCTGGGTGCCGGTCAATTCGCGTTCAATAACGTCCCTTGCCATGATTCGTCTCCAAGCGGGTAATGGTCGCGCATACTGACATCATTACGATGCATCCCGTTGATCAGATAAAAATTTCGCCACATGAACCAGTCGCTGCGGTTCACCCGGTCGAATCCGCGCTCAATAATGCTGGGCCACGAATAAAAATTCCGGCGGGCTTCCAAACAGTTTTTTTGGAGCAGCTCCGGCGTCATGCCGCGCGGCTGAAACGGAATCCGATTGTAGCTATAGCGCTCGTCGAGCCACCATTTCTCATAAAGCAGGCGCCCCTCGGCTTGCAGACGAGCGTAGAGCGGCGTGCCAGGAAATGGTGTGAGGTGATTGAAAGCCGCAATATACAAAGCGTGCTCACGCGCAAAATCGACGGTCTCGGCAAAACTGTCCGGCGTATCCCGGTCGTAGCCAAAAATAAATGTGCCATACACGCGGATGTGATGCCGCCGGAGATTTGCCAGTGCCTTTTCAAAACCGCCGCGCATCGTGTTGAACGCCTTGTTCATGTCTTTGAGATTGGCCGGATTCAAACTCTCAAAGCCGATCAGCACGCCCTGGCAGCCGCTGCGTTTCAGGAGATCTAGGAACTCTTCATCGTGCGCGGCATTGATGCTCGATTGGCTTACCCAGCGAACTTTCAGCGGAATCAACGCCCGAAAAAACTCCTTCGCCTGCTCCATGTTCGACGTGATGTTGTCATCCACGAAGAAGAACAGCTTTCGCTCATGCCGGACTTGGGCAATCTCCGCGATGATCGCGTGGATGGGCCGGCGCGTTTGCGTCGAATTGAAAACCGTCTGCACGGCGCAGAAATCACATTTGAAATGACAGCCGCGTCCAGCCTCAATCAGCCCGATTGGCAGGTAACGTTTGCCGCGAAAGATGGAGCGGTCGGGTTTCAATCCGGCCAGCGAGGGACGATCCGTTTGGCGATAAAATTTTTCCAGCCGTCCATGCCGGGCATCATCAATGACCCGCGGCCAGAGAATCTCTGCTTCACCGCACACGACCGCCTCGGCGTATTGCGCGACTTCGTCCGGACACAGCGTGGCGTGAAATCCGCCCATCACCACCGGCACGCGACGTTTCCGGTATTCCGTGGCGATCTGATACGCCCGCTTGGCGGTGTAGGTTTCCACGCTGATGGCAACCAGATCCGTCGGCTCATCAAACGGAATCTCTTCCATCCGGTCGTCGTAAAATCGAACGGTGACATCTTTGGGCGTCAGTCCCGCGAGCGTCGCCGCCGGCAGAGCCTCCATCTGCCAGGTGCGGATATATTTCTGCCCCGGCTTTCGCCCGATACAGGGATGAATGATGGTCAGCCTCATGACGGGCTCACCGAAGCAGGAATTGCCACTGCTTCTGCCCCCCGCTTCACTGGCCGGGAAGGAGCCCGCCCGATGATCCAGTCGCAGTTGTAAAACCGGCTCAAATTATGCGCGTAAAACCGATAGCCCAGATTAGTGCCAATTTTCACCGGCCATGGCGCGGGTGAATGCCGAATGCGGCGGGCAATGGACTTGAAACTGTAAGCATGCTTCCACGCCGACTCCACGCCCTGCTGTAATTCTTGAATGCTCATCTTTGCTGGTTGAAAGACGACGTGCTGCGCGTCATACAATTCCCAATTCTTGGTCAGGATGCGGCCCTCGGCATCGAGCCTTTTGTAAAGGCCGGTATTGGGAAAGGGCGTGACCACCGCGAAACGTGGCAGATCGATGCGCGCCTGAACCGCGAACTCGGCGGTCTTCAAAAAAATGTCCGGCTCATCTCCGTCCAACCCAAAAACAAAACAGCCTTGGAGAGCGATGCCGTGTTCATGCAAGCGCTCGACGACTTGGACATATTTCTCCGGCGAGTTGAAGCCCTTATGGCTTTGCCGAAGATTTTGCGGCGATATGGATTCCAAGCCCATCAACAGGCCACGGCAACCACTGCGACCGGCCGTCGCGAGCAGCTCCAAATCATTGGTCAGTAGAACCGTGGCCAAGCCATACCACTGAACTTTCAACGGGATCAAAGCCTTGAACAGGCTGAGGGCATATTCGCGATCGGCGATGATGTTGAGATCGACGAAAATGAGTTTGCGGGCACCGTGTTGCTGGATGTCGGCAACGACTTGTTCCACGGGTTTCAGATAGGGCTTGCGACCCCACGCGGTCGGCACGACACAAAAGTCACAGCTGTGAATGCAGCCGCGCGTCGCCTCGAAGACATTGTTGGTCAGATAGCGATCACTCGGCAACAAGTCACGCCGGGCGAATGGCCGGTCAGCCAGGCTCAGTTCCTGTCCCTGGTCGTAGCGCGGTTGGAGTTGTCGGGCGACGAAGTCGCGCAGCAATTGCGGCCAGGAATCCTCGGCGTAGCCGGCGACGATGGCGTCGGCATGAGGTTGGGCATCTTCGGGAATGAGGGTCACATGAGGCCCGCCAAGCACCACCGTGACACCGCGCTTCCGAAAATGGTCGGCGAGTTCGTAGGCGCGTATCGCGGTGCCAGTGATGACTGTTAACCCCACGAGATCCACATCCAAATCCAAGGGCACATCGGCGATGCCCTCGTCAAACAATTGCAGCTTGACGGGAATCTCCGACGGGATCAGCGCCGCCAGCGTCGTCAGCGTCAGGGGCTGATACCGCAGCGATTTCTTACAGATGCCGCCGCGATGCCGGTAGAGCGGCCCCTTGGGGGAAATCAACGCAATTTTAATTTTCCGGTTGGACATGGATGTTGCCGCGATTCGTTTTGTGCGAACAAGGTATAGACCCCGGCAATCAGTGCTTCAAGCGGAATGGTGGATGAACCAGGTTGATAAATTCAATGGTGGCAAAATCTTTTCGATGCTTGGTCGCCCGCTAAATGATTTAATTTCCTCCAGATTGTTCGGTGGAGACAATGCCGGTGCAAATAAATAATAACTGTGCAATCCAAGCCCAAACTGCGTTATTCTACGCCTGTGCAGCAAAACTCGCCAGAGCCTTCTGCCATCGACAAAACGGAAACGCCTCCTGCGGCGATTCCGTCCAAACTGAACTTTGTCATCATCCTCAATCAAATCGTGGGAATCATGCTCTGCTGCTATGCCGCTGCGCAGATCAAAAGCCTGTGGGCTTTGATTCTTTTGGCGCTGGTCTTCGGCATCTTGATGAACTCGGTTTATTCCATCATCCATGAGGCCGAGCATGCGATGCTGTTCGCCAACCGCCGAACGAATGATTTATGGGGTGCCGTCATGGCCCTGTTTTTCCCGGCACCGTTTCATCTGATCCGCCAAGGACATCTGGGACATCACTTTCGCAACCGCTCGGATGACGAGGCGTTCGACTTATATTTTGAAAATGACCACCGCCTGTGGCGCAGCCTGGTGCTCTACGGAATCCTCACGGGTTGCTATTGGATCGTGGTGGTCTTGAGCAACGTCGTTTTTTTGTTTTTCCCGTTCGCGGCGGATAAAAAATATTGGGACTTCGACCGCCCCTCCCGTGCCTTCATGGAATCGCTGAATCCAAACTACCGCCGCCTGATCCGATTGGAATGTCTGGCGGTGATCGGATTGCACGGCTTGCTGATCTGGGGATTCCACATCCCGTTGCTGAATTATGCCGTCATGTATTTCGGCTTCGGTCTGACATGGTCCTCGATGCAATATGTGCATCACTACGGCACCGAGCGGCACGTGACGCGTGGCGCGCGCAACCTGCGCCTCTGGGAACCAGTGGACCGGCTCTGGCTCAATCACAACTGGCACCTGGTGCATCACGAACATCCGACTGTTCCATGGGTTCATTTGCCTCACATCGGGAAGGTCGAGCAGCCCGGAAAACGGGGATTTCTGTTGTGGTCATACGTCAAGATGTGGCGCGGTCCGCGCAAAGCAAAGGAGCGGGTTGAAAACCAGTATGCCGGACGCATCATCCGCTGATTTCAAGCGGCTCGGGTGGCATCGCTTCTCAACGTTATGGGCGTTGAAGCTCGGGGCCACTGCGGTCGTCAGCGTGGTCTTTTGGTGCTGCTATCTCTTCCTCTCACGCAACGCAATTATCAAAGTCCATGAGCTGCCAATGACGGCGCTGGATCGTTGGGCCGGTTACCAACCCAACCCGTGGTCCTGGATCTACGAGTCCGTCTTTCTGCTGACGGGCATCGCTCCGTGGCTGATCATTTCGCGGGAACAACTGCGCCGCTATCTCACCGGCTTTGCCTTCCTCTCGTTCGCCAGCTTCGCGGTGTTTGTGATTTTTCCGGTCGCATCACCTCGGCCGGCGGATGTGGAAGCCAGTTCTTTTCTGCTGTTCATCACCCACATCGACGGCCCGCTAAACGCGTTTCCGTCGCTCCACGCGGGCTGCTTGATCTTCAATTTGGCTTTGATTCATCGCCTATTCGGGCGACAACTTCATCCGCTCATCGCGGCCGCGCTTTGGATTTGGGCGGGCCTGATTTTCTTTGCAACGCTGGCGACGAAACAGCACTACGCGGTGGACTTGCTGGCGGGCGGGTTGTTGGGTTGGGCAGCCGACTGGTTGGCTTGGAAATCTTTTGTCGGCGGTGACAAGGCGGCGGTGAAAACACGGCGCAGCAACGAGGCTACGTCCCAAGCCGGTTGAAGATAATGGTCGGCTCCCCACACGGGCACTACCACGCCGGGAAGAGTTGCGACATCCGCCAGAAGAAATCCGCCGCCGTCGTTTGGTCCCAGCGACTTGACTCGCTCATAGGCTCGCGGAGCCCATCGGTGGGTCAGATGATGTTGGAGCGAAAAACTCACCACATGGCAGATGCGCAGATGGGGTGGCAAGGTCGGCCAGCTGGCCAAAGGTCCATCGGGTTCATCCCTTAATTCTTCCACAACGGAATATCGTTGGCCCCGCGACCACAGCAAGAGCCGGACACCCAAACGCCGCAACATTTGCTGGCGCAGCCAGCCCACCAGCGGCGTTCCTTGCGGCAAACCGCTCACACTCACCCAAGCGGCCACATTTTGAAATCGTTCGCCGGCATCACTCAAAGTTAGGGCAGCCTTCACATCCGCACTCCCCTTGCTGAGACTGAACAGGGCAACGCGTTCCCTATGATGAAGTGACAGCCAGTTCGAGATGGTCTTGGCGTTCTCTGCAAGTGACCCAAAGCTCGCCACCGGCACGCGCTCAACGCGGCAACCGATGGCTTCCAAGATTTTTGTTACTTCGGCCCCATCCGCACCGGTATTGTTGTGCTCACGATAGAAAGCACCTGGGACAAGGCCGATTAAGGGAGGTTCACCTCTGCGGACTTCCGGCTGACATTGCATCCGTTCGAAAAAATCGCGATTGGCAGGTTGCCGCAAGACGCGGTCAAAAATGAGCGCGGTCGCAAAATCAATTCCTTCCCGTTGCGCAAGGTGCTGGATGGCGGAGCGAGAGCACCCGGCCAGCTTCGGACAATCGCTTGCTGCCGCGGCTCGCGCGAGCAAGTTCGAGTCGCCCTTCAGCAGGCTCTCCGGCCAGAAGATCATTTCCCGCAGCACTTCGAGCCCCGCCGCAGGCGAACAACGATGGCGGTCAGCAAGCTGCCGGCAATCAGCCCGGCGATGCCGGCAATCAGCGAAACCTTTTTGACAGCGAGCACGGTGATGGGGTTGTCAAAGGCGTTCACGGAAACATGGAAAGCTGCGACCATCCAATGGTCGCCGCGCTTGGCAATGGTCGCTGTGAAGTGGCTGTTCAGCGACAAGTCACGGCCGTCACTCAGCGTAAAGTGGTCGTTCAAATCCCCCCAGGACACACACCAGTCACCCTGAATATGCCGTCCCAGCACCTTGGGATCGGAAGTGACTTTGACCACCACCGGATGGTCGCCCTTCATCATGCGATCATAATACGCCTTCACGGCGTTGGTGCCCTCACATACTTCGCCGTTCTGCCAGGTGACCACGGCGTTGGTGTCGAGAAAAGTCAACAACCGGTCGATGTCACCCTGGTTGAAGCTGTCCACCAAACCCTCGCGCAATTTGGTGATCTCCTGCTCCACCTCCGTATCGGGAGCGGCGAAGACGAGTTGGGGTGCGGTGAGGACGATGGCCAAGGTAACCAGGATGAGCAGGTTTTTTTTCATAAATTCTCCACGGGCGCCGACTCGGAAATGTTTTCGAGCCAGACGAGATAGTCGGACAAAATGCCGTCTGCGGCAATCAACTTTCCCGGTTGATAGCGCAACCCGGCGATGCGCGGCAAGTCGGAACGCAAAAAGGTTTGGATGAACAGCCGGCGAACTGCGGCGTTCAACGGATCAAACAGCGCCTGTCCCAAGCCGCTCTGGCTGCGCTTCACCCAAACAATCACCCGGCCCAAAGTGCGTTGATCATCCATCGGCAGCACGTTGAAGATTCCGTAGCTGGTCGTCCGCCGGAAATGGGCCTTCACCATAAGCATGGTGCCGCACCACGAGGTGACATCCATCGTCACCGTCGGCCCGGCAATGCTGCGAGTTATCCGGTCTTGGAAGGAATTGCCGGTGACCGCAAACTTGGCAACCACGCGGCGAGCAAACGCCGAAACCTCGCTGACCGCGGGCGGCTCCAGCAGGGTGCGGTCATGCGCCATGCGAAAATGTTGGATGTCAAAACCGTTGGCGCCGACGAAATACCACGGCACCTCGGCGACCAGCTCGAAGGGTTTTGCGGGCAACAGCTCCTCCGGGGCAAGGCCGTCAAAAAACGGAAGGGCAAACCGGGCCTGTTTGCGGTTGAAGAAAAAGACATGTCCGCCGCGCTCTTCGGCAGGGTAGCTGCATTGGCGCGCAAAGCCTGGAATCGCATCCGCTGAGGGAATTTTTTCGCAGACGCCATCAGAGCCGTATTCCCAGCCGTGGAGCGGACAGATTAACCTTTCACCACTGACCTCGCCCTTTCCCAGATCAGCTCCCATGTGCGAACAGCGCCCGGACAGGACCACCACCAGACCTGACTGGGCGCGGTAACCAACGTAGGAACGTCCCCACAAATCAAGTGTAACCGGCCCTTTATTTAACTCCTGACTTGCACACAGGTGAAACCATGACGCCGGAAGCGCCGCCAATTTTCCATTGGCGCGATGCTCACCAACCTCCAAATTTTTCACACCATCATGCATAACGGTTCTCGGACAAAAACAACTGCTGAACAATAATTTAAAGCCAAGATTACGAGGACGAATTTTAAAGGACAACGTATTTTAGCATTACGAGCGTGTTGAAGTGCTGAGGCAGGTTGCCACTCAGCATGCCTTTCAATCCAAATGTAAAATATCCGAAGACTTGAGCAACTCGGCTTTTCAGGCGGTCAGATGCATTGCAAAATCCATCTTCGAGCGACGCGATCAATACGCGGGTCGGGTTGCTCCTGGCGGCTTGGCAATAACGAAATCGAATTTCCTCTTTATGTTCTTCAGAATTTGCCTTCTGCGCATTTTCGGGTCGCTGATTGTGGTCAATTTTAGCAGCTCTGGAGCGATGTCATCCAATTTGGCATCAGATGTGGGGGAAAGTGCCGGATAACTTTCCAATAAAAATCTTTTCGCGAGTTTCCACCACATCTCGGCGGCTTTGTGGCCTTCTGCTGCGTCCGGCAGATGCCCGGCCCAGGCAAGGTAGTCCATGAGCTTGGGTTTGGCTGGAGGATTCCCCCTGTAGATGAACTTCGAAAGGTTTCGAATTTCTCTTGTGTAATCCAGCAATTTTTGGGCAACAACCGCGGCTGGGTTTTCAGGGTCATACCGATTGTCCGAGATAAGATCCTGTTGCGTGGCCTCGCCCGAGTGCAAGTCCAGCAACAACTCGTCTTCATCATCGGTCCTGATCTGGTTCAGCTGCTTGTTGAGAGATTTCAAAAACGGCCAATGGGTTCGTTTGGAGGCGACGGGTCGGAGCACCTCCGGCTGTTTCACGGCGTGGCGGTTCACCACTTCGGCGGCATCAATCACCAACTCGGCCAGACTGCGCAAGGCACCCTCGTGCCCGTCGGTAGCCAATCGTTTTAGGAGCCAAAAACAATCGCCAGTTTTCCGGCTGAAGGATTCAAACGCCTCCGGGTTTCCCAGCTTGGCCAGCAGAAACATCAGTTCCGACTGGAATGCGCCGGCTTGTTCAAACTCCCATTTTAACAGAGTCGGGCCATCCGCGGGAATGTTGAGCAGTTCGATGAGCCGTATCTGTTCGCGCAATCCCTCGGTGTCGAACGACACTTTTTGCTTTTTCTCCAAAGCTTCAATCCGGGTCAATTCTTTTTTCAACTCTTCAAGGTTGTAACTATGAAACGCCGGCCGGTGCTGAAACATCGGCGGCGGCGCATCGACCAATGAAAAGAGCGCGCGAACCAACACGCCTTCAGGATTTCCGGTCGGGTGGTCGGTAACGGGCGCAGCCGGCGGGGATGTGGATTTATTTTTTTTCATAGCGGCTTTTTTGGTATGGAAATTCGTTGTTCAGGTAGTCGGCTCGGCGGCGCCCCCCGGTCCGAAGTTCATGCGAGCCGCCTGGAGCTTGCGGTGTTCGTCGCTCAAGTGGCCGTAGACCTTGCCGATGAGGATGCCGCCGTCCTTGTGGCCGACCCATTTGGCGATCGTCATGAAGTCGATACCGCTCATCACGGCGTAACTGATAAAATGATGCCTCGCGTCATGAAATCCGAATTTTTGCAGGTGCTCGGGCAGCGCCTTCTCTTTGTATTCCAGCCGGGTGCCCTGGCACTGGGGGCAAGCTTTCGGCGCCACCTTGACGAACTGGATGTGTTGGCAGTCTTGACAGACATACCCTGAAGCGGCCCGGGTCAGCAGCAGCGATTCCCGGAACGTTTTGGCGTGCGTGTCCTGGCCGCCGCGCTGCGGACTGGGGAATAGCCATTGCGTGTCCGGCGCGCGGCGCACCTGCATCGCCTTGAGGTGGGTTTCCAACTCGGGGTTAAAGTCCACGCGCCGGGCTTCCCGGTTTTTTGTATCGCCGTCCGCGCCGATGGTGAGCAGCTTGTGTTCAAAATGCACATCTGTCCAGCGGGTCTTGATGGTTTCCTGCTCGCGCGCGCCACACAGTGCCAGCAGTCGGATGTAATCGGTGAACTCGTCGCCATTCTTTGAGGCCCCCAACGCAGCCCGACAAAACAGTTCAATATCCTCACGGGTATAGAGCTGGCGCGCCTTCTTCTCGCAACGTTGCCACGGAATGCCCTCCACGGGCAGGTTTTTTATGAAGCCGTCAATCTTTGCGTGTTTGAGCACATTCCGCAAAACCACCAGTGCGAGGTTGCAGGTGCGATTAGCCCGGCCAGCCCGCTTGATTTTCTGCAGGTGGTTGGCGATGTGGTTGGGGCGAATCTTGTCGAGGGACAGGTGTCCAATCGATTCGCACAGATGTTTCAAGTGTCCGCGCTCCGTGACCATCGTATCCGGCTTCTTGCCGGAGGTGGCCAGTCGTTGCTCGTAGGTTTGCGCGACGTAATCAGAGAATTTTGGACAGCGCCCGGTGTGCCGCAGCCGATCCTCATCCCGCTCCACCAGCAGCGTGCGGAACTCCTCTTGAGCCTCGGCGGCCGAGGCCGCTTCCAGGGGCACCCATTTGACCGCCTTGCGTCCAGCGTCGTCCTCGATGGTGATACGGGCGACGAATTTGCCGTTGCGACGCCACAAGCCGCGAATTGCGTGCTTGCGATTGTCCAGCACCTTGGTGTATTTATAGCGGCGTGAGCTTGGACTTGAGGCAGGTCGATTGCCCAGCGTTGCAGTGCGTTTCATACGGCAACACTGTCGCAATAACTGTCGCAAATGTCAATCTCTTGCAGAATATAGGTGTAAATCGTTGATAAACAGTGTGCCGGTGTGGCGGAATTGGCAGACGCGCCAGACTCAAAATCTGGTATCCGTGAGGATGTGTGGGTTCGACCCCCTCCGCCGGCACCATGTAAATCAACGACTTAGGTAGATTC
>Ga0302277_1002172_pt1 | contig 14095 bp, 10 predicted proteins | sample III_Bog_N3_1_FD_198759 | JGI IMG/M metagenome (GOLD analysis project Ga0302277, IMG submission 198759) | Peat permafrost microbial communities from Stordalen Mire near Abisko, Sweden - III_Bog_N3_1 | ecosystem: Environmental > Terrestrial > Soil > Wetlands > Peat | place: Sweden: Abisko... | reverse complement strand
AGCGCTAGAACATTTTCCGGCCAGCGTGTGGGCCCAGATGCTAAATCGGCATTCGCGAAAACCTACCAGACAATTGATGGCTTATGGGGACGCCAAGGGATACATGCCGCTTCGTGAATCGATTGCGGAATATTTGGGCGCTGCTCGCGCGGTGCGGTGCGAGCCGTCGCAGATTCTGGTAACAACTGGATCGCAGCAGGGCCTGCAACTTTCGGCGCAGGTCTTGCTGGATACAAAAGATCGGGTGTGGATCGAGGAACCTGGCTATCCAGGAGCACGCCAGGCCCTGATGATGGCTGGGGCAAAGCTTGTCCCGGTGCCGGTAGATCATGAGGGTCTAGACGTAGCCGAAGGAATCCGCCGCGCTCCGAGCGCGCGTGCGGTCTACATCACCCCGTCGCATCAATATCCGCTGGGCGTAACCATGACCGCCACGCGGCGTATGCGGCTGCTTAACTGGGCCACGCGAAGCGGCGCTTGGATTATTGAAGACGACTACGACAGCGAATACAGATTGGGAGGACGCCCGATCGCCTCCCTGCAAGGGTTGGATACGGACGCGCGTGTGATCTACATCGGTACCTTCAGCAAAGTAATGTTTCCCGCGCTGCGCCTCGGTTATGTTGTGGTTCCCAAGGACTTGGTGGAAGCATTCTCTACCGCGCGAGATGCTACCGACCAATTCTCGTCCACTTTATATCAGGCTGCGCTGGCGGACTTCATTCGCGAGGGGCATTTCGCGCGGCACATTCGCAGAATGCGGATGCTCTATACCGAGCGACGAACGGCGCTGGTCGCAACAATTCGCCAACGGCTGAAAGACAAACTCACAGTGATCGGCGCCGAAGCGGGGATGCATATGGTGGCGTTGCTCCCACGGGGTTCCAGTGATGTGGCGATTTCGTTGAGGGCCTCCGAGGTTGGAATATCGGCGATGCCTTTATCGTCGTGTTGTGTGAAACCGCCCCTGGTGGGCGGTTTGATCCTTGGTTATGGCGGGACCGATGCGCGCCAGATTCATGATGGGATACGCAGACTCGCTGCGTGCTTTTGACAAGCCACGGAGAGGAGTGATCTCGGCACAGTCGCAACAACCGGCCCTCTCAATATAGGGCGAGGCCTTCCCCCTGTTGGAATACTTGTGTGAGATATACCGGAGAGCCGCGCACCTCGGCGGCAATTTCGTCCAATTTTACGAGGGTCAACGATAAGCTCTATGCTTCCGGTGGTTCGCGATCCTTTGGTGTAGCCGTAACAGCGCGCCAGCACATGGGTCCGTGCATCAATGCGCAGGCGCGGCGGGCGAAACGAAAGATAGAAAGGTGGAGGCCAGGAGCAGATGGTATTATCTCGGCGGGAGTCAGCCAGTGGAACCGACAAAAGCCAAACTTCCGAGCGAAGTTATAGATCTCTACAACGATTTCATTCACGGCGAGATTAGTCGCCGCGCCTTTATGGAGGGCGTGCAGCGACTTGCGAGCGGGCTTGCGGCAGCCACGGTTATCAGTGCATTGATGCCGAACTATACGATGGGTCAGCAGGTTTCCCGCACCGACGACCGGATCAAGGCTACTTACGAGACCGTTCCCTCTCCGAAGGGCAACGGAAGAATCAAGGGATATCTTGTGCGGCCTGTCAGCGCGGACACCCGCTCCGAGACGGTGACGAAGTTGCCCGGTGTAATCGTGGTCCATGAGAATCGGGGTCTGAACCCGCATATCGAGGACATCGCGCGGCGGTTTGCCCTGGCCAACTTCATGGCATTTGCGCCGGATGGACTCACATCTCTGGGCGGCTATCCTGGCGACGACTATAAGGGCGGCCAAATGTTCAACGAGATCGACAAGAACAAGATGTCTGAGGACATGCTGGCCGCGGCGATGTGGTTGAAGTCGCGCCCGGACTGCACGGGAAGGATCGGCGCTACCGGGTTCTGCTATGGGGGTTCGACCGCGAATATGCTGGCGGTGCGATTGGGAGCCGACCTGGCGGCAGCGGCGCCGTTCTACGGCGGCCCTCCCGCGGCAGAGGACATCCCCAAAATTAGGGCGGCGATCCTGGTGCATCACGGAGAGCTCGACACGCGACTCGCAGCGACATGGCCGGCTTACGACCAGGCACTGAACGCGGCGCACATTCCGCATGAAGGCTATATTTACCCGGGCGCCGTACATGGCTTCAATTGCGACGCGACTCCGGAACGGTACAACAAAGTCGCAGCCGATCTGGCTTGGCAACGCACGATCGACTGGTTCAATAAATACGTGCGCGGCTGATTCCGTCCAGCGCTAGTCCAATTTGCCGTGCCCGACTACTCCAGCGCTTCCGGCTCAATCGAAATATTCTTCTCACCCGCCGCACGCTTCTCCCAGTATTTCTTAACCCAGGCTTCGTAGCTTTTGCCGGCGGCGGTGTCGCGTCCGGTGAAGGCGATGGCGGCGATTTCGGAATAGGGAATGGCGGGACGTTCGGTGCTATTCGCCAGAATCAGGCGGACGACGGAGTTGTCGAGTGTTGAGCCGATGCGGCGGTCGAAAAGGTATCCGGTGATCTGGGAGTTGTTCGAGTCTTTGCGGGTGATAGTCACATCGCCGCGATAGTCGAAGGCCTTTTCGATGACAGAGCGCACGTCGGCTTCGGAAGCCAGCGCGGGAATCCAGCCTTGTAGATTTTCCCGCTCAAATCCGGGGACGACTTCCAGTTCATCACTACGGCTCAGACCGGTCGCCGCCGAGGCGCTCGCCACTGCTTGCGAGCTGTGCTGCGGCGCCGAATCGTGACCATGTTCGCGTCCGCTCATGCGTGGGTTTCTTCTGCTTGGCTCATGTGGGGACGGGGCTCCGTCCCGTCCACGCGGGCCAAAGCCCCACCACCACACGATTCGATCTGAATCAGGGGATTGTAGGAATGCACCGGCCGCACATCCTGATCGAGGTCGGCGAGTGCACTCTTGTCGGGATAGAGCGAGAACGTCGCTTTCACAGTGTCCGCGAATCCGCGCAGCGAGCCGAACGTATCGTCGACGGACGAGGGTTCGTAGCCGCAATGCACCATGCAATTCGCGCACTGCGGATTACCCGACTCGGTGCCATAGCTTGCCCACTCCGTCGTTTCCATCAATTCTTTGTAGGACTCGGCGTAACCGTCTTGCAGCAGGTAGCAGGGCTTTTGCCATCCGAAAATGTTGTAGGTTGGCATGCCCCACGGCGTGCATTTGTAGGTGCGCTTGCCCATCAAGTATTCGAGAAAAAGCGGCGACTGGTTGAAGCGCCACGTCTTCTTTCGATTGGAGAGCATGGCGCGGAACATGCGCCGAATCCGCGCGCGTCCCATAAAATGTTTTTGATCGGGAGCCTTATCGTAGGAGTATCCGGGCGAAACCATCATGCTCTCGACGCCAACCTCCATCATCTCGTCGAAGAACTTGCGCACACTGTTCGGATCGGCGCCATCAAACAACGTCGTGTTCGTGGTGACGCGGAAACCGGCGTCCACCGCAGCGCGAATACCGTCAAGCGCAATTTCATATCCGCCTTCGCGGCAGACCGAAAAGTCGTGGTGCTCTTTTTGTCCATCAACGTGCACGGAAAAACTCAGGTACTTGCTGGGCTTGAACAAGTGCAATTTTTCTTTCAGCAACAGCGCGTTGGTGCAGAGATAGATATATTTCTTGCGGGCGACCAAGCCTTCGACAATCTTGTCGATCTGCGGATGCATCAGCGGCTCGCCGCCCGGAATCGACACCATGGGGGCTGCGCATTCGTCAACCGCTTTGAAGCAATCTTCCGGGCTCAGGTCAGTCTTGAGAATGTGGGCGGGATATTGAATCTTCCCGCATCCGGCGCATGCCAGGTTGCAGCGGAAGAGCGGCTCAAGCATGAGTACGAGCGGGTAGCGCTTGTTCCCGGCCATCTTCTGGCGCAGAACGTACGAGGCCACCGTCCACATCTGGGATACAGGAACTGCCATTACCCCTCCGGAGGAAGAAAGTCCTTCTATTCTACCGGATTGTGGGGTCAAAGTTTACGGCAGGCGGGTATCACGCGCTGTTCGCACCCCAAGCTCCTGGCCGACGCCCCGTCAGAACAGGCTAACAAACGGAGTTACCAAGGGCAGTCCCGGAGGAGTGTGCAGGTCGCTATAATCGGTTCCGTGAACGCTCCTCGCACAGATTTTTCCCGCCTGCCTGAAATCCGCTCCCTGATTCTCGATGGCCGAACTTGGGCGGAGGTTTCGTTGACTGCTCTGGGAGAAAATTTTCACGCAGTTCAGAAACATGTTGGCGCGGGCGTCACGATCTGCGCCGTAGTCAAGGCCGACGGTTATGGCCACGGAGCGGTCGAGTGCGCACGGTCGCTCGAAGCGGACGGGGCAGCCTGGCTTGGCGTAACCGACGCCGCCGAGGGCCAAGCCCTGCGCAGTGCCGGAGTCGAAGCTCGCATCCTCTTGATGACAGGAATTTGGAAAGGCGAGGAGGATGCCATCGTCGCGCAGAATCTCACGCCAACAATTTGGGAGCCTTGGCATGTCGAATTGCTGGAACGCGCGGCGCGCCAAAACGGAAGCGTTCTGCCCGTCCATCTGAAACTAGATACGGGTATGAATCGCCTAGGGGCATCGACGGCCGCATTGCCACGGCTGTGCGAGATGCTGTCGCATTGCAAGGGCCTGACGCTTGAAGGAGTGAGCACGCACTTTGCGTCGGCCGAGGTACTCGACGCCGAAGATGCGGTACGCCAAATGAAGAACTTCGAAGAAGGACTGTCGTTGTTGAACAGTTACGGCCTTCGACCTCCCCTGGTTCATATGGGAAACTCCGCCGCGATGAGCGCGCGTCCAGATACCTGGAAGACGATGGTGCGTCCCGGAATCGCCCTCTACGGATATTCGCTGGCCTTTACGCGCGGCGGCGAGGATGCGCCGGTTCCTCCGCTGCCGCTGCGTCCCGTCCTCTCGTGGAAGACGCGTGTGCTGACAGTAAAAGAAGTCGCGGCCGGGCAGGCCGTCGGTTACATGGGAACGTTCGTAACGAAAACGAAGAGCCGCATCGCGGTGCTGCCCGTAGGCTACGCGGATGGTTATCCGCGGCTGCTTTCGAATCGCGCCCGCGTAATCTTACGCGGCGAATATGCACCCGTCGTAGGCCGTGTTTCGATGGACCTGACTATCGTGGACGTCACTCAAATTCCCCATGTCGTCGTGGGAGACGAAGTTATCCTCATCGGGCGCAGCGCTCACACCGGCCCGAGCGGCATAGAAGGCAACAAGAGCGTAGACGCGGTCGAACTCGCGCGCCTCTGTGAGACGGTTCCGTATGAGATTTTGTGTGGCTTGTCGCAGCGAGTGCCACGCGTCTACAGTGGCTCTTAACCCGCCTGACGAATCAGTCCCGCTAACGTTCCGAAACGCTGGCTTTTCTGCATCCAATTCCATGCAGTCGACATGATGTCGGCAAGATTTCTCTGGGCAGTCCAGCCGAGCACCGTGTGGGCCTTGGTCGGATCGGCCACCAAGGTTGGAGGATCTCCTGGCCGCCTCGGTTTCATCGTTCGCCGAACCGGCTTTCCAGTAACATCTTCGGCCGCTTGCATGACTTCCAGAACGGAATGTCCGCGGCCTGTTCCAAGATTGATAGCCAGCGTGTCACGGACTTTCTCGTAGTCGGGGCTGGCTAGATATTGCAGCGCTCGCACATGTGCGTCGGCGAGATCGTTGACGTGTATATAATCTCGCACACAGGTGCCATCCGGGGTTGGGTAGTCCGATCCATAGACATTCAATTCAGCCCCGTTTTCCGAGGTCGCGGCAAGTGCCAGCGGGATGAGGTGCGTCTCTGGATCATGGAGTTCGCCAATTTCGCCGCCTTCATCGGCTCCCGCAGCATTGAAATAGCGCAGGCTCATTGAGCGCAGTCCATAGGCGCGGCTGTAAGCTTCCAACACGTTCTCCACGAAAAGTTTTGAAGCGCCATAAGGATTGATCGGCTCGCGCGGCGTCTGCTCGCTAATCGGAATGCCGCCAGGGACACCGTACACAGCGCAAGTCGACGAAAACACAAAACGTCGAATGCCCGCATCGAGCGCGGCGTTCAAAAGACTAAGCGTTGCCATGGCATTGTTTCGGAAGTATTTGCGCGGGTTCTCCACCGACTCTCCGACATACGCATGAGCGGCGAAGTGCATCACGGCGTCAACCCGGGCGAGCACCGGACTGAGTTTAGCCTGGTCGGCAATGTCGCCTTCCACCAACTCGAAACCTCGCGCCATCTGCTCGAATCCGGTCGAGAGATTGTCATAAAGCACCACCTCGTAGCCCGCACTGCGCAGCGCGCGCGCCGCGTGACTGCCGATATAGCCTGCTCCGCCCGTTACCAAGACAGTCAAGGAACGTCCTCCAACAAAAAACCGCCGCCGCGATTAGGAAAATAACACTTGCGGAGAAGGTCGATTTTCGACATCTATATAATAGATCGCACCGCACCGATACTGTGGTGATTTTTCCGGCAGTGAACGGCTCGATCCAGGGGGCACTGCAAGCTGCCAGCAGGATGACAAATACTTCCCGCGACACGCGTTCCTTCGTCCAGCAACCGAACGTTGCCAGCATTCCGAGCAAGGGTTACTTGGCGCGCCGAGCCATCGCTCAGTTCATCGCGATCATCTTCGTCCTTCTTATTTATTCCTACCCTTCTCTGAAAGCCAAAGCGGATTTTGGAGCTGTGAATCTGCCTCCCATCTTTGCTCCCGATCTCAGTTTGTACTTGAATTTAAGTAGCGTCAAAACGATCAGTCCGGGCCAAGTGTTAAACCCTTATTACCTGCTCCCGGTGCCATCCTCTGGAACCGCATACTTGAAATTCCGTCTCGGACCCATTCTGTTCCATGCTTGGAACAAGCTACTCGCGCGGCAACTGTGGCTTGCGATGTTCACTTGGAACCTCTTCTGGTGGGCCCTACTCTGCGCCATCACTCTTTGGTTATTCGAGCGTTTCTTGCCCGCCAACTCTTTGCCCATTGGAATTGCCGGTCTCGGCCTGCTGATGCTTGTCAATATTGGTATGCTGCGGCCGTTGATAGCCGCGTGGCTTCATCTCCCGTCATTATTCGGCTTCCAGGGTGTGGCCCTTCCATTCATGCGCGCCTTCTCACCCCAAATTCCGATACCCTTTCTTTTGGCTTACCTCGGGCTGCAGATTGATGCCCTGCGCCAACGAAGACTCCACTCTTGGATTGTGATGGCAGTCCTGCAACTGCTGGCACTCTCTGCTTTTCCCTACGCTACTCTAATGATGGCCGGAATCTCATTCCTGAGTGTCGTATGGCTTTTGTTCTCCCCGCGCAGCCCGCGAGGTATATGGCGTTTCGCTTTTGCCTATAGCGCCGCATGCGCGATCGCCGACGGCCTTTTTCTGAAGCGCGGATCAATGAACATTTACGCCCGCCACTCCGCCCTCATCCATCTTCAACCTTCGCTTCTGGCTCATCTGGTGGGAGGAATTTGGCTGATCCTGTTTCTTCTCACAACCGCCACGGCTCTCAGTAAGAGTTTGCCTGAGGAAGTAAAGTGGCCGCTGGTGGGTCTGGGCGCCATCAACATGCTCCTTATGTTAGGCGATGCTGTTGTCCCGGCAACCGTCCTCTTGTTGTCGTCGCACGCGGCCTACTTCGCGCAGACAACCTCCGCGCTGCTCCTTACCTTCCTGGCCTCCGCAACACTAGTCCGCAGCGCTGAGAAATCCCCTCGGCCGAATAAAGTGCGCCTTGCCATTGTTCTTGTGCTCCTACTTCTCGCGCTTAACGGAGCCTTTCTGTCACTCGGCACCTACCGCGCCTTCTTCACGTCCAATCGCGAACAAGTCGAACTGGCAACTCTGATGAATTCCTTGCCGCCTCTTTCGACTGGGCAACTCTTTGTTGCGCGCTCGCTTTCCGTGGATGATGCCTGCGGTTGGATCGCCTTGCTAGCAAGAGGCCCCGTACTCTATTGCACCGACGCCGAAACCATGCTGACCCCGCAGGATAACGAAAACATAAACAGATTCCGCGAAGCCATCTATCTCTACCTGACCGGAGAGGATAGCGGTCGCCTGCAACAGATTCTCGCTGGCCCGAATTCTACTGGCCCCATGTACCGTTTGGGCTTTTGGGCAGAGGCTTCATCACTGTCGCGAGAGGAACAGCATGCGGGAGTTGCCGCCGTCCAGGAAAGCGTGATCCCCCGCTTGCAACGGGTCGAGAGTCATGATCCGGATGTGAGCAGGTTCTTCCGGCAGTTCCAGCGGATCACTGTGATCGATGACCAGCAAAACCCAACTTTCGTTCCCGTCCGGCTTGGTTCCTTCCTCAAGTTTGACGGAGAACAACATCTCGGCCACTGGGTTGCGCTGTCCTACGTCCCTGAATAGGCTAGAAAATGTCCGGCGCGGGAAAGCATCTGGCGCTAACGGCTAGGACTTTATCAGGGGTTCGCTAACCTTTTGTTTGCAGATCATTTCGCGCACAATATAGTGCGGACGCCCTTTTGCTTCCTCATACACTCGCCCGATGTATTCTCCGATAATCCCTAGAAAGAACAGATTCACCCCCGACAAGAAAGTGATCGCCAGGATGAGCGCCGTGAAACCTTGAGGCGAGTGCAACCGGAACTTTGCGTACAACGCATAGAGCGAGTACAGCACCGATAGGGCGGTCGCAGCCGCTCCCAAGAGAGCCGCGGCGCGAAGCGGAACAATGGAAAACGCAAAAATTCCATCTGAAGCCAGTTTCAGCAATCGCAGTGGACTGTATTTCGTCAATCCCGCCTGCCTGGCTGAGCGCTCTACCGGAATTCCTATCTGTCGAAAGCCGACCCAGGTCCGCAGTCCGCGCAAATAACGATGGTGTTCCGGCATTCGCCGGATTTCCTCCACAACCCGCCGCGAAATCAGCCCGAAATCTCCCGCATCCAAGGGCAGTTCAATTGAAGATAGGACCGCTAATAGGCGATAGAAGCCGTAATAGCAGGCGCGAAGCCACCAGGACTCTTTGCGATTGACGCGCTGGACATACACCACGTCGTATCCCCGTCGATACTGGTCCAGCAGCGTTGGGATCGCTTCGGGAGGATCCTGCAAATCCCCGTCCAGCATCACGGTGACATCCCCTGACACGTAATCCAGTGCCGCCGCTAACGCCGTCTGATGGCCAAAATTGCGAGAGAGCGCAATCACTGTCAACCTGGAGTCTTTCTCAGCGGCTCTCTCCAGGAGTTCGAATGTGCGGTCCGAACTACCGTCATCCACGATGACAATCTCATGCGGGCCGCCTGGAATTCCATCGAGAACCGCGAGCGATCGCCGAAGCAGTTCCGGCACGATCGCTTCTTCGTTATAAACGGGAATCGCGAGCGACACCCTTGGATCCGCCATCACAATCTCTGACCTTTCCTGGATATGTCCTCGAATCACTGGTTCTCCAGTACCGCCATAAGAGAGGTGCCGAGTAATTTCTGTGGCAGAATCTCGCATTGCGCCACGGACCAGAGGATTGTATTGATCGCGCTTCCTCTCGTATCGAATCCAGCCTTGCCATCAAACCCAGCCTGGCCATCCGTACACCGCATACCGATCCCTTTCCGCGCGAGCAGAAGAGGAACCAGAGGAAGGCCCCAGTAGGTTATGGCGCGAACCTTGAATCCGTTCTCGAGCGCCACTTGTTCCAAGCGATCCAATGTATACCGTCGAACGTGCCCCGCAGCCCGATCGTAATCGGAGTAGAAAAACGGGTGTGCTGGAACATTGATCAACAAGTTGCCTGAATCCGCCAGATGAAACTTAACCGCTTGCAGAAAGTCGTTCTCTGAATCAATGTGCTCTAGAACGTCGAACAAAAACAACAAATCGAAGCGTGCCTTTAACTCCGCGCTGCGCTGATGAATATCGTAGGAATAAAGCGAACTCCTCCGGCTAACATTCTTTTGCAGTGCGATCTCATTGAGATCGAATCCGGTCACGGAGTACCCGTAATAGTCCTCTACCTGCTTTTGCAACAATCCGTGACCGCAGCCAATCTCGGCGGCAGACTTGGAGTCCCGTAAGATGGTGTCGGCCAGGCGCCTCATCACCTCAAAACGGCGTCGAATCCAGAAGTGGCTCTCGGTGGCGATGTCGAACCACCAGTCGCCCATGCTTACCGGGGTAGGTGGTGACAGATAGGTGATGGCGCGATGTTCAGAACTCATCGCGAAGCCTCTTCTGTGTGATCAGCGTCGCTCCCCAGTCCCTTCATCGATAACCGAATGTAATGTTAGCATCCATTTCTCGAACGCAGATGTGCGAGCATCTTCGAGAGAAACATTTGGGAGACTGCCATTGCAGCGGTCGTTTGGACGATTTATCGGGGTGGGTCTGGAAGGGAAACTCAAACTACAACGAATATCAACAGGTTTCAGGTCGGCCCGCCCGCGCCTCGAGATCTCCTGGGCGAGTTCGTCACCCTGGCGATACACTACCGGTTCCGACTCACGATCTGACGTATCGACGGTCAACGATCCGACGATCCGACGATCAACGATCCGACGATCGACGATCAACGATCAACGATCAATACTCGACGCTCTTCAGTAGTGGCCCGCTGTTGCGTGAAACCTGTCACCTTTATTGCACGAGCAACCGCTGCTCGAAAATTAAGTTACGGACTGGCCCCGATGTGACACACTCGCTGCCAGTCCGCATCCTCGATTTGATTCCGTGATGCTGTGGGCTGCTCAGCTTGCCGCCAGCATCCCCGAATTAACGCGGTTTTTGCGCTTTTGGGGCAGCCTGGCGTGGCGCTTGCTTCTGTTCCATCTGCTTCTGCTGGGTGGCATGCTTTTGTTCAACCTGCTGCGTTTGTTGCGTATGGCGTTGTTCCATCTGCTGCTTTTGCGTGTCGTTGTAGTTTTTCGCGGTGGCTTGTTGATGCTCTTTTTCCTGTTGCTGTTGGAGCTTTTGGTGATCCTGCGTTTGTTTGGCCGCTAACTTGTCCTGTTGCTGTTGATATTTCTTGTCGGTCGCAGCGTTGCCAGTGTTTGGCGGAGTAAACTTATGCGCTTGTAACTCGCTGGCGTGATTGTTAGCAGCGGGACGAGCTTCGCTCGTAGTTTCAGGATGACTTTCCGTCGTGGGCCGCGCTGCACTTTCTGGATGCGCTTCATTACCACGAGCGGCAGTGGCTGGAGGCGCCTTATATTCTCCCCCTGCTTGCCGGGAAGCGACCACCCCGGTTTTGAAATCCCCGGCCTTTGCGGTAGCTGCGATCGGCGGCCTGCCCTGGTTCGCCGAAGCGCGTAATTCCGGAGTACTGCGCGCTTGCTGAACGTGTTGCGTTTGCGCCTCCACTGGACCTACGTGGCGCTCATGGGCATAGGATTCTTGCTGCGCCGTCGCGCGCGCTTCGATCCCGCCCGTACCCCCGTTATAGCTGACGTGAGTTTCGGAGACATTCACCGTTGTGTTGTAGGTATTGTGAATAATGGAGGTGTTTACATGATTCACGTATGTGTTGTACGAGAAGTGGCCACCGTCCCAGCGCCCACCTTCATATCCCACACCGCCGTAGCCGAAGCCGTAGTTGATGCCGCCATAGAAGCCCACATGTTCCCCCCAATATCCTTCATGGAAAAGAAATGCACTCCCGCCCCAACCCCAGTATCCAGGGGTCCAAAGAAAGCCGACCTGCGGGGCTTCGACCCACGTGCCCGGCACCCAGAAATATCCATCCTGGTCATCGTATGACCAGTAGCCGGGGGTCCATAAGTAGCCGTCGGCAGGACAGATAGGTTGTTCGTAGACAGGAAGTGCCGGCGGACCGAAGTTAACCGAGATGCCGATACCAATCTGTGAAAATGCACCGTGAGAGAACATTAACAAGACAAACGAAAACAGCAGGGAGCGAATACCAATCCTAGTATGCATAGTGCTTCCTTCTGCCTGCTCCTCCTCTGTTACCCGGTACGGCGAGACGCTCACGGGCACGGACGAGCGGCGAATCGGTGTAAGCATTCCACAGAGTCGCTGGCCGAATCTGTGCACTAATGCTCACTTTTCGTGATCCGTGCGGAAACGAACTCGGCGCTAAAAACGCCGACAAAAAACTCACCGCTGATCCTGAGCGAAGCGAAGGGCTCCTGGCAATCTTTGGACTTGGCAACCGGACCTGTAAGCCGAATTTTGTCCGCAGCATGAATGCTGCGGGACGGTCATTCCTCTGGGCCACGCATTACTGCGGGGCTCAAGCGACCTACCCGGAGGTTCTGGCGCGCCGAGCCGGCACGCCTCCCCAGCAAACCCGAAGGCTCGCCAGAAAATCCCTCCCTATTTGGTCTTGCTCCGTGTGGGGTTTGCCCTGCCCGGCGCATTACTGCGCCAGCGGTGCGCTCTTACCGCACCTTTTCACCCTTACCTGAACCTTGCGGCCCGGGCGGTATGTTCTCTGTGGCACTTTCCGTCCAGCCGGCTTGAACCGGCCGTCCCGGACGTTATCCGGCACACTGCTCTGCGGAGTTCGGACTTTCCTCCCGTCTATCGACGAGCGACCGTCCGGTCCGGCTGCCAACGAATTCATTATAGTGCAGCCGCTCGCCCGCGCAGCGAAAATGGCCTGCGGGCCTGCTTCTGGGCCTGACATAACAGCCTGCCGCTGTAGCTGCGGTTTGCCGAGCTAAGCACGCCAGTCCTTGCTAAACTGATTGCCAGGGACCCTCCTCGGCAGTCGCATAAATAGCGCTCGGAAGCGCGTGAATCGAGAGCAAGTCGTGGAGAGCAAGTCGTTGATACATGCACATCACCGAGGCCATCAAAATCGCGTTCCTGTCCCTTTGGGCGAACAAACTCCGCTCGGCGCTGACCTTGCTCGGCGTGGTCATCGGAGTCGCCGCCGTCATCGCCGTCGTAACCTTCGTCAACGGCATCAACGGATACGTCGCCGAGAAAATTTTCAATCTCGGTGCGGACGTCTTCATCATGTTCAAGGTCTCGCCCGCGACCACGAACGTGGATCACTACATTGAAGGCCAGAAACGTAAAGACCTGACTATGGACGACTATCGCGCAGTGCGCGAGAGCTGCAAGCTCTGTGCCTATGTCGGAGCCTACGCACGCGGCAATAGCGGCCATATAAAGTACGCCGAACGCGCTCTTACCGACACCATGGTCCAAGGCATGACGCCTGCCGTAGCCATCACACAAGACATCGACATCGATTCCGGCCGCATGCTCAATCAGTCCGACTTGGACAACAACGCCCCCGTCGTCATTGTCGGCACCGATATCGTCGACAATCTCATGCCGGGCGTCGATCCCATCGGCAAAGAAATTCGCGTGGATGGCTGGATCTATCGCATCATCGGCGTCGGCAAGAAAAAGGGCAGCACCCTCGGCCAGAGTCTCGACAACTACGTCCTCATGCCCATGACCTCATGGATGAAGCAGTACGGCGTTTACAACTCGAACATGCGAATCTCCGCCAAGGCCGTCGGCACCGGTCCCACGCTCGACTCCGCCATGGATGAAGCGCGCGTCGTTCTCCGCGCGCGCCGTCATGATCCAGCCGGCGGCGCAGACTCCTTTGATATGGAGAACAACAGCAGCCTGCTCAGCATCTGGTCGAATCTAACCGGAACGTTTTTTGTTGCCATGATCGGAATCGCCGCGATCTCCATGGTTGTCGGCGGAATCGTAATCATGAATATCATGCTGGTCTCGGTCACCGAACGCACCCGCGAAGTCGGCATCCGCAAGGCCATGGGCGCCCGTCGCTCCGATGTGCTGCTGCAGTTTCTAATTGAAGCCGTGATCTTGTCTCTCACGGGAGGAGTCGTAGGCGTGCTACTGGGAATTGCGGTGGCCAAGGGCGTCACCCTGGCCGTCGGAATGCCCTCCGTCATCAAGCTCTGGGCTGTATTCGCGGGACTGATCGTCGCTGCCAGTGTCGGCATTTTCTTCGGCGTATATCCGGCAAGAAAAGCAGCAACTTTAGATCCGATAGCGGCATTACGTTTCGAGATGTAAGGTTGTTTGAGTTCGCGATCCCGGATCAAGCGAGGAATCTGGATCTTCTCGGCGTCCCCTGAGTCTCGG
>Ga0302277_1002165_pt1 | contig 14109 bp, 9 predicted proteins | sample III_Bog_N3_1_FD_198759 | JGI IMG/M metagenome (GOLD analysis project Ga0302277, IMG submission 198759) | Peat permafrost microbial communities from Stordalen Mire near Abisko, Sweden - III_Bog_N3_1 | ecosystem: Environmental > Terrestrial > Soil > Wetlands > Peat | place: Sweden: Abisko... | reverse complement strand
GAAGAACAACTTGGGAACGGGCTCCAAGCTCAATCCCCGCTATTTCCTGTTCCAGAACGAGAGGCGCCCTGACATCTCTGTTAGCGGATGGATCGAGCCAGCCAAGAAATTCACATCGACCAAGAAGATCCTGGAGGGGGACAAGATCCAGTGGGCGATAAACGGACTTCCGAACCCGACCGACGTGGTATTCAAGAAAATAGGGGGCTGGGACGCCGTCCTCTACAACATGAATATACCCGGCAACACGCACTCAAACATCAGGGCGCACTGGATTCAGGAAAGCACATGGATCGATATTCACCTATCATCACTAACCGGGCAGAAGTCGCCCCATCAATGCCGCGCAGCGCTCATTAGACTGCTGGGGCAGATACACGTGGAGAACACTACAACGACGCTCTGAACGCAAGGCATGCGGGCATCAGGCGGACCGTTGCCGCAATAGGATAGGCGAGCGAGGGACTGTCCTATTTTTTCTTGGATTTTCTGGCTGCTTGGGATCTAGGAGCCAAGTTGGATTTGACCGTGGCGAGCTGCTTCTTATGGAATCGCAGGTTGGCCTTCAGGTCCTTGATAGACGGAATGTATTTGGCTCCCATGGAGTATAGGGCGCCCGCAATCCCCGCCACCGGCAATCAGATTCGTTATCGCCCGGATCAATCGCGGGCGACGGAGGGGATCCGGAAAAGTTTTGGTACCACCCCTCCGGATGGATCGACGGCCTGACGCAAGAGACCTGCCACGACAATGGGCATCATGCCCAGTTTGGACTGGGCTCGGCGCTCCACGCAGCCGAAGTGGCATGGAATTAGGGCTGTCTGGAACCTGATATACGAGACCCTCACCCATGGCGATCTACCGCGCGCGCCGCTCCCGCCGCCCTGAATACGCAATCCCGAACTCAACCGACCGCGGTCGCCGCCGGCATAAAAAAAGCCCGCTCGCCTAAGAAACCCATTTCAGCTAACTACCAAATTCCCCAGGGCAACCCTTCCCGGAACATTCGGGCCCAAAAAATCGTTAAGCCTGGATAACGGACCCTCCCAAAAGAATTTCAGCAAGCGACCCTACCCACCTATGAACCCAATGGAATCGAAGGCCTGCAATCGCGCGCGAGGCATTTCTCGCCGCGAGGCGATAAAGACCGGGATAAAGGGAATAATTGCCTGCTCCGTTGCCCCACAGTTCCTTCAGGCAGCGCTCGCCGGTCCGGAGGCTCCCAGCAACCGCCTTGCCGTGGGGCTCGTGGGAAACGGCCTAATCTGTGGCAGCCATTATACGGCCCTGATTGGGCGGGACGATTGCAGAATCGTGGCAACCTGCGACGTACGCCATAGCAAGGCAAAGGCCATGGCATCAAAGGCCGAGAGGGACTACGGCGACGCCGGTTCGGTCGCGGCATACCAGCATCACGAGGAGCTGCTCGCCCGAAAAGACATCGATGCCGTCTTTGTCTGCACACCAGACCATTGGCATGTCGCTGTCGCGCTAGCGGCCATTCGCGCGGGTAAGGATGTTTACTGCGAGAAGCCACTCACGCTCACTATAAGCGAGGGGCGGCCGCTTGTGAACACGGCGAGGCAATACGGCCGTATTCTTCAGACCGGCACCCAGCAGAGGTCGAACGCCTCCTTCCGCAAGGCAGCCGAAATCATACGAAACGGCCTCATCGGCGATCTAAAGTACATAAGGACAAAATTGGGAGAGTTTCCGGATGCGCCCAACCTTCCCGAGGAGCCGATACCGGACGATTTCGACTATGACCGTTGGCTTGGCCCCACACCCTGGAGGCCCTACAATGAGAAACGGGTGCTCGGCGACTACGGCGGCGGTTGGCGGAGCTTTTTCGAATACGGTGGAAGGAAGAATGGCGATTGGGGCGCGCACCATTTCGACATCATCCAATGGGCGCTTGGTATGGATGAGTCCGGTCCGGTCCAGTTCATCCCCAAGGGCTGGCAGGGGACCCCCTATCAAACCCATGTCTATGCCAATGGTGTCCGGGTTGAACGCGTGGACGAGGGCCTAAATGCGATGATCGAGTTTACGGGGACGAAGGGGACCGTGTGGGTGTCGCGCGGCGATTACCTGGTTACGGACCCCCCGTCCCTTGCGAAGCGTCCGCTAAGCCCGGAGGAAGTGCACCTTTACGCCAGCAAGGATCATCATGACGATTTCCTGGGCGCCGTTCGCTCGCGGCAGCGGACGATTTCGGACGTCGAGACGGGGCATCGAAGCGCTACGGTCTGCCACCTCAATAATATCGCGGCTTTGCTGAATCGCCCAGTCCAGTGGGACCCCGGCGCAGAGGAAGTGGTGGGAGACGTTGTGGCTTCCACCTATCTCCACCGGACCCGTCGTGCACCGTACGCAACCCTCTAGAACGCGCCCGCCATGATTGATCGCCCCTATCTGAGATTCAAAGCCTTCGTCCTGTGCACGGCGCTGATCTTCCTGGCGCAGGGATGCACAACTCCGACGCCCGGTCCAGCAGCCGCGGCAACGGTGGGCGGTCCTGCCTACGAGGGGTTGGTCTCCCTCGGGTATTCGGGAAGCCATGAACCGTTAGCGGCCCTTCGCCGGTCCGTCGCGGACGCGGGCCAGGACGCCGCAAAGCTCGCAGATATTGAGTCGCAGCTTGTCCAGATGCTGGGGCTTCCTGACACCACCTACGCAGGCCGGCAGGCCATCTGCGAAACCCTGGGGAGGCTATTTGCGATCAGCTTTGCGCGGGGCGACCACCCAATCCCTCCGGTTCTCGTGGCAATGCTTGCCGACGGAAGCCAGGTCGATCTGGCGCGCATGGCGCTTGAGCGCGCACCGGGCGCCTCGGTTGACGCTGTTTTCGTGGCGAACCTCGGGCAGTCAAGCGGACGCGTTCGGGTCGCGCTCATCGAATCAATCGGGAATCGGCGGATCGCCTCCGCGGTCCCCGCACTGGCGGCCATACTGCAGGATAAAGACAGTTTCGCTTCGGCAGCGGCAGCCAGGGCCTTAGGGCAGATAGGAAACAAGGCCGCTGCCGAGGTGCTTGGGAGGGCTTCTGACCCGGAATCCGATAACGTTGTTGAGGCAAGGATTCGCTGTGCGCGCAATCTGGGGCGACCCGACGGCCAGAATACTCTTGAAGAGCTGAGCGCAAACATGGCTATTGCTCCCCAGCTGCGAGCATCTGCCCTTTCGGCGCTCTTGTCGCTCGATCCCGACGCAATACCCCAGCGTGTTGCTTCTATTCTGGGGGGCAATGATCGGTCGATGAAACAGTCCGTCGTGGCGTGGCTCGTGGCATTGCCTCGCTCCAAGGTGCTTCCCGTGATCAATGGAAACATAAGGTCGTGGGACCTTGAGACACAAACAGGAGTGGTTGCAGCCATTGGGCGTATCGGGGACCCATCGCTTCTACCCATCGTTATGGATTTCGCGCGCAGCGACCAGGATGGCCTTCGCCATGCCGCAATCGTTAGCTTGGGTGAACTGCCTGGAAACGCTGAAGTGGCTCGGCTTCTTGCCGAGGAGGCCCTACGGCCCGGCGAAGTGGGCAGCGCGGCCAAGCAAAGTCTTTCGCGCTTAGTTGGCTCCGGAGTCGACGAAGTGGTGCTCGGCGGCTCCCGCCAAGTCGGGAGCCCTCTAAGAGCGGTCTACATGGAGGAATTGGCGCTTCGCGATACAGAGGGGAGCCCGGAAATCCTGATGGCCGTTCGGACCGAGCCTGATGTCGCGCTTCGATGTGTTGCCCTGGACGGTCTCGCATTGGTGGGTACGTCCGACCTCGAAGCCCCGCTTTTGAACTGGATGGTCAATGCAACCGACCCCACCGAGCAGTCTCATGCGCTAAGGGCCGCCGCAGCCGCCACGTTTCGTGACCGGAATGAAAAGGCCCGCCTAAAGCCCGTTGCCGACCTCATGGGGGGGGCGCGTCCCGCGGTTCAGAAGCGCCTTCTGACGACCCTTTCGCGGGTCGGTGGATCCGAGGCAGCCAACTACGTCGCACGATTTGCGCTGAATGAGAAGGGACCCATTGCCGAATCCGCCGTGGAGGCCCTTGGCCACTGGACAGACAAGACCGGTCTCGACCCCCTTGCAACCGTCGCGGAAAGGGCGCAGAACGAGGCCCTTCGAACTGCGGCGATTGACACTGCGATCTCCTCCCTGCCGCAGAACAACTGGGAGCTGACAAAGGAAGACAAGGCAGTCATTGCCCGGCTGAGAGCGCTTGCGAAGGACCCAACCTTATTGGGTCGCTTGGATGCCTTGGAAAAGCCGCCGGTAAAGTGATTGGAGCGGTGGGTGCCCCTCGCGGGGCTTTTTAGGGCCCTTGGGATGCGTCGTAGACCTCGACGAGGGCCACGCCGATCGTGTTACTGAGGCTGCTCACCTCTACCGTGTAGGTGCCCGGCTGCAATGTGATCAGCAATGCGGCGTCCTTGCTGCCAGTAGGCAAAGGGAAAGCTCCAACGAGGGCAGAGGCGGTCGAGATCTGGGTCGGTGTACTCGAGCCGCTCTCCCAGCCGGTGTTGCTCGCTATCTCGGCGGTGCCTGAGAATACGGCGATCTGCGGATCGGGCAGAACTCCGGTAACGCCAAATTGTGAGAGCGACGGGCCAATGCCGCGAATGAGTACGGTTTTCGGCAGGTTGCCCCCGATCACGAAGCCGGCAATCAGGATGCCGTCGCCGCTCGTCACGTTCATGCGGGCTGACACGTTAATGAGGCTCGCGAACGGGTTGCCCCCCGTGTCGTATATCTCAATCAAGCCGACACCCGGGACTCCATTGGTGGTGAGCAGGCCTGTCGTATGGACGCCATTGTTGACGGTGAGGAGCAGGGCTGAGTCCAGGCTGTTGGCCGTGAGAGCGAATGCACCGACCGTTTCCGAGGTGGCGGCTATGAGAGCCCCGTCATTTTGGCCGTTGCTGTTGACCTCCCAGCCGCTATCCGTTGCCCCGATTGATCCATCGTTGTTGTAGAGAGTCAGGATCGGGGCGGTCAGGAAATTGGAGAGGCCGAAGAGCGACAGCCCTGGACCGATCCCTCGCACCAGAAGGTTCTTGTCGTCGCCGGATACGGCGAAGCCAACGATCAGCGTATCGCTTCCCAAACCGGAAAGGGCGCGGGCGGAGAAGTTGACGATGTGGCTAAAGAGATAAGGGGCGATTACTACGGTCAAAGTCGCCGCGCTCGTGCCTGAGGCATTGGTGACCGTAACCGGCAAAATATATGTGCCCGCTGCCGTGGGAATGCCTGAGATTCCCTGTGTCGCAATATTGAAGGTCAGGCCGGGCGGTAGCCCGGCTATCGTGTAACTCGTGGGTGAGCCCGTTGCCGTGATGGAAAAAGCCGGGAATGCCATGCCGACTGTGCCGAAGGCGCTAATCGGGCTTGTGATAACGGGTACTCCATATGCCGCAGCCGTTGCCGGCGTAGGACTAGGAAGCGGAGTGGGCGTCGGGACTATTGGGGAGGTGGGAGTATGTGTCGGCGTGGGCGATGGGGTTGGGGGATTTGTCGGCGTAGGCCGTGGCGCGAGTGTGGGTGACGGCGACGGAATCGGCGACGGGGTTGGGAAAGGGGTATGGGTCGGCGTTGGCGACGCAGTGGGCGAGGCCGTAGGGGAAGGAGTAGGCGACGGGGATGGCGTGGGAGAAGGGGTAGGAGACGGCGTAGGCGATGGAGTCGGGGACGGGGAGGGGGCAAGGGTAGGAGAAGGAGTAGGCGATGGAGTCGGCGACGGAGAGGGCGTGGGAGATGGGGTAGGGGAAGGCGTTGGCGTGGGCGTCGGCGCAGGAGGTTGGCTAATGCTGTAGAATTGATTTGCTCCATGCCCCACATCTGTGGGGGTAAACACCAACGTTCGGTAGATGCCGCCAAGGTTTTGAATATCGGTGGCGATTCCAGTCAATGGATCGAGCCAGCCAAAAAACGTCGTCTGAGTGCCTGGATCCAGCCGGAGATAATAAAATTTGCTGGGCCCGTAGCCCACGTCTGCGGTTGTGTAAGCCAAATCACTGAAGCCAAGACCTGTGCCAAGGTTCCATCTATCCGACGGACCGGATATCAGGGCTGGGATCAAGCTGCCAAACCAAGTTGCTCCGGACACATCTGTCCGAAGATAATATAGGAGCTCAGAACCCCATCCACCAGGGTTGTCTGGCGCGTAGGACAAAGCAAAGTAGCCGCTCGCACCGGCCGTGGCCGGCCCTCCGGGCACAGACATAGGCTTCTGGTCGGACACTGTCGGTACACTTGGCTGGATCAGCGCAAGGTAGTCACCGGTGCCCGTATGGTGGATCGAATAAAAGCTCAGGGGTCCGATCAGGCCCAGATTATCAGCGACATAGGTAAGACCGGAGTAAGAACTTGGGGCGAGCACATTACCGACGGAGGGTTGAAGTGTTGGCACACCCGCATAGGTGTAGCTGGTGAAACCTGTGGCACTGCCCCCGACCGGCATTGCAACCCCGCTGATTGAAAAAAAATTGGTCACTGTCGCCCCGGGGAATCCTGAATTGCCGTCGATGTAACCCAGGCCCGTTTGATTGCTATCGACTGCCCAGAGGGGAGCGACCGAGTTAACGCTAATCGCAACGAAAGTATCCGCCGCGACTCGGATGCAGGGAATAACCGAGAAGCAGGCGAGGACCCAACGCCCCAATGGTTTTAGCCTCATGGGACTCCTTGAACCCTGATCGGTTCAAACCGGTCCAGACATGTAAACCGGGCCGATGGAGTTATTTGCCTGCAATTCATTCCGCGGATTGGTTGCTCAAAGAGGCGAACGTACGCCTTCCCGCGTCGAGATTGCTGACTCGCGCGCCCGTATGTTTGTACTGGATAAAGAAAGCCGGACTGAGCGGTTTCATTTGCAGTCCATAAAATAGATTGATTCTGGGCCGGCTGCTATGGGGTTGAGTAGGTACCTCTCGGTTAAACCCATCAGGGCGATGTTTTTAGTGGAATAAGCCGTGACCACCTCCGCTTACTCGTGCCTTGGTCATTAATTTACCGCGCAAAGGGTCCAAGCGCTCGGCACGCCCCGTGTGTGTGCAACCATCCTGTACTGGAGGGAGCAGACCTGTTTGGCGTGAAACTCAAAAACACCCCTTTTGCTAAAGTGCCGCCAAGTTAATCGTTTCTGCAAGATGTGATAGGCGGCGACAGCGCTCTATATGTGTTTGAGACCCTAGCGTTACGCCTAGCATAAAGGCGTTAGGCAAAAAAACTGGGATCTCAGACAGCCGCTCTGCGTCACAATTAACGCTAAGGGGGAGAAGACCCCATAGGCTCAGCGGGATCGTCATGCTAAAATATCGCTGATGAATCCGATGCTCTCCTTGATTCCCCTCCTCCTCCTTTTCGGCGGAAGCGGTTTTTATTTCGGGGGAATAGCGGCGGGAATCAGCGGAGTCGGCCTAATTCTATTGATATGTCTTGGTGTCCTACTGATGGGCGGTTTTCGCATGAAAAGCCGACTGCATCGTAAGTCATAGACCCTGGCATCCTTACGCCGGCCTAATATAACCCGCCGTGTGGGGCCTTCTCCCGCGGCGGTTTCTTTATTTTTTATCCCGGCGCGCGGATAAGGAGGCGGAAGATGGTTTCGCGCTTGTGCCCGATTTTGACAGGCCGCCGGATCTTCAGCCCTTGAAGGGTTCGCCTTGGTGCGAGATACAATAGGTTGTTCCGTCGGCTGAGGGTTACGCCCCATGCCCGTTGCGGTTGATAATCGCGCTCGAAGCAATGCCTGCGCTTTAAGCAGTTATTTCATGCTGACGCCGCCATTTGTTGCTTTGTTGACCGATGGTGATCCAACGTTACCGGCTCTGTGCGGCCGAGGATCTCCTTGGCATGGGTGATTTCATCTGAGGAGCCATGGGCGAGCAGGAGAAACTTGTCGGTCCTTAGCGCCGTTTCATACCTCAGTATGCTGTCCTTCGGGATGCCCAAGCTGAACAAACCGGCCCCGAGTGCGCTCAAACCCCCAACAACGGCCGCACCTTCCAGCGCTCCGACAAGCCAACCGACGAGTGGCCCAGCAAAGAGCAACGGCCCGATGCCTGGAATAAAAAAGAACGCGGAGCCGAATAAACATCCCCATATCCACCCCCAAAAGGCTCCTATTTTCCCCCAATGCTTCATCCGGTCCCCGACATTATAGTAGCCTACTACATGCTGGTCGGTGTGATAGTCCCGGCCAACAATCGACAGTTTCTTCATGTCGAAGCCGGATTGCTGCAATTCTTTGACAGCCGCTTCGGCTGCTGTGTGCGATGAGTAAATTGCCACGATGGAGTCATTCTTGTTCATATTATTTTGGTCCTGTGTTTATTATGCGAAGGTGGGCTGGGCAGCGTCCATTATGGCTGCCATAGCAATTTTGTTCAGGTTCTCGGCTACAGCGGTTCGGCTTAATGGGCCTTGTTTCATCCGGCGACAAGCATGCCCGATGAAATGGCTCCTGTGTGGCAGATAGAAATGATGGATGTTAAGTGGCCCCGTTCGCTGCTTGTGATAACGCTATAAGTCAGCAGCGGAGATTTCCCGCCACGTGAACCCCTGCTCGGGCCTTCGCAGGTTCGTTTTCACACGTCCCTTGGATTTCCGCCTTCGTAAGTTTCACATAAACTTTCGATTCTCCGTAGCTGATTCGTTCAATCTTCCTGGGGGAGATCAGAATTTCCTTACCCGAATACCAATGGCCCGCTTCGACGACCAGGTTGTCAATAGCCCAGCTCCTGTCGTCGACCAGAAAGCTGCTCAAATGGCCGATAGTCCCGTCGACCGTCTCAATGTGGTATCCAACTAGCGCTTGAGTGCTGCGTAGATGGGGGTCGTCATGGGTTTGACGCGAATGTTCTGCAGCGGGGGCCGAGGCCGGCACGACAATGGGATAGTTTCCCATCCCCCACATCTGGGGCCCCTGCCAATAAGGCGGCCACTCAAAATAACTATGATATTTTGTTTCAAACTGGCGGGAAACCGGCATGTGCGCCACGAGAGGCGGACTATCTTCAATCTGCTTTTTACTCAGCCTTACATGCAGGGTCTTTCCGGGCAGATCCAATTTTTCAAATGAATAGGGGGAGAGCAGGACGAGGCGTCCGGGCAGCCATGATCCCGTATCCGCGACAAGGTAGCGAATCGCCCAGGTTTTGTCATCGAAGTAAAAGTCTTTCACCTTTCCGATGTCGCCATCTCGCGCGGCAAGTTTGTTGCCATAGAGTTCTTTGATGTTCTGTGACATAAATCTTTTATCCCGCGGTTACTTTTGTCGGACTCTCCCCTCTAGGGAGCGCCCCATCTTTCGTGATCATCTCAGGGTACGCCGGATGGCGGCCGCAAGACATGGGGTGTTGCCCTACTGCGTGAGAAATCGCCGGCAGTTTTTGTCGGCGATATGTCCATGCTTTAAGCGCATAGACCGCATGACCAACAGGATTCAACGTGCAGACGCGTAGTTTTGCGCCTTGGGGCCACCAATTAGTCGGAGCGTCTCATAGTTCACTCCACCGCGTCGGCGACGATGTCCGGAGACGGCATACCTCACCGCACAGTGCACGTTGTCGTCGAGAGTTGGTTCAATGGGCCCATTGTAGGAGAAAGTCGTCGCCCGCTGCATCGATTCCATAGAGCTCTAGCTTCGTATGGAGCGGATGAGTCGGCCCCGAGGCAGGTGCCTAAACCAATCGCTCCGTGGCAGGCCCTATTGAGCCTCGCTGAGTCTTTCCGGATCAGGTGCCTAGCGGTCACTCCTTCGCCAAGAGGGCCTCGTAGCCGGAAATCACGTCGAAGAGCTCCTCGTCGATCAACTCCTGCCTCATGCGGTGAAACTTCCGGTTCAGGTCTACGAGCATGTCGTCGATGCTCTTCTCCGCGCGCTGCATCGCCGCCAGGCGGCTGGCATTTTCGGCGGCGAGTGACTCGGCGCATGCCTGAAACAGCGAGACAAAGATGTATCCGCGGATGAACGCGGGGAGCGCGGGCCCCTCGATGACCTCGGCCACGCTCTTCGTCGGCCACGGCACCGTGGCAATCTTGCTTTGCCAAGCGTGGTCGAGCGGCAGGAGCCTCTTGTCAACGGGTTCGTAGGAGGACCCCAACTTTGGTCGGTTGTGGAAGAGATAGAAATCGACGATCTCGCCCTTCTCGATCGCCTGCTCGACCTCGATCAGCACCTGGCCGATGAGCGGCGTGATCGCACCGACCGAGGAGGGCACAGCCAGGGTCCCGGCCTGGGTGAGGCCCGTGTCCGCCATGAGCGCGTGGGCGCGCTCGCCAACCGCCCAGATCTTCCTCGTCTTTCCGGGCAATCCTCCGAGCGTGCTTTTCGCGAACTCCACGATCACCTCGTTGAACCGCCCTACAAGTCCCTGATCCGAGCCGAATACGACGGCACCCACCGTGTCCCGGTCCGGGTGGGCCTTGGCAGGCACGAAGGGAGGCGGTCCGCGCTTACGCAGGCACAGCGCAATCCCCAGCTCGACCGTCCGGTTGTAGTCGCCCAGCGCCTGGACCGACTTCTCGTATTGCCCGATGCTTGAGACCGCCAGCGCCTTCATTGCCCGCACGACGCCCTCGAGGTCGCGGGCAGTTGAGATTTTCTTGCCGAGGCTCTCCGTGGCGCCGCTCATGGTGCGGGTTTGTCGGCGCCCTTCGCCGGTGGAGCGGGTTGCGGCGCGGATGCAGGAGGATCGGCCGCCTTTCCCGTCGCCTCAGGCTTCATGGCCGGCTCCTTTTGCGGAGGGGCTGCGCTAGCAGGTGTCGGTGCCGACCCAGGCTCTGCGGCCGGAGCAGGCTTTGTGGTCGGAGCAGAACCCCCGGCCGGCTTCTTTTCCGGTGCTGGCTCGGCCGCGGGCTTCGGCGCGGGTGCAGGAGGATCGGCCGGCTTTCCCGTCGCCACAGGCTTTGTGGCCAGCTCCTTTTGCGGAAGGGCGGCGCTGGCAGGTTTCGGTGCCGGCCCAGGCTCTGCGGCCGGAGCAGGCTTTGTGGCCGGAGCAGAACTCCCGGCCGGCTTTTTTTCCGGTGCTGGCTCGGCCGCGGGCTTCGGCGGAGGGGGAGGCTGGAGCGGGGCCAATGCTAGCGTGGCAATGTCCATGATCACCTTCCGGTCGGCATCGCTCAGCTTGTCGGCTGTGGAAAGCCGGGCGGCCACGTCCGGCGGCATTTTTGCGGCGGCGCCCCGCAGGTTTCGCACGCCTTCCGCCACCTTTTTCAGGGGCACCTTGTCAAAAAGGCCCACCGACAGGGCGAGGAGAACACCGATCTGCTCCGCCATCGCCACCGGCTGGGATTCCGGCTGTATGAAGCACGCCCGGATTCGCTGGCCGTGATCGATGATCCGGCGGGTGGAATCATCGAGCCGTGTCCCGAATTTCGCAAAGGTCTCCAGCTCCGCGAATTGTGAGTAGGCGAGTTTCAGGTCGCCCGCGATCGAGCGGTAGGCCTTCCTCTGCGCGGCGCCGCCCACCCGGGAGACGGACTTTCCGGCGTCGACTGCGGGGAGCACACCCAGCTCAAACAACGTGGGCGAAAGGTAGATTTGGCCGTCGGTTATCGAGATGAGGTTCGTCGGTATGTACGCGGAGATGTCCTGGGCCTCGGTCTCGATGATGGGCAAGGCGGTCAGCGAGCCGCCCCCGCGTTCCTTGCTCAGGTGCGTCGAGCGCTCAAGCATCCGCGAGTGGATGTAGAAGATGTCGCCGGGAAACGCCTCGCGGCCCGGCGGACGGCGCAGCAGCAGGGAGAGTTCGCGGTACGCCCGGGCATGGTGCGTGAGGTCGTCGTAGACGATGAGCACATCGCGCCCCTTCTCCATGAAATATTCCGCGATGCTCGTCGCCGCGTAGGGCGTTATGTAGGCGAGCCCGGGCGCCTCGTTGCCCTCGGCGACGACAACCACGGTGTATTCCATGGCGCCCTTCTCCTGGAGGCGGGCCACGACCTTGGCGACTGCCGAGGCGCGCTGGCAGATCGCGCAGTAGACGCAGAGCACGTTCTTGCCCCTTTGGTTCAAGATGGTGTCAATCGCGACCGCGGTCTTTCCCGACTGGCGGTCGCCAAGGATCAACTCCCTCTGGCCCCGCCCGACGGGTATCAGTGCATCGATGACCATGATGCCGGTCTGCAACGGCACGGAGACGGCCTCGCGGTCCATGATGGCCGGCGCAGGCCGCTCGACCGGCCAGCGCTCGTTCCCGGGGACCGGCCCCTTGTCGTCAAGGGGCCGGCCCAGCGGATCGATCACGCGCCCCAGCAGGCCCTCTCCCACGACAACGTCGGTGACCCGCCCCGTGCGCTCAACCTCGTCTCCGGCGCGCAGATCTTCGTAGTCGCCGAGCAGGACGACGCCGACTTCCTTCTCATCCACGTTGAATGCTATTCCAAGCAGGCCGCCCGGGAACCTCACCAGCTCCTCGAAGCCGACGCCGGGAAGCCCGGAGACCGTTGCGATGCCCGTGGAGATGCTCGTTATGGTGCCCACCTCATGGGGCGTCAGCTTCGGGGCAAAGGACTCGCGACCCTCGCGCAGACCGGTGAAGGCGTGCTCGAGCGCCGCATCCAGGACGCTGGCCGGCGTGCTCATTTGGCGCTGGCAGGCACGCCGGACTCCACCGATGGCGTTCCGGCGGGCTCCGGCTTCGGGGCCGGGCGGCCCGCGGGCCTGGACTGCGCGTCAATAAGCGCGCCGACCTTCCTGTCCAGGGACCCGAGATACTCCGCGATGCTCCAGCCGACCTTTTGCCCGTTTGCGGACAGTTCGACCCCGCAGAGTGTCCCGGTCGCCGTCTCGAAGCGGACCCGCACCTCGGCCGAGAACGTCTCGTTTAGGGCGTTCTGGATCGCGGCACGCTGATCGGCCGGCATTGCGAACGCACTGCGAACGACGACCGGATCGGACGAGGCCCTGATTGCGCCCGCAAGCGTTTCCTTCGCCTTCCCGTCCATCTGGCGCAGGCGCCGTGTGAACACCTCCCCCATCCGCTCCTCGAGGCTGACCGTGGCCAGGTCCGTCAGCGCCTTTCGCGCGATTCCAAAGACCTCCTCGCTCGCCTTCCGGGTGATTTCGCTGCCCAGGCTCGCGAGGTCGTTTCGGAGCGCCTTCTCCTGGTTGTCGCGCAGGGCGTCCGCCTCCTTGTGCGCGGCGCCGACAATGCGGCCGCGCTCGGCGTTGGCCTCATCGGTGGCCTTGCCGAGGAGCGCGGCGCGCTGCTCGTCAAAGACCTTGTTCTTCTCCTGGAATTCGTCGCGGTCCTTCTGAGCCTCGGCCTTTTTCGCGTTGGCATCCGCGAGTTCGGCGGCGATGCGCTTCTCCCGGCTGTCAATTGCATTTAGGATCGGCTTATAGAGAAAATGCTTCAGCAACCACACCAGGATGATGAAGTTGAGCGCCTGGGCCGCGACTGTGAACCAATCGATAAGCATGGCTCACTTTCCCGCGACCTTGGCGATGACATGGGTCCAGAACGGGTTGGCGAATATCAGGATCATGGACACGACAAAGCAGTAGATAGCCGTCGATTCGATCATCGCCAGGCCAACGAACAGCGTCCGGGTGATCGTCGCCGAGGCATCAGGCTGCTGGGCCAGCGAGGTGAGGGCGGTGGAAACCGCCCGGCCCTCGCCGAGCGCCGGGCACATGCAGCCGATGCCGGTCGTGAGGCCTGCGGTGGCGATCGATGTCACTGCGACTAGGGTTATGCTATCCATTTGGAGTCCTTTTTATACTGATGTCGTGAGTTTAGTGGGCGGCCGAGGCCTTGGCCGGGGGCCTGGGCATCGGTTTCCGCACGCGGGTTGCGGCCGCGATGTAGACCGCGGCCAGGATGCTGAAGATGTAGGCCTGGACCATGCCCGTGAGCAGGCCGAGCGCCGTCATGGCGATCGGGAAGATGTAGGGCGTGATCGTCAGGAGGATGGCGATGATCATCACCCCGCTCATCATGTTGCCAAAGAGGCGGACGGCCAGGGCCAGCGTGCGCGAGAACTCGCTGATGATATTGAACGGGAGCATGATGAAAGTCGGCGTCGTGTAGGTCTTCAGGTAGCCGCCCCATCCCTGCTCCCTGATGCCGAAGAGAGGCACCGCTATGAACACGCAAAGGGCCAGCG
>Ga0302277_1002162_pt1 | contig 14118 bp, 10 predicted proteins | sample III_Bog_N3_1_FD_198759 | JGI IMG/M metagenome (GOLD analysis project Ga0302277, IMG submission 198759) | Peat permafrost microbial communities from Stordalen Mire near Abisko, Sweden - III_Bog_N3_1 | ecosystem: Environmental > Terrestrial > Soil > Wetlands > Peat | place: Sweden: Abisko... | reverse complement strand
GTAAAAATCAACAGAACTTCTATTATCCTTTTGAAAAGATGATTTGAATATGAGAGGGAGTTTAAGTTTTTCGGCAATTTTTTTTACGCGCTCTGCGGTAGCCATCATCAGGCTTTCATTCTCTACAACACACGGGCCGGCGATAAGGAAAAGCTCGCGCTCACCTGCTTTAACATCGCCTATAGTTACTTTTTTATTACTCATTAATAGTTAAGATTAACGGCTCAAATCTACAAAAAAAGAAAAGAGCCAATAGTTTGTATAAAAACCGGGATAAAAGATACATATTCATATATAATTGATAAGGAAAAAACGTATATTTGATGACTATAGAATATATGTAATATGAAACACTAATTTTTACTTACCCTAAAAACAAAACAACTATGAACTGGAAACTCATTTTTTCACTTTCGCTATTTGGATTAGCGATGGCTGTTGCAACATCATTTTTCTTGTCAGTACATTCGGAGGTTTATGTATGGCCTTTTATAATGATCATCACAGCATATTTCATTGCAAAAAACAGAGGTAATTATTTTTCGCACGGTATTTTAACCGGCCTGCTCAATAGTATTTGGATTGATATATTCCATGTGATCTTTTTTACATCGTTCATGGCATTGAATGCTGATATGGCAGACAAGTGGCACTGGCCATTAGCAGGACATATTAGACTGAATCTAGTAATTGTAGGGCTTTGTATTGGACTAATATCTGGAATTGTATTAGGTATACTGGCATGGCTTATTGGGTTAGTGGTTAATAAAAAGCAAGCTGCGACAACAACTGAATAGTAAAAACAAAACAATTTCTTAATAATAGGGCACTTAAAAATGTCCTATTTTTATTTTTTTAATCGTCATAGCAATATAACCTCTAAAACTTTTAATTTATGGACAAAACAACTAATGCGTTGAACTGGTTTGAAATACCGGCAGCGGACATAACAAGAGCAAAAAAATTCTATGGAACCGTGTTTGGTGTTGAGATGCAGGACATGGGCGAAATGATGGGAATGAAAATGGTTGGTTTCCCCGGTGAACAGGGTAATGGCAAAGCATCAGGAGCATTAGTTCAGGGGCCAATGCATAAGCCATCCCAGGATGGAGCTGTTATTTATCTTAATGCTAATCCAAGTATAAAAGCTGTTCTTGAGCGCATAGAATCTGCCGGAGGCAAGGTAGTAATGCCTGCAACCCAGATAAGCCCTGAGATTGGGCACATGGCTTTCTTTATTGACAGTGAGGGCAATAAAGTAGGGCTTCACGCTCAGAATTAGTTTAATAATTTGAACTTAAGTCATAGGGTCGGGAGTAATTCCGGCTCTTTGCATTTAAGGCTCTTTATTTGAGATAATAAATAGGGGTAAATCCTTGACTTTACCTTATTTGAAATGTATATTCACATCCCTAAAAGTCATGATAATAAAAACTTCTTAGTCGAATGAAGAAGATTTACATACTAATTGATAATTTGAAGAGCATATAACCTACATTATCACAGGTTTCTATTTCTTTTCCCCAGGCACTATTACCTGGATGGAATTGAACTATCCGATTAGTTTAATTATCTCCTATCATTTAAATTAGGCGCTTAATTATAGCAATAAGGCATAATATTTGCATCTAATGAGCTATATCTTATTGAAATGAAAAAGAAGAAAAGAGTAACCTTGGCTGCCTTTAATTCAATTGTAGATATTAATACAAGAGTAAAATTGTTAAAGGAAGCCGGTTCGTTTATAGATGAGCGCATTATATATGGCAAGTATAGTGTTAAAATATACTCCATGTTTGGCTTTTTGGGTGAAGTATGGGTAAACCTTAATAAGTCCATCATTGAAAAAGTTGTTGCTTTACCCGGTGAACAGGATTTAGAGCTGTTTTTAAGCCGCACCAAGCTTACTGATACCATTTAATTTTATTGGTTGCCACAGCCATTCGTAATTTATTGTTAAGGATGTGGAAAAGAAAGGGATTAAAAAGGGATAAGAATTCATAATTTTTTTTATTAGTACCCCTTGTTTGAATGGAAGAAAGTGCTATCTTTGCAATCCCAATTCCGAAAAACACCTAAAAATCAATCCAAATTGCAACTCACAAAGAAACGAAAAGCCGCGTCAGCAAAGGTTAAGAGCAATCAGGCATATAGTTTGATAGATGCCTCCGCTTTGATCAAGGATGTAAGCACCCCAAAGTTCGATGCTTCAGTAGATGTACATATTCGCTTAGGTATAGATCCGAAGAAGGCCGATCAGGCTATTCGCGGTACAGCAGTATTGCCACACGGCACAGGTAAAGAAAAGCGTGTATTAGTACTTTGCAACCCCGATAAAGAGCAGGAAGCAAAAGATGCAGGTGCCGATTTTGTAGGATTACAGGAATTTGTTGAAAAAATAGAAAAAGGATGGTTAGAGGTTGATGTTATTATCGCCACCCCATCTGTGATGCCGAAGATAGCGAAGCTGGGAAAAGTACTTGGCCCGCGTAACCTGATGCCTAACCCAAAGTCGGGCACAGTAAGTGAGAATGTTAAAGCTGCTGTAGGAGAAGTGAAGGGAGGAAAGATCGCTTTCCGTGTTGACAAGCAGGGCATTATTCACGCATCTATCGGACGTGTATCGTTCAGTAAAGAAAAGATACACGACAATGCTGCAGAGCTGTTACACACAATTATAAAATTAAAACCTGCTTCCGCTAAAGGACATTATCTGAAAAGCGTTACCCTGGCCAGCACCATGAGCCCGGGTATTGCAATAGATACTAAATCTTTTGGCTCTAATTAACGCCTTTAAAAAATTACAATGAGAAAGGAACAGAAAAAAGAAACTATAGAGGCCTTAACAACAGAGTTTGGAAAGTACCCGTCATTTTATCTGACAGATGCTTCTAAACTTACTGTAGCACAGGTTAATAAGCTAAGACGCATTTGCCATCGCGATGGCGTTAAAATGAAGGTGGCTAAAAATACCCTCATCAGAAAAGCGCTTGAAGCATCGGGTAGCGGATATACTGATTTATTTGAATCATTGAAAGGCGAAACGGCTATCATGTTTTCTGAGGTAGCAAATGCACCTGCAAAAATCATTAAGGAATTCAGGAAAGAGAACGAAAAGCCGCTGTTAAAAGCTGCTTATATCGAAAGCTCTATTTATTTAGGCGAAAAAAGCCTGAATGACCTGGCTAAACTTAAATCGAAACAGGAACTTTTGGGAGAAATTGTTGGTTTATTACAATCGCCAATGTCAAATCTCGTTTCTGCTCTTCAATCAGGCAAATCAACTATTGCAGGTCTTGTTAAAACATTATCTGAGCGTCAATAACTAGAAAAACATTTAAAAAACAATTTAAAAACCTATAACAATGGCAGAATTAAAAACAATCGCAGAAACTCTTGTAAATCTGACGGTAAAAGAAGTAAGCGAATTGGCTGATATCTTAAAGAATGAGTACGGAATTGTTCCGGCCGCAGCAGCTGCAGTAGCAGTAGCAGGTGGTGGAGCAGGTGCAGGCGCAGCAGTAGCTGAAGAAAAAACTGCTTTTAACGTAATATTAAAAAATGCCGGCGGCCAGAAATTGACCGTGGTTAAAATAGTAAAAGAATTAACCGGACTTGGTCTTAAGGAAGCTAAAGACTTAGTTGACGGTGCACCGAAACCGGTGAAGGAAGGGGTTACTAAGGACGAAGCTGAAACTTTGCGTGCTAAGCTTGTAGAAGCTGGTGCAGAAGTGGAAGTTCAGTAGTAGTATTCTTTGAAAATTATTGCAGGCAAAAAAGCGTAGCTTTTTGCCTGCTTTTCCCTTTTTTGTTGTACAAACAATATTGAAAAATGGCCATATCCCAAGCAATCCGCAAAGAAAGAATAAACTTCAGCAAACAAAAAAACAAACTTGATTATCCTGATTTCTTAGACATCCAGTTACAATCTTTTAAAGACTTTTTCCAATTGGAAACAACGCCTGATAACCGTGCTAACGAGGGGTTATTTAGGGTGTTTGCTGAAAATTTTCCTATTACCGATACCCGTAACATTTTCGTACTTGAATTTTTGGATTACTTTATCGATCCGCCAAGATATTCTATCGAAGAATGTATTGAGCGTGGGCTTACTTACAGTGTTCCGCTGAAAGCTAAGCTGCGTTTATCGTGTAATGATGAAGAGCATATTGATTTCCAGACCATCGTTCAAGATGTGTTCTTAGGAAATATACCCTATATGACACCTAAAGGCACATTTGTTGTAAATGGAGCTGAACGTGTTGTTGTATCCCAATTACACCGCTCACCCGGTGTATTCTTCGGGCAAAGTGTTCATCCGAACGGTACAAAAATTTATTCTGCCCGTGTAATTCCTTTTAAAGGAGCATGGATGGAGTTTGCTACAGACATTAATAATGTGATGTATGCATACATCGATCGTAAAAAGAAATTTCCCGTTACCACATTATTACGTGCTATCGGTTATTATACTGATAAAGATATTCTTAACCTTTTCGATTTAGCTGATGAAGTACCTGCTACACGCGAAAAGCTGAAAAAAGAGATCGGTAAAAAATTAGGTGCACGTGTATTGCGCACCTGGGTTGAAGATTTTGTGGATGAAGACACCGGCGAAGTAGTAAGTATTGAACGTAATGAAGTTATTTTAGAACGCGATACTATTTTAGAAGAAGCTAACATTGACCAGATTCTTGAAACAGGCGTAAAAACTGTTATTTTACAAAAAGATCAGGGTGGTCAGGATTTTTCTATTATCTATAACACCTTACAAAAAGATACATCTAACTCTGAGTTAGAAGCCGTTCAATATATCTACCGCCAGTTACGTGGTACAGATGCGCCTGATGATGAAACAGCTCGTGGTATTATTGACAAGTTGTTCTTCTCTGATAAGCGTTACGATTTAGGTGAAGTTGGCCGTTACAAGATCAACCAGAAACTTAAATTAAACAGCCCTCTTGATCTTAAGGTGTTGACTAAGGAAGATATTATTTCTATTGTAAGATACCTTGTTCAATTGGTTAATGGCAAAGCAGAAATTGATGATATTGACCATTTAAGTAACAGAAGGGTTAGAACAGTAGGCGAACAGTTGTATGCACAGTTTGGCGTAGGTTTAGCTAGAATGGCACGTACAATTCGTGAACGTATGAATGTTCGTGATAACGAAGTGTTCACACCGATTGATTTGATCAATGCACGCACATTATCGTCTGTTATCAATTCATTCTTCGGAACCAGTCAATTATCGCAGTTCTTAGACCAAACTAATCCGCTGGCAGAAATTACCAATAAGAGACGTATTTCAGCGCTCGGGCCAGGTGGTTTATCTCGCGAACGTGCAGGTTTTGAAGTACGTGACGTGCATTATTCTCACTACGGACGTTTATGTACTATTGAAACACCTGAAGGACCAAATATCGGTCTTATATCAACCCTTTGTGTACATGCTAAGATAAACCCAATGGGCTTTATAGAAACACCTTACTTAAAGGTGGTGAACGGTAAGGTTGAAAAGAAAAAAGTAGAATATTTAACTGCTGAAGCAGAAGATACAAAGGTTATTGCTCAATCTAATATTCCGGTTGATGCCAGCGGCGCATTCGAGATTGATCGTATCCGTGTTCGTCATCAAGGCGATTTTGCGGTGCAAACACCAGATACCATTCAGTATATGGACGTGGCGCCTAATCAAATTGTAGGCGTATCTGCATCACTTATTCCCTTCTTAGAACATGATGACGCTAACCGTGCATTGATGGGTTCTAATATGCAACGCCAATCAGTACCATTGCTCCGCCCTGATGCTCCCACAGTGGGAACAGGCTTGGAAGCACGTACAGCGGTTGACTCAAGAATGTTATTGACAGCAGAAGGAAGCGGTGTAGTTGAATACGTGGATGCTGAAGAAATTATTATTAAGTACGATAGAAACGCTGACCAGGAACTGGTAAGTTTTGAAGGAGATAAGAAAGTTTATAAATTATCTAAATTCAAAAAAACCAACCAAAGCACCTGCATCAATATTAAGCCTGTTGTAGAGAAAGGTGATAAAGTAAAGAAGGGTGATGTATTAACAGAAGGCTATGGCACAAAAGATGGTGAATTAGCTTTAGGGCAAAACCTTAAAGTAGCATTTATGCCTTGGAAAGGGTACAATTTTGAAGATGCTATCGTATTAGCCGAACGCTTGATTCGCGAAGATATTTTTACTTCTATTCATATTGATGAATACGAATTAGAAGTTCGTGATACGAAGTTGGGAGAAGAAGAATTAACATCTGATATTCCAAACGTAAGTGAAGAAGCAACAAAAGATTTGGACGAGAATGGTATTATACGTGTAGGCGCTAACGTAAAAGAAGGTGATATTCTTATTGGTAAGATCACTCCGAAGGGTGAATCAGATCCTACACCTGAAGAAAAACTGTTGCGCGCTATTTTTGGCGACAAAGCCGGTGATGTGAAAGATGCTTCGTACAAAGCACCCCCTTCAACAGAAGGTGTTGTAATTGATAAGAAATTATTCTCGCGCGCTAAGAAGGACAAAAACTCTAAGACAAAAGAGAAAGTTATTATCGAAAAATTAGATAAGGAACATACCAAGGCAACTGATGCTTTACAGGAAATTCTTGTAGAAAAATTGATGAAGGTGCTGAAGGAAGAAAAATCTAAAGGTGTTCTTAATCTTTATAAAGAAACCGTTGTTGCTAAAAATGCCAAGTTCACACAAAAGACACTTAATGAAATTGATTATGTGAATGTGGACCCAAGCAATTGGACCAATGACGAAGCAGTTAATAGTACCATCAAATCAGTTCTACATAATTGGAGCATTAAATTCAATGAGGAATTAGGTCGTTACAAGCGTGAGAAATATAACATTACTATCGGCGATGAATTGCCGGCAGGCGTATTAAAATTGGCTAAGGTTTACATCGCTAAGAAACGTAAGTTGAAAGTGGGTGATAAACTTGCCGGACGCCACGGTAATAAGGGTATTGTTGCACGTATTGTTCGTGATGAGGATATGCCTTTCTTAGAAGACGGAACGCCGGTTGATGTGGTATTAAATCCACTTGGTGTACCATCCCGTATGAACCTTGGTCAGATTTATGAAACAGTTCTAGGCTGGGCGGGTGAAAAATTAGGATTAAAATTTGCTACTCCAATTTTTGACGGCGCTTCGCTCGATGAAATTCAAGGCTATATTGAAAAGGCTGGATTACCTGAACTTGGTCAAACTTATTTGTACGACGGTGAAACAGGCGAACGCTTTCATCAAAAAACCACAGTGGGTGTTATTTATATTATGAAACTCTCACACATGGTTGATGATAAAATGCACGCACGTTCAATTGGCCCGTACTCACTTATTACGCAGCAGCCCCTTGGTGGTAAAGCTCAATTTGGCGGACAGCGTTTTGGTGAAATGGAAGTTTGGGCGCTGGAAGCTTATGGCGCGGCCAATATTTTACAGGAATTGCTCACTATCAAATCTGATGATATTGTTGGAAGAGCAAAAGCTTACGAAGCAATTGTTAAAGGTGACAATTTACCTAAGCCCAATATTCCTGAATCATTTAACGTGTTGGTTCACGAGTTACGTGGATTGGCTCTTGATTTGAAATTTGAGTAAACAACTATTTAATTAATCAATTATCTAAAAGGTAACATAATATATATGCCGTTTAAAAAGGATAATAAAATCAAAAGTAATTTCACGACGATAATGATATCATTAGCGTCACCTGACTCTATTTTAGAAAGGTCTTATGGTGAAGTGCTTAAGCCCGAAACGATAAATTACAGAACATTTAAGCCTGAGAGAGACGGCTTGTTTTGCGAACGTATTTTTGGGCCGGTTAAAGATTACGAATGTTATTGCGGTAAGTACAAACGTATTCGCTACAAAGGCATCGTTTGCGACCGTTGTGGTGTTGAAGTAACAGAAAAGAAAGTTCGCCGTGAACGTATGGGCCACATTAAGTTGGTGGTGCCTATTGTTCACATCTGGTATTTCAAATCATTGCCAAATAAGATTGGTTATTTGTTGGGATTATCATCTAAGAAATTAGAAACGATAATTTACTACGAACGCTATGTTGTCATTCAACCCGGGCCACGCGAAGACAAAAAATATCTTGACCTCTTAACAGAAGAAGAGTATTTAGAAATATTGGAAGCATTGCCTAAGAATCAGTTCTTAGATGATGCCGACCCTGCTAAGTTCATAGCTAAAATGGGTGGTGATGCTGTACGCGAATTATTATCACGCACTAAATTAGATGAGTTATCATACTCACTGCGCGATCAGGCTGCTAAAGAAACATCACAACAACGTAAGGCAGAAGCATTGAAACGACTTGGTGTAGTTGAGGCGTTCCGTGAAGCTAATGACCATACGGTTAATAAGCCCGAATGGATGGTAGTAAATTACTTACCTGTTATTCCACCGGAACTTCGCCCTCTTGTACCCTTAGATGGAGGCCGTTTTGCGAGCTCAGATTTAAATGATTTATACAGAAGAGTAATTATCAGAAATAATCGTTTAAAACGCCTTATTGAAATTAAAGCTCCTGATGTGATTTTGCGTAATGAAAAACGCATGTTGCAGGAAGCTGTGGATTCATTATTTGATAACTCACGTAAATCAAACGCTGTAAAAGCAGAAGGCGGACGTGCGTTAAAATCAATTAGTGATGTGTTAAAAGGTAAGCAGGGGCGTTTCCGTCAAAACTTGCTTGGTAAGCGTGTTGACTACTCAGGTCGTTCAGTAATTGTTGTTGGACCTGAATTGAAATTGCACGAATGCGGTTTGCCAAAAGATATGGCTGCAGAATTATTTAAGCCATTTATTATTCGCAAACTTATTGAAAGGGGTATTGTAAAAACAGTTAAGTCAGCTAAAAAACTAGTAGATAAAAAAGATGCTATTATTTGGGATATTTTAGAAAATATTCTAAAAGGTCATCCTATTATGCTAAACCGTGCTCCAACGTTGCACAGGTTGAGTATTCAATCTTTCCAGCCGAAACTTATTGAGGGAAAAGCTATTCAATTGCATCCTTTAGTGTGCGGTGCGTTTAACGCCGACTTTGACGGTGACCAAATGGCAGTACACGTGCCATTGAGCAACGCTGCAATTTTGGAAGCACAGATCTTGATGTTATCATCACACAACATTCTTAATCCACAGAATGGTACACCTATTACCTTGCCTTCACAGGACATGGTGTTAGGCTTGTATTACATTTCAAAAGGAAGAAGAAGCATTCCAACTCACGTTGTAAGAGGTGAAGGAAAAGCATTTTATTCTGCTGAAGAAGTGATCATAGCATTCAATGAAGCAAAGATTGATCTTCATGCTTATATTAAGTTGAAAGTAAAGGTCAGAGAAAATGACCAGTTAGTTGATAAGCTTATTGAAACAACAGTGGGCCGCGTTATCGTGAACCAGGTTGTTCCTGAAGCGGCAGGATATGTAAATGTGGTGTTAACTAAAAAAGCACTTCGTGAAGTAATTGGAAATATTATTAAGTACACTAATATACCAACTGCTGCTAAGTTCCTGGATGATATTAAACAGATTGGTTTCTTGTGGGCGTTTAAAGCAGGATTATCATTTAAGTTAAACGACTTGAAAATACCCGATGCTAAACAACCTATGCTCGATACGGCGCAGGAAGAAGTGGATGAAGTATGGAACAATTATAACATGGGTCTTATCACCAATAACGAACGTTATAATGGTATTATTGATATCTGGACTCGTGTAAATACACGTTTGTCTGAAACATTGTTAAAAGAATTATCGGGCGACCAACAAGGATTTAACCCATTGTATATGATGTTGGATTCCGGTGCGCGTGGTTCTAAAGAACAGATCCGCCAATTAGGTGGTATTCGTGGTTTGATGGCTAAACCCCGTAAATCAGGTGCTTCAGGTGGTGAAATTATTGAGAACCCCATCTTGGCTAATCTTAAAGAAGGATTATCTGTATTGGAATACTTTATCTCTACCCACGGTGCGCGTAAAGGTCTTGCAGATACAGCGTTAAAAACTGCTGATGCCGGTTACTTAACACGCCGCTTGGTTGACGTAGCCCAGGATGTTGTGATTAATGAAGAAGATTGCGGAACATTAAGAGGTATTTCCACTAGTGCATTAAAAGATAATGATGAAGTTGTAGAACCATTATATGACCGTATTGTAGGCAGAACAAGCTTGGAAGATGTGCGCGATCCTATTACCGATGAAATAATTGTTACTGCAGGTGGCGAAATAACTGAAGACATTGCTGAAAGAATTGAAAATTCAGCTATTGAAACAGTTGAAATTCGCTCAGTACTAACTTGTGAAGCAAAACGTGGTACCTGTGTAAAATGTTATGGTAGAAACTTAGCTACAGGCAATCGCGCGCAAAGAGGTGACTCTGTTGGTATTGTTGCAGCACAGTCTATTGGTGAGCCTGGTACGCAGTTGACATTGCGTACATTCCACGTGGGCGGTGTGGCAAGTGGTATTGCTACCGATTCTCAGTTCGTTGCTAAGTTTGATGCTATAGTACAGTTTGATGGTTTAAAAACTGTTGTAAGTACAAATGCAGAAGGCGAAAAGGTAAATGTAGTAATTGGCAGAACTGCTGAAATTCGTTTATTAGATGCTAAAACAAATAAACTATTAACCAGCAACCACGTTCCTTACGGAGCACAGTTAATGGTTAAAGAAGGTGAAAAAGTGGCAAAGGGCAAAGTGCTTTGTTCATGGGATCCGTATAATGCAGTTATTATCTCTGAATTTAAAGGTATAGTGGAGTTTGAAAACATTATTGATGGTGTTACCTTTAGAGAAGAGTTGGATGAACAAACAGGCCATCGCGAGAAAGTTATTATCGAATCACGTGATAAGACTAAGGTAGCTTCGCTTCGTATCATCACCAAGAATAAACAAGAATTGAAAACTTATAACTTACCTGTAGGTTCTCATATTACTGTTGATGAAAAAGAAGAAGTAACATCAGGTCAGGTTATTGTTAAGATTCCACGTGTATTAGGCAAGATCAAGGATATTACAGGAGGTTTGCCACGTGTAACTGAATTGTTTGAGGCACGTAATCCATCAAACCCGGCTGTGGTTACAGAAATTGATGGTGTGGTAACATTTGGAGCAATTAAACGTGGTAATCGCGAAATTATCATCGAATCAAAGGATAATGAAGTTAAAAAATACCTGGTACCACTTACAAAACACATTCTTGTTCAGGATGGCGACTTTGTGAAAGCTGGTATGGCACTTTCTGATGGAGCTATTACACCTTCTGATATACTATCGATTAAGGGACCATTCGCAGTACAGGAATATCTTGTAAATGAAATTCAAGAAGTTTATCGTTTGCAAGGTGTAAAAATTAATGACAAGCATATTGAAGTTATTGTCCGCCAGATGATGAGGAAAGTTCATATCGAAGATCCGGGTGATACACGATTGTTAGAAAATGAAGCGGTAGATAAATTCGAGTTCTTAGAAGTGAATGAAGAGATCTTTGATAAAAAGGTAGTGGAAAATGCCGGTGATTCAAAGAACCTTAAAGTAGGACAGATCGTTACCTTACGTCAAATACGTGAAGAAAACTCACTCCTGCGTCGTGCCGATAAAAAGCTGGTACAATTCCGTGATGCAGTTTCCGCTACATCAAGTGCTATGCTGCAAGGTATAACCCGTGCATCATTAGGTACAAAGAGTTGGATATCTGCTGCATCGTTCCAGGAAACTACTAAGGTGTTAAGTTCCGCATCAATTCGTGCAAGTGTAGATGATATGCTTGGTTTAAAAGAGAACGTTATCACTGGCCATCCAATACCGGCCGGAACAGGCTTACGTCTTTATGAAAACCTTGTTGTGGGTTCTAAAGAAGAGTACGAACGCTTGTTACAGTCGAAGAAAGAATTGGCTGAAGCAGCAGCTGCTGAAGAAACGGTTGAAGAGTAAAGATTGATAACTAAAAAATAAATGCCGGATACAGTAATGTTCCGGCATTTATTTTTTACCTTTAAAATATAAATTTGTTTTATCATGGACCCCAAAGATGTTAAGCAAGACTCTAACCAACTTAATATTGAATTGAGTGAAGAAGTTGCTGAAGGTATATATTCTAACCTGGCTATAATTACACACTCCAATCAGGAGTTTGTAGTTGACTTTATAAAAATGATGCCTGGTGTGCCTAAAGCAAAAGTAAAATCACGCATTGTATTAACTCCACAACATATGAAACGTTTTATGCGCGCCGTAGTTGACAATGTAAAAAAATTTGAACAAACCCACGGTGAAATAGAAGAAGGAGAACCTATACAAGGCATACCTATGAATTTTGGTACGCCTACTGCTCAAGCGTAATCAAATTATTTTTTATCAAGTACATTAATGCTTTTCATCGCTGATAAAGGTATAATGTATGCCTTGATATTGCGGAAGCACTTTTCGCATTTCAAGAGTGGTGTTAAATGGCCCTGAAATAATATTTGCATTTATAAGCCACGCAGGTATAGCACCAGTTGGGTTGGCATGAAATTCAAATTCAATTTGAACTATACCCTTCGACAAAGGAGTTAAAATGTAAACCGATTGATAATCTACAATACGTACAATTCCCGGGGTTTCTGGCATATAGTCTGGTGTTGATGTGGTCGTAAGTGTGACTTGCCTTGTAACTGAATCTTGGGTTATTTTAAAATAGGCTACTATATCACGGTCATCGAACGGCCAAGGCAAACCAACTTTTACATATTTATATTGCTCCTGCGCATTAATTACTTTTAAAACTTTTGCTTCGGTGCAGTGGTCAATCCAGGTAGGATAATCTTTAACATCCAATAACAGTGCAACTATACCATTAAGTGTAGATTGTACTGTATCCACTACCCGAACTGATTTAATATTTGAACCTATTGTAGAGCGGGTGTACAACATAATTCCATTATTGTTTTTCTTTAATTCCCAACCAGTATAATCGACAGAAGAAAATCCCATCACTATAAAGGCAAGCAATAAAATATAATTATGTTTTGCTTTCATACGAAATGAGGTAATTAACTTTATAATCGGCCTTTCCTATGAATACTTGGTAAGGGAGGATAAACGGGTTATTATAAAAATCTATTTTAAGCGGTGGGTGAAACTAAGATTAATATAACTATCATTATAATCAACATTAAAGTTACTCTTTAGTTTGGCCAATTAAAAGATAAAGTTATAGTCATTCAGGTTGGGTTTAATTGAAACAAAATCTGGAAGACGAAAGATTAGAGGTTATTAAAGGAAAAACAGAATCCTAATTGAAGATAAAAGATTCTGAACGATTTTGATGGGAATCCAATAATTAAAAATAAGGAAAATTAATAGCGTTAAATAGAAAACCTGACTAGTAAAACAAAAACCCCTGCTGTTTAAAGCAAGGGTTTTATCTTTAAGTAGCGGTCAGGACGGCGCTATGCCTTAGCGCTTGTAGTGTCAACGGAAACTTGTCATTGGAGGCCGAAAGGCTTGCCCACCTAAGCAATGGCATTATTTAATGATAATAATAGAGGAGTAATGGGGAGTAGTGGGAAGTTACCCTCTCAGTGCAACACTCCGTGCAAGCAGCAGCAATATCGTTTAAGTCTTATAAATTGCTAATAACAATTAACTGGCAATTTAGATGGCAAAATCAAGGTTTTTTATAGAGAAACGCCGTGACAAAAAAACGAAACAGCTTCGGACAAAAAATGTGCCTATAAGGCTTGTATTTTCATTCGATGGGCATTCAGTTACCCTTTCTACCGGAGAACATGTAGATTTCGACCAATGGGATCATAAGGGGCAGCGTGTCCGAAAAACAGCACGGGGCAGTACAGAAATGAATGATTTGCTATTGGCGCGAGCCGATAATGTGCATCAGGCGTATAGAGAGTTGCGGATTAGCAACATCAATCCAACACCTGATTTACTATTAGAACAACTCAGAAAAAATGACCAATTGAAGAAGGGTAGCAAAAGAAGTCCGGGTTTCTCTATATCTGATATTTATGACAAATATCTCTTAGCTAAGCAAAGCTCATTTTCAAAATCGTTCG
>Ga0302277_1002161_pt1 | contig 14119 bp, 10 predicted proteins | sample III_Bog_N3_1_FD_198759 | JGI IMG/M metagenome (GOLD analysis project Ga0302277, IMG submission 198759) | Peat permafrost microbial communities from Stordalen Mire near Abisko, Sweden - III_Bog_N3_1 | ecosystem: Environmental > Terrestrial > Soil > Wetlands > Peat | place: Sweden: Abisko... | reverse complement strand
ATGGCATTACAACGCAGAGCATTACCGCAGGAGCCCAATTCGATCTGAATGCAACCGGCCAAGCGGTTAGTACCGGTTGGGTCTCCGGATCGGGTGAAGGTGTGCTGGTATACGATCCAAATAATGGCCCAATTACAAGCGGTAGCCAGCTTTTTGGTACGGCTACCGTTCTTTCAAATGGAAAGACGGCAGCAAACGGCTTTGCCGCTTTAAGTGCTATGGATACTAATGGTGATGGCGTTATCACCAAGGCAGACACGGGTTGGGCCAATCTGAAAGTTTGGGTTGGCGAGAATTCCAATGGCGCGGTTCAAGGGGGGCAGTTGTATTCTCTGGATCAACTAGGGATTGTCCAGCTTAATCTTTCATACACGACCGATCCGACCGTGAATAACGGTAACATTGTGGGCATGATTTCCAGCTTCGTAACCAGCAATGGTCAGACTCATGAGATGGCGGATGTCTGGTTTGCTACAAATCAAAACCAGAATACTAATGCCGCTGTTACATCTACTGCTGCGACAACCCAAAGTTTGGCTACGGTGAATAGTTTGCAATCACAAGTTGGTGGGTTGGTGCAGGCGATTGGATCGTTCAATGCGTCGCAATCCACAAGCGCAGGCTCTTCTTCTGGAACCACGCTAACTAGCCCTCTGACAAGTGCAACGTCGGCGACAGCTGCGGTGGGCGTATCGGTTAATGTGGCTGGAATGGTTGGAGTGTTGCAGCAATTTAACTCGAATGGTAATCCAGTTGTGGCAGTACCAATAGTTAATAGCGTATCAACCGGTACTTCACTGACAACGCCACTTCTTCCGAATTCCGCCAATACGGGTATTTTGGCAACCGGCGGAAAATAGCGGTAGTTACTGATGGTGGAAGCGACAAGGCCTAATTGGCCTTGTCGCTTTTTTCTTGAGATTTTTGGTTACAGCGGTTATTGTCAGCTCAAGGGACGAAAATATCTCTCAAATTGCAACCGCAATCTCTTGGGTGAAAGATGAAGTTGGTAAGTGACAAACTTGTTAAAGCAATTGAATTGCAGAGTCAAGGCAAGCTCGATCCTGCGGTCCAGTTGTTCAAAGAAATCTTGACGCAAGATCCGAATAATGCCGGTGCGCTTTATTCATTGAGTGTTGTTGCGCTAAATTCAGGCAATCCCAAGGAAGCTTTCCAACTTAGTGAGCGTGGCGTTAAGTCAGCCCCAGAGTTTGCACCATTGAAATTTATCCACGGGGCGGTTTTGCAAGCCTTGGGAAACAGGGAGGAGGCCCTGCGAAGTTTTGAAGCGGCGCTTGAAATTCAGCCCGAATATGTTGATGTACTTCTCAATAGCGGAGTTCTGCTTCGCAGCATGTTTCGGCATGGAGAAGCGCTCGAAAAGTTCAACAAAATATTAAGCATTAATCCCAATCATGTGGACGCTTTGGGAAATTGCGGAATCATTTTGACCGAGTTCAAGCAGAGCGCACAGGCCATCGCGATGTTCGAGCGGCTTATCAAAATCAATCCTGATTACAATTATGCACTGGGTCTGCTGTTCTATGAGCGGATGCACATCTGTGACTGGACAGATTTTGAAGTGCTATCGAAGAAAATCGTTGATGGCTTGCGTGCAGGGAAGCGTTCATGCAAGCCATTGGCTTTTATGTCGGCGTCGGATGTGGCGAGCGATCACCTGCTTGCGGCCAGAATATTTTCCCAGCACTATTGCCCACGGAATTCCAAATCTTTTTGGCAAGGGGAACGTTATCGCCACGACAAGATTCGTTTGGCATATGTATCCCCCGATTTTCGTGAGCATCCGGTTGGACATCTCATGGCCGGAGTGTTTGAGCAACATGACAAATCTAAATTCGAAGTCATTGCCATCTCGATAGGTATTGATGACAAAAGCAGGCTGCGGGCACGGATGCTTAAGGCATTCGATAGATTCATTGATGCCCGTGAGATGGGTTCTGAACAGATTGCACAAATGATGCGCGATATGGAGATCGACATCGCCGTCGATCTGGGCGGATACACGTCAGATACGCGCACCGATGTTTTTTCCTATCGCCCGGCACCCGTGCAGGTCAACTATCTGGGTTATCCCGGCACAATGGGGACGGATTACATCGACTACATTTTGGCAGATCGCTACATCATCCCTCCCGAGCATCAACAGTTTTACAGCGAGAAGGTGATTTATATGCCGGACACCTACTTGCCAACGGATAGCAGTGTGAAAATTTCGGAACGCATCCCTACGCGCAGTGAATGCGGATTGCCGGAAACGGGTGTGGTGTTTTGTTCGTTTAGCCATGACTACAAAATATCGCCACCTGTGTTTAATGTATGGATGAGATTGTTAAAGCAAGTGCCGGGAAGCGTGTTGTGGTTAATGTCGCGCGGTGAAACGGCACAACAAAATCTTTATAAAGAAGCGGAATTTCGCGGAGTCGATCCTTCCCGACTCATTTTTGCGAATAGAGTGCCTTTGGTTGAGGATCATTTGGCGCGCTATCGGCAAGCCGATATGTTTCTGGATACCCATCCATATAATGCCCACACGACAGCCGCTGATGCATTGATGGCAGGGCTTCCGGTGGTGACTTATATGGGGAATAGTTTTCCTTCACGTGTGGCGGGCAGCTTGCTTCACGCCATTGGGGTGCCGGAATTGATTACCCATTCGTTGCATGAGTATGAGGCCTTGGCGTTGAAATTAGCCCGTGAGGCGGCGTTACTTGCAGAGATGAGATCAAAAATAGATGCCAATAAGTCAAGCTATTCGCTTTTTGATACTAAAGGATTCTGCTTTAATCTGGAAGCCGCATATATTGCGATGTGGCGCGCATGGCAGCTGGGTGACGTGCATGATGAGCTGTAATTGAATACTCGAAAAAATTGTCCGATCTTCTTTAGAGATCGTCACAGGCCCTCCCGTTAGGTATTATTAACCATACTTAATAGAGATACTATGGTCCTCATGCTTCGTTAGCTCGCCGGAGAAATTTATGAAAGCAGTAATTTTGGCAGGTGGATATGGAACGCGAATCAGCGAAGAAACATCGCTTCGTCCCAAGCCAATGGTAGAGATTGGTGGGCGACCTATCCTTTGGCACATCATGAAGATGTATTCTGCCCATGGCGTGAATGAGTTTGTCATTTGCTGTGGCTACAAAGGATATGTGATTAAAGAATATTTTGCCAACTACTTCTTGCATATGTCGGATGTAACGTTCGATATGCAGCAAAACAAAATGGAAGTACATCAACGCCATGCTGAGCCATGGCGGGTCACGCTGGTGGATACGGGCGAAAAAACATTGACGGGTGGACGTTTGAAGCGCGTAGCGGAGTACGTGCAAAACGATGAGGCTTTCTGTTTTACCTATGGCGATGGGGTTGCGGATGTTGATATAGGGGCACTCATCAAGTTTCACAAACAACACGGCAAGCGTGCGACCGTGACCGCTGTACAACCTCCGGGTCGTTACGGTTCCCTCAATATGGATGGAGATGAAGTTCGTGGTTTTGTGGAGAAACCATTAGGTGACGGCGGATGGATTAACGGGGGCTTTTTTGTGCTTTCACCAAGCTGCCTTGATCTGGTGACAGATGATGCCAGCTCTTGGGAGAGCGAACCGCTCAGCAAACTGGCATCCCAAGGCGAGTTGATGGCGTTTGAGCACAATGGATTCTGGCAGCCGATGGATACCTTGCGGGACAAGAATCAATTGGAAGACCTTTGGCAAAGCGGAACAGCCCCATGGAAGATATGGCAGTGAATCCAGAATTTTGGCGCGGCAAACGAGTTTTTCTGACTGGGCATACCGGTTTCAAAGGGGGATGGCTGTCGCTGTGGCTGCACTCCATGGGGGCGGAAGTGCATGGTTATGCATTGACGCCGCCGACCGAGACCAACCTGTTTACTGTGGCGGAAGTAGATAAATGTATGGCGAGTAGTGAGATCGCTGATATCCGAGATGCGGACAGTTTGCGCGGTGCCATGCAGTCTGCGCGTCCGGAAATTGTTTTGCATCTGGCCGCGCAATCTTTGGTTCGACACTCCTATGTTCATCCAGTTGAGACCTATGCCATCAATGTGATGGGAACAGTGCATCTGCTCGAAGCGGTGCGCGCCACACCTAGCGTAAAAGCGGTAGTGAATGTCACGACGGACAAATGCTATGAGAATCGCGAGTGGGTGTGGGGCTATCGTGAAAACGAAGCGATGGGCGGATACGATCCGTACTCCAGCAGCAAGGGCTGCGCAGAATTGGTAACAGCCGCCTATCGTCGTTCATTTTTAGAATCGTCCAACGTTGCGTTGGCCAGTGCACGTGCGGGTAATGTAATTGGCGGTGGAGATTGGGCGGAAGACCGATTGATTCCAGATTTTCTGCGTGCCATAGATGCGGGAGTGACCTTAAAGATTCGCTCTCCTCAGTCCATGCGACCATGGCAGCATGTATTGGAGCCATTGTCCGGATATTTAATGTTGGCAGAACAGCTTTATTCTAATGGCGCGGGCTTTGCTGAAGGTTGGAATTTCGGTCCCGATGATGAAGGCGCGCGTCCGGTCAGTTGGATAGTCGAGCGACTGGCAGAGATGATGCAAGACGTCAAATGGATATGTGACGAAGCTCAGCATCCGCATGAAGCACACTATCTTAAGCTTGATAGCAGCAAGGCAAGAAGTAGATTGGGCTGGTTGCCCCGGTGGCATTTGCAGGCGGCGTTGCAAAAAACATCGGATTGGCATCAGGCGTGGTGTGATGGTGCCAACATGCGCGACTATACTTTGAGGCAGATCGCTGAATATCAATCTGTAACCAGGGCTGCTTGAGTATGTCACGTTTTGATTTCACCCATACCCCATTGTCCGGTCTAATCTTGGTGCAGCGCAAGGCGATGGAAGACCATCGCGGCTTCTTGTCACGTTTTTACTGTGCGGATGAATTCCGTGAAATTGGCATTACTAAACCTATTGCTCAAATCAACCATACTCTTACGCGACAGAGAGGTGCCGTGCGCGGGCTGCACTTTCAGCATCCGCCACATGCTGAGGAAAAATTGGTGAGTTGTTTGAAAGGCGAGATACTGGATGTGGCGATTGATCTCCGACACGACTCGCCAACATTCTTGCAGTGGCATGGTGAAATCCTTTCCGCCACAAACCGCAGGAGCTTGCTCATTCCTGGGGGTTTTGCCCATGGTTTCCAAGCGCTGACTGAAAATTGCGAGCTCATTTATTTACATACAGCCGCGTATCATCCTGAAGCAGAAGGGGCATTGAATATAGCCGATCCAAGGCTAAACATAGCTTGGCCCCTGCCAATAAATGATATTTCTGATCGTGATCGTGGCCACCCATTTATCGGCCAAGAGTATCAAGGAATTGTTTTATGAAATGCCGTCACTGCCAAGCAGAGCTAACGTTGCCGCTGATTGATCTGGGTGCGGCGCCACCATCCAATGCCTATCTCACCCAACAAACACTGCATGCTCCAGAAAAATATTTCCCTTTGCGGGTGCTGGTGTGCACAGATTGCTGGCTGGTACAAACTGAAGACTATGCCGGAGCAGACGAACTTTTCTCGGCTGATTACGCTTACTTCAGCTCATTTTCAACGACCTGGCTAAAACACGCTGAACAATATGTTGCAGATATGGTGCGGCGTTTTTCATTGGACAAAAAGTCCTATATCGTCGAAATTGCAGCGAATGATGGCTACTTGCTGCAATACGCCAGGGCACGTGACATTCCATGCCTGGGTATTGAGCCTACCACCAGCACGGCTGATGCTGCACGCGCTAAGGGTATTGAGATCGTAGAAGAATTTTTTGGGATAAAGTTAGCTGAGCGACTTGTTATGCAAGGTAAACAAGCCGACCTGACGGCCGCTAATAATGTCTTGGCCCACGTGCCAGACATTAACGATTTCGTGGGTGGCTTTGCTGTGTTGCTAAAACCAGCGGGTGTGGCGACCTTTGAGTTTCCGCATTTGCTGCATTTAGTATCTAAAAACCAGTTCGACACTATTTACCACGAGCATTATTCCTACCTTTCGTTGATCGCGGTTAAGCAAATATTCGAGCACAACGGATTGAGCGTGTTTGATGTCGAGGAGTTGACCACCCACGGCGGCAGTTTGCGTGTTTATGCGCAACGTACTGATTTAGGTAGGTGCGAAATAAGCACTAACGTGGCAGATATGCTGAAATTGGAAGGGCAAGCGGGCATGGCTTCCCCAGCGTTCTACACAGGATTCCAAACCCAGGCGGATCAGGTTAAGAATGACTTTCTGTTGTTCCTGATTGAAGCTAAGCGAACAGGTAAAACAGTGGCCGGATACGGCGCGGCCGCCAAGGGCAACACCTTGCTGAATTATGCCGGTGTACGGCCGGATTTATTGCCTTATGTGGTGGATCGCAATCCGGCCAAGCAAGACAAGTTCTTGCCCGGCTGCCGTATCCCGATTGTGGCCGAAGCGAATTTGAAAAAAACCCGACCGGATTATGTGGTGATTCTGCCCTGGAACTTGCGTGCTGAAGTGGTCGAACAGTTGGCCTATATCCGCGAGTGGGGCGGGCAGTTTGTAACCGTTGTTCCTTTCATTCAGGTGTCGTGATCATATGAAGATCGCTGTAACAGGCGCAAGCGGGTTTGTGGGCAAGCATGTTCTCGCTGCTCTGCGTAGCCACGATGCCCAAATTTACGCCGTTACCCGCGATGCTTCGCGCTTACGTAACGAAATCGACGCATCGGTCCAAGTTGTAGAAATGGACATTTACCATCCTGCCGCAAATGCTTTTGAGCAACTAGGTTGTCCTGACGTGTTGATTCATCTGGCCTGGGATGGCTTGCCTAATTATAAATCGCTACATCATTTTGAAACTGAGTTGCCAAGGCAATACAACTTCCTTAAGGGGTTGGTTGAATCTGGATTGCCTGCAATGTTGGTGACGGGAACATGTTTTGAATACGGGATGCAATCAGGCGAGCTTTCCGAGGATATGTTGGCCCAGCCCAATAATCCCTACGGTTATGCAAAAAATGCCTTGCGTCAACAACTGCAATACCTGCAATCGACTCGACCGTTTAGGCTGACTTGGGCAAGGTTGTTTTACATGTATGGCGAAGGCCAAGCGGCAAGTTCGCTATATCCGCAACTCAAGGCGGCGGCATTACGCGGCGACAAAGTATTCAATATGTCTGGTGGAGAACAATTGCGCGACTATCTTCCAATTGAAGCAGTGTCCAGACTAATCGTGGATATGAGCATGCATCCGAGTGGTATCGGCTTGGTTAATGTCTGCAAAGGCCACCCTATCAGTGTCCGACACCTTGTCGAAGGCTGGGTAAAGACACTGGAGATGGATATTGAATTGAACTTGGGGCATTATCCATACCCGGACTATGAACCGATGGCATTCTGGGGAGACAGGAATAAAATTGATCAAACGCTAGGTTTGTTGACAGTCAATGATGGGCGCTACATTCCTTAAAACAAGTTAATTACATTTGCCCGCAGGTTTTTTATCATGCAACCAACTTTCTCGATTTTGATTCCGACCCGTGATCGTCCGGCGACCCTGCGTTCAACCTTGATGTCCGTTGTGACTCAGGTGGGGAATGATTTTGAGGTGGTGATCGCGGATAACTTTAGTGGTCCAGCGACGCGGCTATTGGTCGATGAGTTTCGAAAGATATATCCATTCATTCGTTATGTTTGTACAGACGAAGTGCTGCCGATGGCAGAGAATTGGGAGGCTGGTCTAAGTGCTTGCCAGGGAAAGTACGTTACCATTCTTGGCGATGATGATGGCTTTCTGCCACACACCTTAGTCGCGGTCAGGAAATTGATCGCAATAACTAGCGCTTCGGTAATTGCTTGGGAGCCGCATACTTATTGGTGGCCGGATACGATAGTCTACTGGAATTCGAATCGCATCGTTGTCCAACTCGAAAACAAGGTGATATGGGTCAAGTCGGATTCGTTGCTAGACCAATTCTTTGCGGGAAGCTGTTCGTACGCTCACCTGCCCATGATTTACAACTCGTTTGTAGAGAGAACGATCATAGACCAATGTAGGGAGCGTTGGGGACGATATTTTGTACCCCAGAATCTGGCTCCAGATATAACTTCAGGCATCGTTAATTTGGTTCTTACAGAACAATTTGTGTACTCCTACAGAGGACTATCAATTCGAGGCAATTCGGGTAAAAGCAACGGCACCGCACAATGGGCAAGATCGTTGGGCGCCAAACAGCGCGAAACCTATTTTGCCGAGGAGAGGAAAACTTTGGAGGAAATTATGCATCCCTCACTGATTCCATCACCTAACCTTAATATGATCGTCGCGAATTGCAAAATTCATTGCCGAGATTTCTTTTTCAAGGATAAGGATTCAATTAAAAATATTGATCTGCGTTCTGTAGTTGATGCGATGATTTCGCAGTTAAATAATGAACCCGCTGCTTACCATGACAATCTTGCTGATGCCAAAGCGCTTGCCGAAAAAATCAATTATAAACTTGACCTGTCTAACCTCCCCAAAATGGCTCCCGAATCGAGAAGAAAATTTTCCGGGCCGATGAGTAGCCTAGGACTGGGTGCCAAGGCCACATCTGTAGTTGTGGTCGATGGGGATATGGCAGGGATTTTCGATATTTGTGGCGCAGGCCGTTTGATTGAGTCGATGATGCCCTCTCTGGATGACTTTCCTGGGGCATAAGCTAGCTATGATGTGCTGTGGTAGCCGATGAGTTTACATATGGCATTCTGTTTTGATTGAGGAGAAAACGAAGATGACAAATTTTTCTGATGAAGTAGCTTCACGTGTCCAACAGAATGAGAGTAATGAGCGCTTAAAACATGCCGCACATGAGTTTCTCAAGGAATCGGTAGATGCAAAATATTCTTACAATTTCTCTTGGCTGGGGCGTCCGATTATTCAATATCCGCAGGATATTATTACCATGCAAGAAATTCTCTGGAACGTTCGTCCGGATCTTATTGTGGAAACAGGGATCGCACACGGCGGCTCGCTTATATTTTATGCCTCCATACTTGAATTAATCGCCTCCTGTGGCGGTGGCGAGGGGGAGGTTTTGGGTATCGATATTGATATTCGCGAACATAACCGACAAGCTATCGAGGCGCACCCGATGAGTAAGCGTATCAAGATGATTCAGGGGTCTAGTATCGCAAGTGATATTGTGGCCAAAGTGCGTGCTTATGCAAATGGAAAGAAGCGTATATTAGTCTGCCTTGATTCGAATCATACGCATGATCATGTTTTGGCAGAGCTTGAGGCATATGCGGATTTGACATCGGTTGGCAGCTATTGCGTCGTATTCGACACGTTGATAGAAGATATGCCGGACGCCGCCTATCCTGATCGCCCTTGGGGTAAGGGAAATAACCCTAAATCAGCAGTCAGGCAATGGCTCAAGAGTAATTCGGCATTTGTCATCGACCACTCGATTCACAACAAATCACTGATTACGGTAGGTCACGAAGGATTCCTTAAACGGATTCGTTGATATTCCAGTGAGTCAGCCTATTCTGTTCAGCCGCCTATCAAAATGATGGATCTTAGTATATGCATTCCAACGTATAACCGTGCACGACTCCTCAGCAGTTGCTTAGCGTGCCTGTCAGAGTTTTCCGACAAAAGTTTTGAGCTCATAATTGGGAACAATGCCTCTAGCGATGGCACAGATGAAGTCGTGACGACGTTGAGTAAAAATTTCCCTCATTTTTACTATCTTCGTCATTCTGAAAACATCGGTTTTGCGCGCAATATGGATTCGCTGGTACGGCGCGCGACCAGAAAATATGTCTATATCCTTAGCGATGATGACATCGTTTTCGAGGAAGCATTGAAACTGTCTATCAGTATGATGGATGCCAACCAAGAAATTATAGCGGTAGTTGGTCAATATTTAAGTCGGCGCTCATTAGATAGTTCAATTCGTATTGACTACGCTCATGCTGTAGCCACGATTTTCAAACGGGGTTCACATGCGCAGTTGATCGAGAATCTGTCAGTCTGTGATGGGCATCCTGTTTTGAGGCGAGAGGTTTTTGAGCGTCATGGTGCCTATCTGGATCGAACCTTTGGGCTGTCGCCGCTTTACTTTTCACTTTTGCATCATGGGGATATTGTTGCAGTTGACAAGCCTTTCTTTCAGCATCTAACAAACGAAGAAAGCCTTACTGGAAGTATGGTAGAGGCTTGGTTTGTCGATACGGTTAATGCTGATCTTGAGTTGTCGATCGCCGCTTGTCTTGGAGCTATCTCACCGGACCAAATTTTTGCTGTCAGACAGAGATTTCTACAACTCATTTATTTTCAAGCAGGCAGGATGGCAATCAATCGAAAATCTTATTATCTGCTCTGGCTTTTTTTGCGCCGATTGACTGCTATCAATGGAGTAACGGATGAACTGCTTATAAAGTGCGAGTACCACTTCATGCACGATTTTCTGGTCAGCAGGATCGCATCCATATTGAAAGATGCTGAATTTAAAATAGTATATTTCAATGACTCTGAATTCTGCAAGGTAATAGTCGCGGAGCTTAAGCAATTGCTTCCAGATATTGAATTCCATAAAAGAAGTTCGGATTCCTTATCTACTGATATTGAAATATTGATTTGCCAGAATAGAGACAACCATGAATTGCCATCAGACAAAGTGCCTAGGGTAGCGGCGATCAGTGACCTTGCCTCTCAAGTGCGGTTGACCATGATACCTGCTGAACTTGGCGTTTTGGATGGGCGCATCACGCTCAAATATATGCAAAGTGAGACTCTGATAAAGCTGGCGGAACCATCGCATGCTTTTCAGACGATTTGCACTCCCTATTCGCAACTGGTTTAGGTTACTCAAGCGAATGACTCTATTTTAAACAGCAGCACAAACCCCCCGTTGTTTCCCTCATTACTTACATGCCGAGTTTGGATAATAGCCGTACCCGTTCATTAGTATTGTAAGGCTCCTTCCGACAAGAGAATTAGCCATCCTCTTATTTCTTCTGGGTGCATTTACCTACAAAATGTAATCGTCGAAGTAGGTATCAATTGCTATCTAGAGGATAGCGATGAACGCAAACCAATTACTTGTGGCATAGGTGGCCTATATACTTAATTGTCAAAATCATTTTCGTTCATGGAGATAGATCATGCGCAACAATAGGTTAGTAATGGATTTATCAATTTCGTAATGATGCTTCATTAATGGTTGTACTGAGAGCGTGAATCCGTTTTCGGAAAATCTGACTTGTCTTGTCCTTGGAAAAGGTATTGCTGGAACTCGTCTGTCTTTAGCGAAAAGGATGCCCCAAGCGGTAATTTTTGGTTTGATTGCGACATTATGTTCAGGATGCATGACTAAGCGCAGTGGTTATGATGTTCCGGAGATACCGCTGCCTGCGCAGTATAAGAATTCCCCTTTTAAAGAATCGTCCGCTCCGACTCCGACTTTAATATCCACGCCCATGGAATCTGCCGTGAAAGCCCCGACAACAGGTGCTTCGCAGGATCTCGGGTTGGTCGAGTGGTGGCGATCTTTCGGGAATTCAGAGTTGGTTGAATTGATTGATCGGGGGCTGGCTAATAATCCGGACATACGTATTGCGACTCAACAAATGGCCGAAGCCAAGACTCGTGTTGATCAGGCCCGCGCGGGTCTGTTACCGACAATCAGTGCCCCAATTGAATTTGCAAATCAGGCGCCGGGTGGCTCGATAGGAATTATCACGCCAGGGGCGAGTACAGCATCTCAGAAAACCTACCAAGCGGGTGTGCAAGGAAACTGGCGCGTGGATCTTTGGGGCGAGCGAAGTTCTATGGCGGAGTCAGCCAAATTCCAATTGTGGCAGGCAGCGTTTAACCGCGACAACGTGCAAAGAAACATGACGGCCAATCTCGCCTCCAGTTACGTCGAGTATCTTGCACTGAATGATCGTTTGAGGCTTGCCCGTGAGACCGATACTATATTGAGTCGCATGTTGGACAGCATTGAAAAGCGGGTGAGCGTCGGCGACGCGACGTTGATAGAACTTGATCAGCAAAAAGCGGCTATTTTTGCGGTTCGCGCGACGATACCCACTCTTGAGCAGCAACGTGAGGATGCGCTTGCGACCATTGCTTTTCTGGTGGGATCGGTTCCCGGATCGCTAAAGCTTTCTAGCGGAGGTCTTGACTCGCTTTTCCTTCCAACTATTATTCCATCATTGCCATCTTCTCTGCTTCTGCGTCGCCCGGATGTGCGTATGGCAGAAGCGCGCTTGCTTTCGGCGGATGCGGATATAGATGTAGCGCGTGCTCGCATTCTTCCTCCTCTGGATCTTTCGGCGCAGGTTGGTCACAGCAGTCTTGCCATGGCGCAGTTTTTTCAACCGTCGACTCTGTTCTGGAATGCAATCTCCAATTTGACAGTCAGTATTTTTGACGGTGGAAAACTGAAGAGCGATAAGGAGAATGCCCAGGCGATACACGAAGAAATGGTAGAGACCTACGCGCGCACCATTTATCAGGCGGCGAAAGAAACTGAGAGTGCTCTTGCCGCTATTCGCTTGAATGGAAATCGCCTTGCTTCACAACAGGAAGCCACTACCTCAGCACAACGGGCGTGGGATAGCAGTGGCAAGGTGTACGCTGCCGGTGGACTCGACTATCAGGAATTGCTTGATGCGGAGCGCAACTATCACCGCTATCTGGACGATTACTTGCGGATCAAGATGGATAGCTATCATGGGTATATCAGCCTGTTTCAGGCATTGGGCGGTGGCGTGAATTTTGTTGAGCCGCTCCCTGGCAAGGGGGCTCGTCCAGCTCAAGCACAGGGTGAGGCTTTGAGCGCGATTACCCTTGATGCTCAGAAAACAGGTTTGGCAACTGACGGAATCGATTGGACTGGCGATGTTTTGACCAAGGGTAGAGGTTCATTGCAGGACGAGAATTTCTGGCAAGTCGAGTTGCCGGGCCTGTATCATCGCTCGACGATTGGTGCCACTGGGCGTGATCTGCGAACGCGTTATCCGAAGTTGATGGAAAGCCGTGTGGTACGCCCGCGCCTTGATGGAAAAATTGAAAGCAGCACGGATGAGCAGTTATCTTTATATCGTTTGTACGTGAGCAAATTTGCAACCCCGGAAGCTGCTCATGAACTATGTGCAGCGCTTCAGGCCAACTACCAGCGTTGTCGTGTCGTTTCCTCACGCTTGGAGGAGGTGCTTGATAAACCACCTTCATCGCAAAAAAATAAAGCACCAGCCACGGTATCCAGCGCTAACGACATTCGTGGTGCTGAAGCGTTGTCTGCCAAAGCACTTTCTCCTCTGATTGTCTCGTCGAAAATAGCGGAACCTGCTGTTGGCGAGCCTGATGTAAAGTCTGCCCCGGTATCATCCTTGAGGTCAGTTGCACTGCCTGAGTCGCCTGTGGTTTCAGCTAAAAGTGTCTCAGCCGACACTGCCGACATCTTGCGGGCACAGGATAAAGCCAAAGGTAAATTGGCCTACACGGTGCAACTAGGCGCGTTCTCTACTATGGAAAATGCGGAAAAATCACAGTTGCAGTGGCAAGGTAAGGGATATAAAACTTACGTTTGCGAGATCAGGGGGGCTGCAAATAGAACGCTATATGCTGTTCGCACTGGCAGGTTTATCCAACGCCAAGAGGCTTCTGCCATAATGCACGCCCTCAAGCGCAATGAGGGGTTTAGAGCCATGCTGGTTCTTGCCGTGGCTGATCATGCCGACAAGCAAGCAGTTGTAAGCATCAACCATCTCTCTGAGATGATAATTGATGCTATTTTCCATCATCCCACCTAGTGATTAATGATGGCTGATAAACTTCCCCACACCGTTGTTCAGTGCCTCACTGCCATTGCTCAGCACCATGGATTGCAGATTAATCCTGAGCGATTGATCCATGAGTACGCATTGACTGAAGAAGAGCCAGCGCTCCCTTTGGTGCTGCGTATGGCTACCGAAATGGGCCTGAAGGCACGGGGTGAAAAGCTGCTCTGGAGTAGCTTTTTTGTTCAGGAGGGGGTGTTCCCCATTCTGGCCCGTCGTACCAACGGCACGGCGGTCATTGTTGTCGGTGTACGTCC
>Ga0302277_1002159_pt1 | contig 14124 bp, 11 predicted proteins | sample III_Bog_N3_1_FD_198759 | JGI IMG/M metagenome (GOLD analysis project Ga0302277, IMG submission 198759) | Peat permafrost microbial communities from Stordalen Mire near Abisko, Sweden - III_Bog_N3_1 | ecosystem: Environmental > Terrestrial > Soil > Wetlands > Peat | place: Sweden: Abisko... | reverse complement strand
CTATGGCACAAACGGCAAAGTTACTGCCTGCAATGGACAGGGATATGGTTGAATTGAATACCAAAATACCCAGCACATATATAATGCCTGTAATAAGCAGCGAACTGACTAATGCTATTATTAACGATTCTTTTTTCAAGAAAGGAAATGATGAAGTTTAAGTTTGTAAAGTTACTGTGATAAAATTAAGTAAATATTACAACAATAACAAATTATAAACTTCTTTATGTGAACTTATTTGTGAAGCTTAAAACTCGAATTTGTAGCCTATTCCTTTTAGGGTTTTAATGACCTCTTCTCCTAATTTTTGGCGTAATTTCCGGATGTGTACATCAATAGTGCGGTCACCAACTACAACATCTTCACCCCAAATTTTATGCAGGATATCTTCCCTTGTAAATACTTTTCCGGGCTTAGATGCCAGCAGGTAAAGCAGTTCAAATTCTTTTTTGGGAAGCGATACGTCTTTGTTATCTACACTTACCGAATAGTTTTCTTTATTAATCTTAATGCCTCCACCTACATCATAAATACCGGTATCGGTTTCAGATTGGAACCTTCTTCTTAACAGGGCTTTTATGCGGCTTATCAAAACCCTCGGCTTTATAGGTTTTGAAACATAATCGTCTGCTCCGGCATCCAGTCCGGCTATTTGAGAATAATCTTCGGTGCGTGCAGTAAGAAAAACAATTAAAGCGTTTTTACCTTCGGGTAAAGACCTGATTTCTTTACAGGCTTCAATGCCATCCATATCGGGCATCATTACGTCAAGCAAAATAAGATTAGGCGCTACTTTTTTTGTCATTTGAACAGCTTCCCTTCCGTTAGAAGCTGTAAAAACTTCATATCCTTCTTTTTGAAGGTTGAATGTGAGAAAATCGAGTACATCCGGCTCATCATCAACTAATAATATTCTTAAGTTATTCATTTGTTTTATGAGGGAAATAGTATATATGAACTGTATTTGAATGCAAAATTAGGCTTAATATACATAGGTATCTCGGACTTAACAATTAATTAACACCTTAACAATTAATTAACTTTGCGTTAATTTGTATTTTTTGGCTCTTACACCATATCTTAATATTTATCTTTGACCGATTAACCACAATCCTTATAGACTATATACACTAGAAAATGGCAAATATTTTTCAATTTTTAATGCCCCAGGAAAAGAAATTTTTCCCCTTATTTGAAAAGGCTTCCAGCAATTTGTTGCAGACTTCCGTTTTGCTCACCCAAATGGTTAATACTGCCGATGCACATAAGAGAAAGGAATTGCTTAGAGAGATTGAGCGCCTTGAACATATTGGCGACAGTGTTACTCATGAAATTTTTACTGAACTGGGAACCACTTTTATTACTCCTTTTGATAGGGAAGATATACATGCGCTAACCTCCGTTTTAGATGATGTTGTTGACTTTATTTACGGGTCGGCCAAACGTATAGAATTGTACAAAATAAAAGTACCCGAAAGCAATATCGGCAAATTGGCTGAACTAATAGAAAAAAGCGGAGAGGAGCTTCATAAAGCAGTCTTTGGATTAAGGGATTTGAAAAACGTTGAATCAATCCGGGAAGCTTGCATACGCATAAACAGTATTGAAAACCATGCCGATGATATTTTTGAAAATGCTGTTGCACACCTTTTTGAATATGAAAAAGATGCCATTGAAATTATTAAAATGAAAGAAGTACTTTCTGTACTGGAAACAGCTACAGATAAATGCGAGGATGCCGCCAATGTATTGGAAACTATTATTGTAAAGAACGTTTAACCTACCTTGGAATGACATTGCTTGTTGTTATAATTTTATTGGCGCTATTATTCGATTTTCTGAATGGCTTTCATGATGCGGCAAATTCAATAGCTACCGTGGTTTCAACCAAGGTTCTTACTCCCGCTACTGCTGTTGCCTGGGCTGCCCTATTTAACTTCGTTTCATTCCTGATTTTTGGACCCAAGGTGGCCGCTATGGTTGGAAAAGGGCTGGTGGATCCACATATCATGTCTTTAGATGCTGTTGCCTGTGCCTTAATAGGTGCCATAATTATAGATATTATTACCTGGATATGGGGCCTGCCTACCAGTTCATCGCACGCATTAGTAGGTGGATTAGTTGGCGTGGCTTTAGTAAAGGGCGGCTTCTCGGCTATTATTGGTTCAGGGATGTATAAAGTATTGATTTTTATTGTGGTTTCTCCATTACTTGGACTTTTTCTTGCATTTTTTATTTCATCCTTTGTAGAGGCCCTTGCAAGTCGAAGTAATCCCTATAAAATGGATAAGTTATTTCGAAGACTTCAGTTTTTCTCTTCGGCGGCATTTAGCATTGGACACGGAGCTAGCGATGCCCAAAAAACAATGGGTATAATATGGATGGCCTTATTAGTGAGCAATACGTTGCCTCAAAGCGCCGCATTGCCTTATTGGGTTGTTATTGGATGTCAGCTCGCTATGGGGCTTGGTACTCTTTTTGGAGGCTGGAGAATAGTGAAAACAATGGGTCAAAGAATTACCAAATTGCGTCCTTTTGAGGGTTTTTGTGCCGAAATGTCCGGTGCCCTCACCTTGTATGCAACTATATTATTTGGAATCCCGGTTAGTACTACCCACACTATTACAGGTGCAGTAGTAGGTGTAGGCGCCAGAAAAAGATTTTCAGCAGTCCGTTGGGGTGTTACGCTTAATATTGTCTGGGCATGGATTCTAACTATTCCCATATCAGCCGGTATTTCGGCAATTTGCTATGAAATAAGCCGATTATTTTAATCAGAACAAATCGATTATCTTAAAGTAATTACTATTTAAAATATTTATATTCTTATAATTGATATTTTGTAATATTCAGATTATCAATAAAATATAACATAATTTTACTTAACAATCAGTTAACTACTTAACAATTTGTTAACATTAGGATTACGTGCACTTAATGTGTAGCGCTGACTTTTGCATCCGACAAAAACACGCAACCACATCAAACATTAAACACAAAAAAATGAAAACAAAAAGTTCTACAAAAATTATGTTAGCCTTAGCGGGTTCATTACTTGCGGTAGGCAGCATGCAAGCGCAAAGCACCACGCCAAGCACAACACCAAGCACAACACCAAGCACCGTTGATTCATTAAAGGCATTAAACAAAAATGCAATATCGTACATTACTCCAGGAGAAGGAGCTGCCAAGCCGGGCACCAGCGGTTTTTGGGGCTATGCCTTCGGCGACTATGCTTATATGGGGAAAGGTGACTCAGCAGGAAGAGGTACCAAACAACAATATAAAGGATTAGGAGCTAATAACAACGGACAAAATACTCATCCAAATGCTATGGAAGTGCGCCGTGCTTATTTAGGGTATGATTATAACATTAACAGTAAATTTTCTGCGTATGCATTAATGGCTTATGAAGGTGACCAAGATGTTAGTGATAACAGAACTGTATACCTGAAATATATATATTTTAAATGGAAAAATATATTCAAAGGTAGCGACCTTAAGGTAGGCCAACAGGCTACCAACTCTTTCGCCGCAGATTACAATACTGAACCAGAAATGGGCTATCGTTCCATTGAAAAAACAATTTTGGATATGCATGGCGTAGATGGATCTTCTGATATGGGTATTGATTTGAATGGTAAACTTTGGACCAATAAAAATACTCCTGACGGCAAAGTGCCAACATTTATCGGTTATAATATTATGATGGGAAATAATTCAGGCAATAACCCTGTGGCAGGATTTACCGGAAATGCTACCAGTGTAAGCGGACAATCCGTAACATCTACAGTTAATAAAACAATTCAAGGTATATCTTCAAAAACAGGAAAAGATACAACAATCACTATCTCCTCCTCACAAACTGCAAATCCTTTTAACACAACTACCGATAACGCTAAAAAGTTCAGAGGTATGTTATTTGTTAATACCCTTAACAATGCGTTGACCATTGGTGTGTATGCGGATGTTATAAACTATGGTAATATTTATCATGGCACATCAACAGGCTACCAAGATGAGGTAATGACCAATAAGGTATATGCAGTTTATAATTCCAAATGGTTTGGTATTGGTGGAGAATGGTTTATGCAAACCATGACCAATGGCGAAACTGAAACAACATTTAACGACGCCACAAAGAAAACCACTACTGACACTACCAGTGCAGAACAAACAGGGTATTCTATATTTGCACATGCTACTATTATCCAAAACCGCCTTAACATTTTTGCAAGGTATGACATGTACACCCCTGATAATAAATATGGCTATACATATGATGCTAATAGCACTTTAGCTAGCCATGCATCTGAAACATTTACAGAAGGATTTTCAAATACAAGCAGTGTAAGTCCATATAAGGAAACATTTATGAATTTTGGACTTGACTGGACTCCAACCAAAGACAAGAAAGTTCACATTATGCCTAATGTATGGTATTATGGAATTAAGAATGGCTATGGTTCGGACCAACTTGCCAGTTCTAATTACATGCTATGCCGCGTTACTTTCCTTTTCGCCTTTAACTGATCTAATAAACTATAGAACTATGGAGGGGTTAGGGACAAAATGTTCTTAACCCTTTTATAGCTTAAAAATTGTAACTTACTAAAAAATAAAAAATGAAAAATTCAATCTTAAAAAATATGGTCCTTGCAGGAATTCTGGCAATAGGGCTTTCTTCCTGTGGTTCCGGCGGAAGTAATTCAGCCGACCAAAATTCAGATGCCGACAAGCAAATTTTAGGAGCAGGGTCAACCTTTGGTTTCCCTATTTATTCCAAAATGTTTAGCGATTACGGTAAAACAAGTGGCATTCAAACCAACTACCAATCTATTGGTTCCGGCGGAGGAATAAAACAGCTTATGAATAAAACAGTTGATTTTGGAGCTTCCGATGCTTTTTTAAGTGATGATGATAATTCAAAGGCTCCGGCACCTATAGTTGAATTCCCAACCTGTCTGGGCGCAGTAGTTCTGTCCTATAATTTGCCCGGTAACCCGGAATTGAAATTAACTCCGGAAGTTATTGCAGGTATTTTTTTAAGAAACATTACCAAATGGAACGATCCTAAGATTGCAGCAGAAAACCAGGGAGTAAAGCTTCCTGATATGGATATTTCAGTAGCGCATAGGTCAGATGGCAGTGGTACAACTTTTATCTTTACTGACTATCTATCCAAAATCAGCGATGACTGGAAAACCAAAATCGGAACAGGTAAATCTGTTAACTGGCCTGATGGCGAATTAGGAGGAAAAGGCAATGAAGGCGTTGCCGGAATGATTAAGCAATCTCCGGGCACTATCGGTTACATTGAATTAACCTATGCACTCCAAAATAGCATGGTATTTGCAATGGTTAAAAATGCGGCCGGAAACTATGTGAAACCTTCCATTCAATCTACAAGCCTTTGTGCAAATGGGGATATTCCTGCCGATACACGTATCAGTATCACTAACTCTAATGTTGCCGATGGATATCCTATCAGCAGTTTTACCTGGATATTACTTTATAAAGAACAGAACTATAACAACAGAAGCAAAGATAAAGCAACCAACCTGCTGAAGGAATTATGGTGGATGATTCATGAAGGACAATCAGATGCCGCCCCATTGAATTATGCTCCGCTTCCTCCAAAGGCTGTTGCTGCTGCTGAAGGTGTTTTAAAATCAGTTACCTACGGCGGGCAACCTATATTGCAGTAAAAAAGCATTAAACGAATGATCTCCACGGGCCCGCTAAAATGTTCTTAATCACGTGAGGTTGTGTTTTGGTTAAAGGGGAGAGTCTGGCGGGCGCTCCCTTTTTTAAACTGTTAGAAATTTTAATAAATCAGGCTTTAGCCTATTTTGTAAATGAAGAGTCGCTGGAGGGTATTAGAAAATAAAATTTTTGTAAAATGGCTCAGCATAATAGCAATAGTCACCATGATATTGCTGTTAATTTTCTTTATTACTCTGCTAGTCTCTTCGTGGCCTGCCATTAAAGCAAACGGGTTTGGTATTTTGTGGAGGAAAACATGGGATCCTGTTCACAATAATTATGGGATGCTCCCATTTTTAGTAGGAACACTTATCACCTCCTTTTTGGCGCTTCTTATTTCTGCCCCGTTCTCCATAGCCGCTGCTCTCTTTTTGGGAGAATATTATCCTAAGGGCGCCATTCCAAACATATTCCGAAATGTAATAGAACTTTTAGCTGCTATTCCTTCCGTAGTATATGGTTTTTGGGGCTTATATACACTGGCACCTTTGGTAAGTAAACTGGAATTAAAGATGAATTTGCCAGCTCCGGGAGTAGGTATATTCACGGCATCTATTGTGTTATCCATTATGCTTATTCCTTATTCTGTTTCGCTTATAAGGCAGGTAATAAGCATGACACCTGTGAGCCTTAAGGAAGCGGCTTATGCACTTGGAAGCACACGCGCCGAAGTAATTACCAAGGTTATTATCCCATCTAATATTTCAGGTATTTCAGCCGGATTCCTTCTATCGCTTGGCAGGGCTTTAGGTGAAACAATGGCTATTACAATATTGATTGGTAATTCACCGGAAATGCCACATAACATATTTAGTCCGTCATACACCATGGCAAGTGTTATTGCCAACGAATTTACCGAAGCGGTGGGAGATGTCTATTTAAGCACGCTTATTGAAGTGGGGTTATTGCTTTTTGTAGTTACCACTATCATAAATCTCATAGGTAGAATAATTATTAAAAAAGTAAGCTACTGATATGACACCATTTGACATACACAGTCTTAGAGGAAGGCGAATAAAAGACAGGATATTCACATCTATGGTGTGGGTGCTTACTTTTAGTTGCCTTGCGGTAGTTTTTATTATACTTTTCTATTTGTTTAAAATGGGCTTAGGAAGCCTTAACTGGGCTTTATTTTCTCAGGGTCCCAAACCTGTAGGTGAAACCGGCGGAGGTATCTTGAATGCAATAGTAGGAAGTCTTATTGTAGTAGTGCTGGCAACAATTATTGCCATCCCAATAGGGATTTCAGCCGGTATTTATTTGGCAGAAAACAGGGGCAGGAAATTATCGGACTGGGTTGCATTAGCTGTAGATGTATTGCAGGGTATACCTTCCATAGTAATAGGTGTTGTTATATATATATGGATTGTAAAACCCACCGGAAAATTTTCTGCCTATTCCGGAAGTATTGCCCTGGCCATTATGATGCTACCGCCAATTATAAAAAATACCGAAGAAACATTAATACTTATCCCTACAACACTAAAAGAAGCCTCTCTGGCGTTGGGTGCTTCTTATTTCCGAACCACCATGAAAATTTTATTGCCGGCCGGAATAGGCGGTATTTTTAGCGGATGTATTATTGGTGTGGCCAGAATAGCAGGAGAAGTTGCACCTTTATTATTTACTGCTTTTGGCAATCCGGAACTTATTTTCGATCCGCGTAAACCGGTTGATACCATACCTAAGGTAATATTTACCTATGCCTCAAGCCCTTACGATGATTGGCATAGAATTGCCTGGGGAGGCTCCTTAATACTGGTATTATTTATAATACTATTGAATACTATAATTAAAATATTTGAAAGCAGATGGAAGGTACAATTTTAAGAACTGAAAACCTTCGGGTATCTTTTGGAGATAACCTGGTGGTTAAGGGCATTAATATGGAGATTGCCGAAAAAAGGGTGACTGCTTTTATGGGTCCTTCCGGATGCGGCAAAACCACTATTTTACGCGCCATTAACCGCCTGCATGAATTAACGCCTGAAGCAAAAGTGGAAGGAAAAATATTCCTCCACTCCGAAAACATTAATGAAATGGAGGCAATGATAGTAAGGCGAAGGGTGGGCATGGTATTTCAGCGCCCCAATCCATTCCCTACTATGAGCATTTATGAGAATGTGATTTCAGGTTTTATTCTTAACGGCATTAAATTAAAAACAGACGAAAAGAATGAAATTGTAGAGGATGCGCTTAAAAAAGTAGCTCTTTGGGAAGAAGTAAAAGATAACCTAAAAAAAAGAGCTACATCCCTTTCAGGTGGTCAGCAACAAAGACTCTGCCTGGCAAGGGCGGTTGCCATGAAACCCGAGGTAATTTTACTGGATGAACCTACATCGGCATTAGATCCGCTTTCCACCGCAAAAATCGAAGACTTATTATATGAATTGAAAGGGAACTATACTCTGGTTATTGTAACCCATAATATGCAACAGGCAGCAAGGATAAGCGATAAAACCGCCTTTTTCTATCTGGGAGAGTTGCTGGAATATGACGATACTAAAAAAGTTTTCACCAATCCTAAAAATGAGAAAACACAGAATTATATTACAGGCAGGTTTGGATAAACCAAACATATGGAGAGTTTATAAAGTTCATAAATCAAAAGTATATCCGGACTTTATAATCTTTGCGAACTTTACAGTCTTAATGAACATTAAAATAGTATAAACTAAAATGGAACATCTTCAAGCCGAAATGGATGCACTCAGAAATGAGATGCTCGAAATGTATAAACTAGTGCTATCGCAGGTTGAGCGTGCACAAACTGCACTAATTGATAATAATCTTTCGGTAGTGAAGGAAATTGCCTATAACGAAAAGCTGGTAAATGCAAAAGAATTGCAAATAGACAGCCGTTGTGAAACCATACTTGCCCTGTTTACCCCTGTAGCGGTTGACCTCAGATTTGTTCTATCCGCTTTAAAAATCAATATCAATTTAGAGAGAATTGGCGACATTGCCGATAACATTGCCCGTATGGTATCTCATACCAAACCGGGATTCGACCGTGAGTTTTTAGAAAAGATAAACGCAAAGGAAGCTTTTGCCATGGCTCTGGATATGTATAAAAACTTATTACAGTCATTTGAAAAAGAAGATACTCTTTTGGCCCGCGATATCTTGATTAAAGATGAAGCGCTCGATAATATTACCGATGAATCAGTTAGTATAGCTGAAGAATATACCAAATTAAAACCTGAAAGCATTACCCAGGCAATACCTGTAATAAGTATTATGAAGATGGTGGAAAGAATAGGGGACCATCTTAAAAATATTGCTGAAGAGATCATTTTTTACGCAGAAGCGAGGGTACTCAAGCATTCTTCACCCAAACAATAGCCACATTTTCGCATATTCTCTCTAATTATTGAGACAATTGCAAAGGTTATTGCCCGATAATACCTGTTGTCAAAAACATTTTTTTACTTTTGCAGCCCTTTATCGAATTAGGAGAGGTGCCTGAGTGGCCGAAAGGAGCAGTTTGCTAAACTGTCGTACGCCCAAAAGTGTACCGGGGGTTCGAATCCCCCCCTCTCCGCAAATTTTCATCCCAATCTTTGAACCCCTTTAACCATAAGGGGTTTTTGTTGGTGTTGTTTCACCAAGCTTCACCTTTTATGCCTTTTTAGCCATAATTGTTTCACCTAGGTTTGACCCAACAGTAAAATGTTTCACCTCCTATTATTCTTCCTGCTTCCCAAAGGCATTGGAATAACAACTTTTATAGGAGTCGGTTATATTAAATTAAACAATTTTAACTACTATGTAAAGTATTAAATTGAAAAAGCGTAATTATATTGCATTGATTATCAATAAATAATGAATTGCTTTTGGATATATAAGTTAAACGGATATATACTGCGTTTAACTGCATTACCTTTGTATTTTAAATCTAAAATACAAATAATAAAAACTAATATATGATACATAATCTAATTGGGAACTAATACTTGATTATAACAAGCAAATCAAGGATTTAGAGTCTAAAACTCAAACTGGAATAAAGGAAATTGCAGAAAATAATGGAATTAAATTTTACGAAACGGAAGAATTCAAATCCTTGATACAAGCCGCAGAGAACTATCTTAAGATTTTAAATTCACCAAATTATCCTAATGAAAATGATGATGTATGCGTGTATTGCAAACAACCACTCGAAGATTCTTCTAAAATCTTAATTACAAGTTACTAATGCTACATGGATACTCGTTAAATCCGTGAATGTGCCAAATTGCAAATTCCTTATTGGCATCTTCAATCTTCTTATCCGAGTAATAATTATGCCAAGGATAATACGGTGTAAATCCTGCGCGTATTTTTTTCGCCAAATCTTAGAAGACGAAAGAGCTTTTTACAATATGTTTTAAAGTAGTTATACATTTGTTATTCTTAAATTAAAAGTAAATTCGTACTATTGTACTTTGATTTTTGATTAATAGGAAGCATTTACATTAAGATTTATTGATTTAGAACCGGAAAAAACCTTGTTCATTTTGGTTGAAAAAAGGCTACATTCCATAGTATTAAAATTTGCACTGATATTTTTCTTAATACTATCAAGTGGGTTAATTATATCTGCGCAGAAACAAGGCGGTTCATCAAGTAGCATGACTTTCGATACCAATACCATAAAAAAACAAAAACCAGGGTTTTTTGGTTTTTTCAAACATTTATTTCACAAGAATCCCGAAAGTTCTTCAACTGACTATGTGAGGAAAAATAATAAAAAAAAATCGGATACTGCCGCCAAAAAATCAAACAAGCCCGAACCATTTGAATTAACTAAAGGAGGTGTGACATGGACATCATTGTACACTCAGGGAGTAAACCTTAATACGGGAATCAGCGGGCTATATAGCCTTGGACGACTTTCTCAGGGAATGGACGTATATGGCGCCCCATTCGTTCTTCAGGGAACAGGCGTATTTATCAATGGGCAGTTTGAAAGGAGTTACAGCAGTTACTCAATGAATTTTGATGAAGAGGCATTTATGAATGGCATGAGACAAAGAGCAGAAAATGTTCTGCTGAATAAAAGAGCCAAAGACAAAAACCCAAACCTTTCGGACAGCTTAAATGCATTTGAATCTGTCCGGGAAAAAATACAGTCTCCATCTTACCAATCGGAAGAAAGCGCCAGTAAATCTCAATTCCAAAAAGATCAAGACAGTTCAAAGAAACATCCAGGCTCCGATACAACAGAGCTGCATAGTTTACGAAATAAGCTATATTCATATCAGCAGTTAGAGAACCGTTACCACCAGCTTTTTGCCATAAAAAAGAATTCTGGCAATCTGGAAAAAGCGGATAGCTCGGAGAGTAAATATGACCGAAATGAAAAATTATTAAATGACCAAGGCAATGTGGAAAAGGTTTTGGAGGATAACCACCAATTAAGCGGATATGAAAAGTTCCTGATGGGTGTGAAAAAGTTCACCATAGGACAGACTGGCGAGGAAATGTCAGAATTTACATTGCATAGTTTTATGATGAATGGGATTAACATAGCTTATAAGTCGGATGATATTTTAACGGATGTAGGTTATGGAAAAGAAATTGCAGTAGTAGATCCATTTCTGATGACAGGAATAAATGTACCAAGCTATAACAGAACAATAGAATTTGTAAGAAGTGGAGAAGGCCCGGAAAATGGTTCCGATTTCTATGCTTCGGTAATCAAAATTTCAGACCCTGGGGGTAATAATTCTATAGGCGAAACAAACTATATATTTGATATGACCAAACAAGTTGCTATAGGAAAGAATGTTCTCATTGAAGGGGAGTTTGCGAAGTCAAACTATAGTCATTCTAACCGTGAACTGGATTCTGCCGCCCTTCCATTTACCCCGACGGATAACAATAGCCTTGCCTACGCATTGAGAGGAAAAGGAACTCTTCCCGGTATAAAAACTACTCTTAAAGCGGAGGTTTCCCAAACAGGGGGAGACTTCGTAACCCTTGGAAATCCATATCTTATTAGTGGAGCCACCAAGTATGAAGCAGGCCTAAGCCAACCCATAGGACAGAAATTAATTATAGATGCTGGAGCAACACATATACTGGAAAATGCAGTGAGCTCAGATGGAACAAAGGAAACCGATAATTGGATACAGTTTTCCATCCTTTATAAACCAACCCGGTTAATAAATATGGAATTCAAATATGCTCCCAGGCAATTTCAGCAGGAGACCGGAACAGTTTATGCGAACAATATAACAAGCAATATCAATCAGATTTCATTTACCGGAACAATGTCTTCAAGAATATTTGAAAAAAATACAACTATAAGTATATTCGCCGGTAACTTCCAATACAATACCACCGAGTCCTCACAATTACTTAGCCAGAATCTTGCTCTGACCTATTATATGGTAAATGAATTATTCGTGTTTTCACCGACTCAGGGAATAAACTTTTCGGTTGATGAAAGCCGTAATAAATGGACTGGAGGCCTTTCTCAGTTCATAGGACAAAGTATGTATAATTGGAATTTGAAGAAATCGCTTACAATTGGTTTAGGTCCGCAGTGGGTTGAACAGCCGGGTTTTATACCTAATGAGGCGGGGCTAAGTGGTTCCTTGAGCAGTTCCATTCGAAAATGGGGAAGGATTGGCTTACAGCTTACGTATAGAAATAGCATTGAAAAACCATTGAGCAGTGCACCCCAGTATCTTGCCAGTGTAAATATTTCCATATTATGGTAAATATTTTTTCAAAAATCCTTATTCCTTTTAAGGGCTGTGAATTAATCAACGAAAAATGGTCTAAATAAAATTATTCTTGAATTCTTTTCGGTGATTTCTGGATAAAGTTAATATTTTTGGTATTTCACGGGGAATATCAGCTTTCAGATAAATCGAATCATGTAATACTGAATCCACTATGTCATAGGAGACGAGCTGTGACTTGTTGATCTGTGCAAGTTTGCAAGACAATAGCAATAGCTGTTCAAATTTATAATTCATTAAAGTTATTGATTTTCCGTTTTTCAGAGTTACTTCCTTATTCCTGGGGTCTTGAATAGTAGTATTCACAAAAAGGAAATCAGATAATGGTAAACTGACTTTTTCCTTTCTTCCGGAAATGAAAAATAATTCTCGTTCCTTTTGAGTCTCTTTAGGCACAGATAGCATATTCTGTGCTTTTACCAAGGCGCTTAGCAGCCGTTCTTTGGTATTGGGTTTAGGAACAACATCAATTGCCCCTGCATATTTGCAGGCATCAACAATAAATTTATCTATACCGGAAATGAAAATGATAATTTTATTTTCTGCAATTAACATGGGAGCTATATCAAAACCCTGAAGAGTGTCGTTAGTAAACATAATATCAAGAAATACCACATCCATGAAAAGGGATTGGATATTTTTGAGAAACTCAGAGGGTTTGTAAAATGCATGAGTTATTTCGCCAATAGGTGAATCTCTCAGATGATCAATAATGGTCTGGTGTGATTCCGGATCGTCGTCCACGATTACACATTTTAGCTTCCTTTTCATACATGTGGGGCTTGAATGTTCTTTAACGATTTAGAAATTCCAAACAAAAATAACAGAATAATTCTAAATAAACGACCTTTTTTTGTTAATTTATTTATAATTAATGCAATTCATTACATTAAAATGTATTTTAATTACATTAAAATGTCCTTTTATTACATCACTGACAAATAATCGAACTTTTATTCAGAATATTGTCAGCGAATTAAATGAATCTTTTTTATCCCGAAAAATGAAAAGAATTATTTTACCCCTTTTTCTCTTTATTTGCTTCTCCTATAGCAGCAATGCTCAGGATAAAAACAATAGTGGTAATAAATCTTCCTCTAATGAGAAAGTAATCAAATCCATGCTTCCTCCCCAACTTTCTTATCCTGATAATGAATCCGTAATAGACATACAGTATCCGGTATTGATATGGATACCCCCAGTCCCAATTAACGGGTTGATGGTAACCTATAATTTACGGTTGGTCGAAATTTTGAAAGGACAGTCGCCGGCTGAAGCCTTATTGCAAAACCCAGCCCTGATTAATTTGAGTGGACTAAGCAATACATTCCTTAGCTACCCAATGAACGCCACTCCGCTACAGGCAGATGAACACTACGCCTGGCAAGTAGCGGCAAGTTACGCCGGACAAAGTTTAGGAACAACTGATATTTGGTCATTCAGTGTAAAAAATAATACTGCTAAAAAAGACGAGGACATGGAATATCCTGTAGCCTCCAAAGTCAGTAAAGAACGCTTTTATGTGACTCATGGGGTATTTCACTTCGTTTATAATAATACCAATAATGAAAAGACGCTTACATATACCATAAAATGTATGGATAAAACGGTGGAACGCATA
>Ga0302277_1002140_pt1 | contig 14189 bp, 9 predicted proteins | sample III_Bog_N3_1_FD_198759 | JGI IMG/M metagenome (GOLD analysis project Ga0302277, IMG submission 198759) | Peat permafrost microbial communities from Stordalen Mire near Abisko, Sweden - III_Bog_N3_1 | ecosystem: Environmental > Terrestrial > Soil > Wetlands > Peat | place: Sweden: Abisko... | reverse complement strand
TGGAAATTCCGTTAAAGTTGCGGTTAAAAGCAGGGAATTGAGTGTAGGCTCCTGCTGTACCTGTCGGAACTTGTATCTGTTCCGGCGTATTATAATTAGCCAGGTACATGGGTTGTCCTGTCATAGTTCTATAATCATAACGCAAGCCACCACTAACAGAAAGGTTTTTGTAATCTTTATTTAAAATGGCATAACCACCTATATCAAAATCGGTGTAATTAGGTATTTCAAAATCACCAATATATGGTGCAGTGGGTTCAGAGGCATTAGTCATAAATTCATACATTCCATTAACGCCCCCAGTAAACTTTAAACCTGAATGCTCGCCTTCTATTTGATATTTTATTGAATAAGGAATATCGTGTACAGTCATGTTTTCTGCAGCAATAGTTCCACTGTCTATTTCCTCGCGATGGCTTTGTGAATAACCAATATCTGCTTTGATGCTTCCCTGGCCCGCATTAAAACTATTTTGCCACCAAAGTTCATCATGATCTAAAACCTGGTACCCTGCTATATTTGGACTGTATGACAAAAAATTAGACCTGGTGGGATATAATTGTGGATTGCTTCCATCTGTTGTTGGCTGAGGAAAATCGAATTCAAATTTCCCCGTTGCACTGTCGCGGTTGCCATCAGGTATTTCGATTTGCCGCTGCAGAAGACTTATTGATAAGCGGCTATAGCCCCATTTCTCATTTAATCCAAGAACACCTCTTATATCACTTTGAGTGAAAGCTGTTCCCCAAACATAACCATCCTTAGGGTCCCAATAACAGTGAGCCTCTTCGCTACTTGCTCTTAGGTCCCATTCTAAATCTTTATTGTTTCCACCAACATCTACTGAGGTTCCTATTAATCCGTTATTGGTTTGATATTCTCCGAGCACACTTCCCTGTATAGTTCCGTTTTCAGGAAAAGGTTCTGGTTTAAAGCTTACTACTCCAGCCATAGCATTGGCGCCATATTGTAAAGAAGCGGCGCCCCTAACAATTTCTGCATCATATATTACATAGGGGTCAATCAAAATACCATGTTCATCTCCCCATTGGAAATCTTCCTGCCGTTCTCCATCCATTAGAGTTAATACACGGTTATATCCTAGTCCGTTTATTTCTGGCTTTGAAACCCCCGGACCAGTAGTAACTTCAGAAACCCCCGGTTGCAATGCTATGGCATCAACAGCATTGCTTGAGGTGGATTGAAGAAGGGCATCATGTGTAACCATTGCTACTGGCACTGGCGATCGAAGTGTATTCGTGACATTACCTAATGATGTTATTACTACCTCTTGTATAGTTGACGTAGAGAGAGCTAATGAAAAATTAAGCGTTGCCGGACCAATTATAGTAACCTGTTTTGTTGCTGTAGCATAACCCAGTAGTTGTGCTTGCACTGAATAAGTACCTTTAGGCACCTGTAATATGGTATAACGACCAACTGAATCTGTAGTGGCATTTAATTTAGCTTGTGGTAAATATATTATTACACCCGGTATTGTTTTTTTTGTGGCAGCATCAATTACTGTACCGCTTAAAGTTTGCGCCTCCAAATAATATCCGGACAATAATATTATCAGTAAAAAACATATTTTTTTCATCATTTAATTTTTAAAATTTATATTAATTGGTGCATTAATAGTATGTATGATTTAGAACACCGCTAAAGTGTAAGGGTTAAAAAACCTTACTCAATTACTATTATGTAGAATTTAGACTGGACTTTTAATAACTAAAAGTTATGCAAGTGTTGCAGGAGGTGCACGTGAACGGGAGTGGTCAAAAGCACCGGCAATAACAATTGATGGCTGGGGAACAACCACTAAACTTGATGAAACAAATATTGAAGGAACTATAGCAGGGTTAGGTTCTGTAAAGCCCGAAAATTGGAACTGAAGGATTTGGCAGTGTGTATGTTTAGGACTTATTGCCGAGTAAGTATGATATACATCAAGTGTATCAGTATGGTCTGTAAGAAGATGGAATGCCTCTTTGGGAACGAGCACAAAAGTGAACGTTAAAAGCAGTAAGCCGGATATATATTTATTCCATTTTGCCATAATAGCGCGGCAAAGATAAGCTATTTTAGGAAGTGAAGAAACTAAATAAGGTTACGCAGAGGCTACGCCAGTTTTTCCCGCGGAAGGATCATGGTTTTATTCTGATTGTTTTTTCCAATTTTTGAGGCAGAAGAATGCCTGGCATCTTTACTCAAATTAATATGGAAGGTTACCCCAATAGTAGAGGCAAAGAAAAGTATTGAAAATGTAATGGAGTGTATACGTTTCATAGCTCTTTTGTTTATTACACAAATGTATGATTAATAAGTAATACAGTAATAAAAGGCATAAAATAGTTGTTCACTTTATATTTGGATAATATTACTCTTCATTGCCAACTATTAACGATAAGTTAAATCAAAACTTGCCTGTTTTTTGTTGACAAAAAATCAAGCTGATACTATCCCGAATCAATTAAAATGCCTAATATCGCGCTCGATTTTAACAGTTGTCTGAATTCCAAAACTCAAATACTATTTTAATTTATGAAAAAGCTATTTTTTAGCCTGTTTGTTTGCACTTTTATTGTAGTTAATTTAACGGGTGTTGTAAAGGCTCAATCAGATGCCGACCAGATATCAGCCGATAATTTTAGCGGAGATGCTTTATCAAAACTTATACTTGCCGGTATAAATAGTATGCGTTGGAAAGCAGGAGATGATTCATTATTAGTTAATGATGTTTTAACAAAAGGCAGTAAATCACAAGCAGAGTTTTATGCCGACCGTAAACGCGCAGAAGTTGAGCCAGGCATGGCCGGTGATATTGTTAAACACAATGGGGGTACTAAAAAGGTAGATGAAATTGCTTTAGAGACATCTGTTAGCAAAAGTAAAACTACATTTTCATACCAACAGGTAGCTAATGATATACTTGACAAGATAAATAAATCTAAAAAGTTTTCTGTTATTGCAGTTAACCCTAAGTTTTTCTATACAGGTGTTACCTGTGCGCTGGATAAGGATGGCAAAAAAGTTTATATATCAGTAATAGAAGGAGGTTTGGATGCTCTTAACAATGGTACTAAGGGCCGCAAAAAAATGAAAGATAAATATTCATTAGCTAAACGCGGACTTTATCCTTATGATAGCAAAGATTGCAAGGCCTGTGAAAAATTTGCCCCTGAATTGGATATTTTACAACAACACATGTATTTGCAAAACAACCAGGTATTTCTTGAGTCAGATGATTTGAAAAAATTCAAGAAATTCTTTCATATGGAGAAAGATGGGTTGGCTGTTGATGTTGTTCAAAGAGAACAATATCCTTGTGATGGTCCAAATATTATGGACAACAATTTAAATTCGAAAGGAATTTTGTTGAAACCAATTTACCAGCAAAAAATATACGCTAAAAATATTTATGCTAAAGACAAAAAAGCAACTCAGTATAAAGCTGCCATAGCTAAAATACCAAATCGTAAGCTTAAAAAATTAGGTACTAATTTTGAATTGAACCTTGTTTATATTGCTAATAAGACCTGGTGCAAAACCATTACTCGTAAATATTTAGAGACTGGCGATCAAAAAGCATTTGTTCCGCTAGGCATATGGCCCGATACCGGTTATGGTGCAGATTTGAAGAAATATGTACCCAAACCCGAAAATCAAGTTATTGAATTTAATGTGCCTTACGAGCAAGGAAAAGCTACTTACAATCCTAATGATGTATCAGCATTTCTAAAAGATTTAAATGAGCCTAAGTACCAAATAAACGGCGTCACTATAGATTCACATTCATCTGTAGAAGGAGATTCATTGGTTAATGATAAACTACAGAAGGGCCGCGCAGAAAGTATTGTTTCTGCAATGCAAACCATTTCAGGTAAAAACATTGATAAAAAGATAACCACAAGTGATTCATGGGATATGTTCATTGATTCAGTTAGAGGAACAGCCTTTGATGAATATGCTAAAGATTCTAAATATGAGATCAAGCAGGCTTTAAGGGACCCGGTGGTATTGAAAAAGCTTGAACCTATATTAGCTAAAGAACGCTTTAGTAAGATAAGTATGAATGTTACTTATGATATTACTGGTGATAATGAACAACCGTTCGTTATATCACAATATAAGAAAGCTATTGCCCAAAAGAACTCAGCTTTGGCGCTTTCTATACAAAAGTACATTATTCGCCAGGTATTGAATAAGCGTTATGATCCTAATCAACTTATAGCAGTTACTGTACCTGGTCAACTGCCGTTTGCATCACTTATAGTAAATGATATTTATGTGGATGATAAATTTAACCAGTTCGATACCATTTCACCTCTGATACAGAAAAAGTTTGATGACCTTGATAAAACGATGTCATCAAATGATTATGTGCACTTTAATAAGGTGCTATGTGATGTTAAGTTATCTGATTTAGGAGATGATAAGGGTATTAACGATGTTCAAGCCAAAATAAATGGTTTATACAGCACCAAGGCACCTCAAGGCATTTGTGATAATTTGAATCTTGAATACCAGTTCAAGATCATGGAAAAATTAGATACCTTACCACAAGGTACACCTAATCCACCTGTAGATCAGGCTTTAGAGCGTGTTAAGAAGATATACAACGTAACAGGTTCAGGATGGCAGGGTGCACTTAAGCTGGCTTATGTCTTCAACAAGCACAACGACCTTAATTTCTCTATGAAATTATTGGCTCCTTTTGCTAACGATACAAGTGTTAGCGAGCAGTTATTATTTACATATATATCAGTAGCAGCGCATTTCCCTGATCAGATATTTTCACGCAATTTCCGTATGGCTATGTCAAATGCAGCCACTAAGGATAAGAGCCGTTATTGCGACCTGTTTGGTAATCCATACTTGACGTTCCAGTTGCTGGATAACCCCTTAGTAAAACAAACTTATTGCAATACGTGCGATGCAGGAACTCCGACAGAAGATACTACGCCTAAAACTAAATTAGGTAAATTAAAAAATCAGATCAAAGTAAATATCCAGAAATAATTAATGTTTTATTATAATAAAACCCTGAAAGATCAAATCTTTCAGGGTTTTTTGTTGTTGTGTACAAAACATGCCATTGCCCCTGTCTCCTGTTAATAAATTAGATAATAGGTCGTTATGCATCTGTAGCTTAATTAGTAATTTCGCATAAGAATGAGAATAGGTATATTTTTTGGTGGGCCATCGCGTGAACGTGAAATAGCATTTGCGGGTGGGCGAACAGTTTACGATAACTTAGACAAGGTATTGTTTGAGGGAGTGCCTGTATTTGTAGACTCGGTGGGTAATTTTATTCTACTTGATTGGCAATATATTTATAAAGGAAGCATACGCGATTTTTATCCGCCCGTAGAGTTTTTACCATCCACATTACATTCATTTCAAATTTATATTGAATCGCTTGGTAAGCTAAGCGAGGATGAAAGCAATAGAATTATTTCTAAAGTAGGTAAGAAAATTTTACCTCATGAATTTATAGCGCATTTTGATTTCGCATTTTTGGCCCTGCATGGCAGGTTTGGCGAAGATGGCCAAGTGCAAGGGTTATTAGAATCTGAAGGCATACCATATAGTGGGTCAGGTATTTTACCGTCAGCTATTGGTATGAACAAAGCCGCGCAAAAGCGAATGATGGTAACCACAGGTTTTAATTCGCCAAAATGTTTAAGTGTAAAAAGAGTTGAGTTTATTAACTCCAAAGATGGCGCAGTAAGTATTCATAAGAATATACTTGATACAGTTGGCTCGCCTTATGTTATTAAGCCGGCCAATCAGGGCTCATCTGTCGGAGCATCTGTAGTAAATGACGATTCGATTAACTCATTTTATAAAGCCATGGGACGCGCCTTGTTTACTCGTTGGCTCGAAAAACAATTTTGGAGCGAGCTTAATGATGCTGAAAAAGTACGTTACATACGTGAGTTGTGCGATATTAGAACAGGAGTGGGTATACCGGTTATTATTAATAATACAATTATCTATCACCCTGAAGAATTAATTAAGTTCATCGATTCATACTTCAAATCGTGTGAAGCAGGAATTGTGATAGATGCTTTAGATGGCGAACAGGAAGTTATAGCAGAGGAGTTTATTGATGGCAAAGAGTTTTCGTGCATCGTTATACAAAATGAGAATGGTGAACCTGTGGCTTTACCCCCAACAGAAATTGTAAAAGGAAAAGAATTATTTGATTACCGCTCAAAATATTTAGCCGGCCTGTCTCGTAAGATAACACCTATTAATATACCTGATGAACAGATAGAATTAATACGCAAAGAATGTGAAAGGTTATTCAATTACTTTGACTTTAATGTATATGCGCGTATTGATGGTTTCATAAACCATCAAGGCAAAATATTTCTTAATGACCCCAATACTACATCGGGTATGTTGCCATCATCATTCTTTTTTCACCAGGCGGCAGAGATTGGGTTAAATCCATCGCAGTTCTTAACTTATATCATTCATCAATCGCTAATAGAACGGATAAGAACAAGTGCAGATGGCCATGGTTATAAAATTCTATTGACCGCTTTGGATAAAAAATTGGATGAACTTCAAAATTTAGCCAATAAGAAGACACGTATTGTTGTAGTGCTTGGCGGGTACTCATCAGAGCGACATATTTCTGTAGAAAGTGGAAGAAATATCTATGAAAAATTAGCGTCATCAGAGAAGTATCAACCGGTTCCTGTATTTTTAACAGGCAACGATGAGCATTTTGAATTATACCGCATTCCGATTAATATTCTATTAAAAGATAATGCTGATGATATAAAAGAAAAGGTATTGCATTTTAAATATCACCCGGTTATTGAAAAGATTAAACAACAGTGTTCAGCTATTACTAATAGGTTTGCTACAAAGGGGTATAGTTTTGAGCCTGACAAAATTTCTGTTTCTGATTTAACGGAAATTGCTGACGGGGTATTTATAGCCCTACACGGCAGGCCGGGTGAAGACGGGGCGTTACAAAAAGAACTTGAAAAAATTGATTTGCCGTATAATGGTTCAGGTATTGCCTCCTCTCAAATTACCATTGATAAGTTTGCTACTAACGAGTTATTGAGAAAAAATGGGTTTAAAGTCGCCGACCATTTGCAGGTATTTAAAAATGATTGGCAAATCAACACCAATAAATTCTTTAAAAAAATAATTGAGCGTTTCTCTTTCCCGTTTATTGCCAAGCCGGTTGATGACGGTTGTAGCAGTGCAGTAAAGGTTATAAAAAATGAGAATGAATTAATTGCTTATAGTGAACAGATGTTTCGCAATGAAGAAACGTTACTGCCTGAACTTACACAAGTATTACATTTAAAGCCTAAGGAAGAGTTTCCGCGTAAATCATCATTTTTAATTGAAACCTTAATTGATAAAGGTAACGCAAAACATTTTTTAGAAATAACCGGTGGTATGTTAACTGCCTTGGATAAAAATGGCAATGTTAGCTACGAAGGATTTGAGCCATCAGAAACCTTATCTGAAGGAGAAATATTGTCATTAGAAGAGAAGTTTTTAGCCGGAGAGGGTCAAAACATTACACCTGCAAGATTTTCGGCACAGCCAAAAGAATATAAACAGATATCAGAAAAAGTAAAAGCTGATCTTAAACGGGCAGCACAGTTACTAAACGTAGAAGGTTATTGCCGTATTGATGCATTTGTACGTATTTATGAAAATGGCGAAGTGGATACGGTAATAATTGAAGTAAACTCATTACCCGGTATGACACCTGCAACCTGTATTTTCCACCAGGCAGCTATAAATCAGTATAAGCCTTATGATTTTATAGATAAAATTTTAGAATTTAGCTTTAAAAAACATGCCCTTGAAACAGCCTAATATATCTTTTGATGGGCTTATAGCTTTTGTAAGATCAAAAGTGTTTTGGTATAATTTAGCGGCTGCAATTGCAGGTATTATTTTATTCTTTTGGGTGGTATCGCTTATTCTTGATGTATACACCCACCATAATCAATCTCTATCTGTACCTAATTTGAAAGGATTGGCCTATAATGATGTTAAAAATGTTTTGGCTAAAACTGATTTCGAATATGCCATTAATGACTCGATGTATACCCCTGATAAACCACCCTTAACCGTACTAGACCAAACACCGGAGCCAAACCAAAAGGTAAAGCAGGGACGTACCATATATTTAACTGTTAATTCGCGTAAGGCGCCCACGGTAAAAATGCCTGAGCTAAGGGACAATTCTTTGAAACAAGCTACGTTAATCCTCCAGAGTTATGGTTTAAGGTTGGGGCAAACCATATATCAACCCGATTTGGCTAAAGATGCAGTACTTGACCAGTTGTATCGTAATAAAAGTATTGCAGCAGGTGTACAATTGCAGAAAGGTACAGTAATTGACTTGGTACTTGGTGATGGACTGGGGCAAACTACAGTAGAAGTACCTGATTTGATGGGGTTAACCCTTAATGAGGCTAGGGGAGCCCTGCAAATGGCATCACTAAGCTTGGGTAACGTAGAAGCTGATAATACGGTTGGAAGTGATACTTTAACAGCTTATGTTTACAAACAAACCCCGATATTTGGCTCTATAACCGATACATTAAAAGCCGGGCAACCGGTGGATGTTTTTGTAACAAAAGATAAAACTAAATTACCGGGAATACATTAAAATAGAAATAATGAAAATTAATAAGACTCTACTTATAATAACCTTTTTATTTTTTTGCAAAGTTGCCGTTGGCCAGGAGCGATTAACCCCGTTGCAATACAACCCGGCATTAGTTAAGCATAGGCAGGGCACTCCCGCAATAACCACCAGGAGCGGAGTTGTTGATACTACCACAATAGGATTGCCATTTGTTGATGATTTTTCTTATAGTCAAAAATACCCTGCTACAGTGAAATACCCTAACTCAAAGCTTTGGGCAGATAGTGAAGTTTACATCAATAATGATTATGGTGTAAATCCACCTACTGTTGGCGTAGCTACGTTTGATGGGCTTAATAAATATGGATTGCCTTATAGTTATACTCCATTTAATTGGGGAGGGGCAGATACACTCACTTCTCGTTTATTCAATTTTCGCGATAGCGTTCCCGGTGATTCTATTTATCTTAGTTTTTTTTACCAGCCGCAGGGGCTTGGGGATTCAGCATTGAGTTACGATTCATTAGTGTTGGAGTTTAGAGATAATAACGGACAATGGGATGAAGTATGGGGCGATACAGGAAGTTCTTTAAGGCCGTTTAAGCAGGTAATATTACCGGTAAAGGATATAAAATATTTTCACCCCGGTTTTCAATTCAGGTTTCGTAATTATGCTATTTTGTCAGGTAATAACAACAATTGGAACCTTGACTATGTAAAAATGGATGCAAGGCGAAGTTATACAGATACTATTGTACATGATGTGGCATTTCAATATAATTCACAGAGTATATTAAAAAATTATACCCAAATGCCATGGGTTCAGTTTTATAATGATCAATCTAAGGAACTCAGAGATTCTTTTGATTTTTATATAATAAATAATTTTCCACCCCCTGATATTGAGAATATTAATGTTAATAATAGTGCATATAATTTAAATACAGGTAGTATTATTTACAATACCGTCACTCCTCCATCCTATAATATTAATCCCAATAGTTCTCTTAATATTTCCTTTCCAACTTTTTCAATTCCAACAAATATTTCATATCTAAATGATGTTGGCGATAGTGTTGCTGCAATAACTGTAAAAACTAATATTAAGGCTTTGATCCCAGATGTAAATCACCTTAACGACACCATTTACCACGACCAGTATTTCTATAATTATTTTGCTTATGATGATGGCACAGCAGAAACGGCTTACTCGCTGCTGGGAGATGGGGCTACTTCTCCGGAATTAGCCTTAAAATTTCATCTTAACCGGCCGGATACCCTACGCGCTTTGCAGATATACTTTGTTTTGGCCAACTCGCTGGATAGCAATGGTATTTTTGTAATTCAGGCATGGAATTCTCTATTTCCCGAAAACATTGTTGCTACAGATTCTTTGCATTACTCCAACGTAACTTTTGTTGATTCGCTTACTGGTTTTGCCACCTATGTTTTTCAATATCCTTATGGGGCCGATAGCGGTGATATATATGTTGGTTTTTTGCAGTCTGACCCAAACTCATTGTACATAGGTTATGATGTTAATGATAATGATTCGATGAATTTATTTTACAATGTAGGTGAAGGTTTTGCCGGTAGCCAGTTTCATGGTACGGTAATGATAAGGCCGGTATTTGGCAAGTTTATAGGCTATTCTACAGGTATTGTACCGCAGCCTGGTGTAATTACAGGTTCAATAAAAGTTTACCCTGATCCGGTAAATGATTTGTTGCATATCAATATTCAAAGTACTACAATAAAAAATGGAGATTTATCAATACAAAATATTCTTGGACAAACTGTTATCAATGAAACCTCATTGGTTAATTTAGGGGCAGGAGCAACCTCAACTATTGATGTAAGTAACTTACCAGCCGGAATGTATTTTGTGCGCTTGACAGATAAGAATACTAATTCTACCCTTACTACAAAATTTGTTAAAGCTAACTAACCACAATGGATATTACAGTAGAAGAGCTTAAAGAGCGTCGCGATAAGGGTGAAAAGATCAACCTTATTGATGTGCGTGAAGAATATGAGTTTGATGAATTTAATATTGGCGGACAATTAATTCCATTAGGCACGTTGCCAGCTTCTTTAGGTCAATTAGAGAACATGAAAAATGAAGAGGTTGTAGTACACTGTAAATCAGGTGGCCGTTCGGGTAATGCCAAACAATTTCTTATACAGCACGGTTTTACCAATGTGCGCAACCTATTAGGCGGTATTTTGGAATGGCAGAAGAAGTTCGGTAAGTAATGCCTCATTTTATTTACTTTTGAAATCCTAATAGGATTGCAATCTGAAACGCACACTAATCATATTTTCATTAATAGGGCTGTTTTTTACAGCTATTTATTGTAGTTCGGATAAGAAAAAAAATTCTGAGCCAACAGTAAAACATTTACCCTACCTTAATTTGAATGACACTGTAAAATATGTGGGTATGGAAAAATGCCGGCAATGCCATGAAGCTATTTATAAAACTTTTATTCAAACAGGTATGGGGCAATCATTTGATTTGGCCACAATGCATAAAAGCTCTGCCCATTTTGATTCACATTCCATAGTATATGATAAGTACAAGGACTTTTATTACAAGCCCTATTGGCGTAATGATTCTTTATACATTATGGAATATAGACTTGAAGGCAAAGACACCACCTATAAGCATATTGAACATGTAAGGTACATTGTGGGTAGCGGGCAGCACACCAACTCGCATATATGGGAAGTGAACGGTTATTTATACCAGGCGCCAATGACATTTTACTCCCAAAAAGAAGTTTGGGATTTGCCGCCCGGGTTTGAAGATGGAGCCAATTCTAGGTTCTCGCGCATTATTTCATTAGAGTGTATGGGGTGCCACAATGCTTACCCGCATTATGATTTTACTGCTGAAAATAAATTTGTCGCAGTAAAAACAGGGATTGATTGCGAACGTTGCCATGGCCCGGGAGAGTTACATGTACGAGAAAAATCATTGGGTATTTTTGTTGACACATCTAAGTTTATAGACTATACTATTGTTAACCCTAAAAAATTGCCAAGAGACCTACAGGTAAATTTATGCCAGCGTTGTCATTTGCAGGGTATAAGTGTAGTAAATGAGGGCAAAACCATTTTTGATTGGAAGCCTGCCATGATGGACAGCGAAGTGATGAATGTATTTATGCCGCGCTATGAAAATGATAATAACGGCAAATTTATTATGGCCTCTCATGCCGATAGGATGAAGCAGAGCCAATGCTATATTCAATCAGGTACTATGACATGCCTTACTTGTCATAATCCCCATGTTAGCGTTAAATTTACACCCTTAGAACATTTTAATTCAGTTTGTAGTAGTTGTCATAATTCTAATGTACATAATGAACTTTGCTCTGCACCTATGGCACAGCGAATGGCAAAGCAGGATAATTGTATTGAGTGCCACATGCCCATGAGTGAAACTATGGATATACCGCATGTAATGGTTCACGATCACTGGATAAAAAAGCCGGTGATTTATGCAGATAAGAATAAAGTAGAAAAATTTATTGGACTAAAGTGCCTTACTACCGATCACCCTTCTGACTTGCTTAAAGCAGAAGGTTATTTGCAGTTTTTTGACGCCTATATTTCCAGCCCAAACTTATTGGATTCTGTACAATATTACCTTGACCGCTCACATGACACTATAAGTAGCCGGTCTGCAGATGCTTATATTCATTACTATTATTTAAAGAACGACTATAAAGATGTTGTTAAAACCTCTGCCAAAGTAAATTTAAAAGATGCAACTGATGCTTACACTATTTACCGTATTGCAGATGCCTATTATAATTTAAGTGATTATAAAAACGCATTGGTTTATGTTAATCGTTCCTTACAATTACGTCCTGCAGAATTGCTATTTAAAATAAAGCAGGGAGATATTTATGTGATGCTGAATGATTTTAAAAATGCAGAACAAGCTTATAGCGAGGTCATTAAATGGAATCCTGATTATACAGTCGCTTATTGCAATTTAGGGTATGTAAAATTTGTGATGCGCGATTTTGATGCGGCTACTAAAAACTACGAGGCTGCATTGGCATTGGACCCTGATTATGAACAAGCATTATTTAACGAAACACAACTTTATCTTGTGCAGGATAATAAACCCTCTGCAATAGGTACATTGAAAAAGATATTAAAACGCGACCCTAATAATGCAAAGGCTCAACAAATTTTGCAGCAATTGAACGGCACACTATAAAAATGGTAAAAAAGAAAAAAGTATCAAATTTTAAGAAATTTATTATTGTACTTGTTACAATGTTGCTACTGATAGGCATTGTTGTAGGATATGCCTTTTATAAAAAATTTTATGAGCCAAATGTAAATTACAAAGCAGGGGAGAAAAATTATTTGTATATACCTACAGGTTCTACACTCGAGAGTTTAGTTAATAGTATTCAACAAAAAAATATTATTATAGATTCTGAATCATTTGAGTGGGTGGCTAAGTATTTTCATTTGCAGGATAATATTCACCCCGGAAAGTATTTGCTTAAACCTAAAATGGGCAATTTACAGTTAGTGCGATTGTTAAAAAGTGGCAAACAGACTCTCGTTGAGTTGGTGTTGAAAAAATTCCGCCTTAAAAAAGACCTTATTCATTATGTATCCTCACAATTGGAAGCGGATTCATTATCTCTTGATTCAGTTTTCAATGATATAGAATTCTTAAAACAATTGGGATTTACACCTGATAATTCTATAGCAGTTATCATTCCAAATACTTATGAATTTTATTGGAACACCAACGCCAAAAAGTTTTTTGAAAAGATGGAAACCGAATACAAAAAATTTTGGACCCCCGATAGATTAAATAAAGCCTCTGATCTTGGGCTTACACCAATACAAGTACAAACCATTGCTAGTATTGTGGAAGAAGAAACCAATCATAATGATGAGAAGCCTATTATAGCCAGCGTTTATTTAAACAGGCTTAATAAAAAGATGGAATTGGAAGCTGACCCTACAGTTAAATATGCCATTGGCGATTTTACGATTAAAAGAATTTCATTAGAGATGACGCGTTTTATTTCTCCATACAATACATATCAAGAAAAAGGTTTACCGCCCGGCCCGATTTGCACACAAAGTGTTAGTACTATTGATGCCGTGCTTAATCCGGCACAAACTAAATACCTGTATTTTTGTGCGCGACCTGATTCATCAGGCTATCATGCCTTTGCAGAAACGTATGCTGAACAAAAAAAGAATGCTAAGTTGTACCATGTCGAGTTGAACAAAAGAGGGATACATTTATAGTTATGATTTCTTACGAATTAAAGAAGAGAGTACGTTATGGTGAGACTGACCAGATGGGCTTTTTATATTATGGCCATTATGCGTTTTATTATGAAATAGCCCGTGTTGAAATGATGCGCAATATTGGATTGGTGTATAAGGATATGGAAAAAATGGGGGTGATGATGCCAGTATTAGAGCTTAAAACCAAATACATTAAACCAGCCTATTATGATGATGAAGTAACCATTAAAATTGTTGTAAAAGA
>Ga0302277_1002138_pt1 | contig 14211 bp, 16 predicted proteins | sample III_Bog_N3_1_FD_198759 | JGI IMG/M metagenome (GOLD analysis project Ga0302277, IMG submission 198759) | Peat permafrost microbial communities from Stordalen Mire near Abisko, Sweden - III_Bog_N3_1 | ecosystem: Environmental > Terrestrial > Soil > Wetlands > Peat | place: Sweden: Abisko... | reverse complement strand
TCAGTCGAACCGCTTCCTGCTTGAACTCAAGCGTGTAACGACCACGCGTCCCATGCCTCATCTTCGTTTCCCTTTCGCTATTAGAGCAGCTCGCTAAGGGATACGTTTTGCGGGGGCAAGGTCAGAAGGTGGTATCAGTTTGGAGCCAGATCTTCCGGGCCTGTTTATATGAGGCCAGGGGTATGGAACACGGAGGATCCGCGATGAAAAAGGTATTTCGGGTCATTTCGATTGTCGCGGTCATCTGTCTGATTGTTTGGCGACTGACCTGTCCAGCTTTGGTGCGACTACGTACCGGTCCAATGGCCGGGAGTACGTTAATTCTCGTTCCAAACCCGATACGTTCGGGAGCTGCGAAAAGGCCCGCTGAAGAGTTGTTACAGCTTCTTCGCGCAAAGGACGCCGCAAGCGCATCTAGGAGATTTCCTAAGCTCGATAAACGGGAGCTTGAGGACAACATGATAAATCCTCCAACCCGCTGGACCCTTGATGACGAAGTCGCTGATGCAAATGGCGGTCTAGACTTCGAGTATCTAAACGCGACCGCAACCAACGATGAAATGGGTGGATACATCTGGATATACTGCGTTCGAGACAGCGGAGGCGCTTGGACCGTGAGCAAGTTCAACCGCGTTTTCTGATGTGCTGCACCTACGATGGAGGTCAACAACAAGTAGGACGGGCTCTACCGTTTGTGCGATACCGTTCTACCGGCAAAGAACGAGACTCAGAATCAGGCAATGACTACTTCGGGGCCAGGTACTACGCCAGTTCAATGGGGCGTTGGATGAGTCCGGATACAGATATGACGCTGAAGCGCATCCTGCCGTATCCGCAGCGATGGAATCGCTACGCATATGTCATAAACAATCCACTCGTTCGATTCGATCCTGATGGGCTGACGGATTTTTATATTTACTTGGCGAATCCGGCAGGAACAACGCCAATCCTGCAAGGCAAGAACCGGATGCCGGACTGGAAGGCTATGGATTCACGAGCACAGAAATTTGGGAATCACATTTATGTCAGATCGGGTGATGACGCCAATGCCGCAAACTATCAGAAGGATCTGAAATTGGGCGGAGTGACCGTCTTTGTGGGGCATGATTCATCGTTCCAGTTAACAGCGACCGATTCGCCAGTTGTGCATGGCTCAATACTGAACGATGGGAGCATCGTTGGTTCTCGGGTTAACCAGAGCGTGACTACAAACGGGGTGACGTACGACTCCTCGATGTACGACGCTATGGTAACTCCGGTGTCGGCGAATGGAGGAACTGTCGCTGTATTCGGCTGCAGTAGCATCGGACTCGATAGCATATATTCAGGGGCGAACACATTCATTGGAGTCAATTCCGGGGCCGATCAGGAAACTTCGATCGATGGGTTGATGGGTGCAGCCGGCGCATTGGTTGGTGTTCTTTCAACAAATGGTAGCGTCACCGATGCTCAGGCCGCCGCACAACAGCAGCTTAACCAAGACCCGCACACTGACTCCGGGGATCAGGTCGTGGTGAAGCAACATCAATAGCTGCAGAATTGGAATCTGGAGGCAGTATGCGAATATTCTCGCGTTTTGGTGTCTGCGCTGTCTTTTGCGCAACGTCAGCGATATTTGGACAAACGGTATCGGCGTCACATGAATGCGATCCAAAACCTGTAAAAGCAATACGGATTGTAAAGCCGGGTGATGGATGGGCACTCGATTTCATCGATAGTTCCAAGGTGCTCAGCACGAGCGCAGCGCCTTCGGTATACGGTCCCGGGCAAAATATTATTCAGACCAAGTTAGGAACGAAAGAAGATCGGATTGTACTTTCTGAGATTGTCATAAACCCTTGTGATTACACGGCAACGTTGAAATCGCGCTTTCTTAGGGTGATGCAGGTGAGCGCTTTTTCAAAGGCGGGTAAAACCTTTGCCTACGTGGTGATGGGGGCGGAGATGGCGGGTCCCGAGCCGGGAGCAACAGAGTTTGGCAGCGCAATTTTCGTGACGTTCTTGGACGTTCATGGAAATGGGCGATTTGAAGTGATGCGCACAAACGGGGCGCCTCTCCCAGAGCTTCCAGACTGGATCAAGTGACGATATTTCACTTACGATCCGGTGCCACCCTACTATGATGCACACGGAAGTTTGTACGCCGTCGCTCGGTCTTTGGCGGTCTCGTCCTACCGGCAAAGAACGGGATGCCGAATCAGGTATGGCCGCAGTGAATTCGGTCGTCTGACATTCCGCTACGATGCAGACCGCCTTCGACTACGACTGCACTCCACGTCATGTGCATTTGTGCGCGTTTAACGCATCCCTGTTCATCGGCAAAGAACGTGATACCGAATCAGGAAACGACTACTTCGGGGCAAGGTACTACGCAAGCTCAATGGGAAGATTCATTTCCCCTAATGACGGTACTGGCGAGCATTTCGAAAACCCGCAAAGTCTTAATCGCTATGCGTACGTGTTCAATAATCCCCTGAAGCTGATCGATCCCTCGGGGCATTCGACGCAGACAGCAGCAAACGGAGATGTCCTCGCGGACTACGATGATAAGAATCTAGAGGTGTACCGGCAGGGGACATTGATCACTGCCCGGACTAGGATGGTTCGAAGGGACAATCCCTTCGCCTTCCCTGCCTACTGCGACTATGCACATCCGTGGCCTCTCTATTGCTATTACAGACTGCGCGAAAACAGAAAACGGGAAAGCACAACAGGTGCGACGTTACCCCTGTTGAATTGAGTCGAGCTTGACCCATCGATGATCAGAAGGCCGCGCTTGTCTGTCACAGCCTTGGTCCGCAAGCCGAGGGATCGAGACCGCGATTCAACCAGGTTCTCCGTAAGGACCCCGCGCTCACTTACGACCGAATGGCCGCTGCTGCCGCCACTGAATTCTGTCTAGGCATGAGATTCAGCCGTACCAAGACTCGATGCCTCAACGTAGAATATCCTCAATAAATGTGCGAGCGATTTTCCGCTCGGTAGCCTGGTTAAAATCGAAGGCTCCAATTCACTGGTTCGTCCACTCCCGTGAATGTGACGCTTGCGAACTCTCCGTCCTGTTTCCAGTTCAATTCCTCTTGCTTGCCCGATTGCGATACCACATGAACCAATGTCACTTTCGCACCGGATGGAACATGAAACCACAGAGTATATGGCTCCCCAACGATGGTGGCAGACTGCCCGCCCAGCACTTTTCTCGTGGAATCCCACTCCTGTTGAATAATGGAATAGGTTCCGGAGATATGACGGGAGTTGCCAATCAGTTGAGGCCGGTTCAAGAGAGGTTGAATCAGCAAAACGGAGGTGTCGTGCGGCTCAATCTTAAGGTCAAGCTTGTTTTGAAAAACCCCGAGCGGTTGCTGTTTCCAGAAATCAAACACCACATACCCCTGATTCTTCTTCAATCCCATTTGATCGACAAAATCGAGGGTGCGTTCTGTGGGCTCACTGTGCCAGTTGGTTTCGGCAGCCACATCGTAGACGCCAGCAGAAGCATTTACCTTGAGATCAAGTAACTCGGGATAATGATGAATGTAGTAATCGGGGCGCTCGGTCCTGAATTTCAACCAACCGCTTTCCGTTCCCCGGCTGAACAGATCGATAGGATAGATAGGAAGAGTCGGCATGGTCGCGTGCAGAAGTTTTACTCGCTCGGCCGGAAGCTCGGGCATCACACTGGCCAGCGGATAAGCCACCCCTGTCAATGCGACGTAGCTCACCAGAGTTCGCGCTTCTGCCAATGTAGTTCCGAACCCGGTCATCGGATCTTCGCGGATGCGCTCGGTTTCTATGGTTGGCTTGGGGCGCTTTTGGCTGGCCTCGGCAACGGTCATCGGTTCGCCTAGTTCAAGTCCTTCGCCAGGCATGACGTACACCAGGATGTGATTGAGAAACAAGTTCGAATGGATTCCGCTGAACATGGAATACATTCCCTGCCAGTTGTTGTAAAGGTCGTCTCCGTTGAAGTAAGAATTCACATAGCCAATTCCATTGAGCGGCACGCCCGTCGGGCAGACTTCAATGAAGCGATCCGGCCCGATTGTCCTGCGGATCATAGCGAGCCGCTCCCGGTAATTCTGAATGAAATCCTCATTCGGCGCGTTCAGGCGGCTCTTGTCAATCGGCGGCGCATAGGCGGCCAACGCCGACTCTCCATCGAATTTGAAGTAGTCAAAACCATCTTCGTCCAGCGTTGTGAATATCTTCCTGACCAAATCCAGAGCATGAGGGTTCGTGGAATCGAGAGCCGGAGTGCCGTAGTCTAGCAGCACCTTTCCCTGCTTGTCGTAGAGATACCAGTCGGGATGTGTTTTGAGCGCGGGCGCATAGGCGTTGGGGACCAGCCAAATCCCGGCCTTCAATCCGAGTCCGTGGATCGTATCGGTTAGCCACTTCGGTCCGTGCGGAAAGCGATCGGAATTCCAGTTCTCGATCCACGAGTGCCCTTCCGGACTGCGGTCGTATCCGTCGTCCAACTGCACGTAATGGAAGCCATAGGCCTTCAGGTTCGCAGCCAGCCAATCCGCATTCCGAACCACATCCTTCTCGGTTGCAGCCTCGTAGTAGCTCGTCCAGGTGGACCATACCATGGGTGCGGAAGCGAAGTGGGAATCATCGAAAGGCACGTAGAATGGAACGCCAAGAGTCTTCGTGTAATAGTCTTCAGTCAGCGTTATGACGGCATTATCAGGCACGGGCAAAGTCAACGAGAATGCACTCTCATCCCCGGCAATCGCTTCCAGATTCACACCTTCGCCAAAATCGATTGCAATGTCGGATTTACGGTCGAAGAGGCTGTGCAGGCCGTCCCCGGTGACGTGGCCCAGGCTGAGGTAGGTTACCTCGGGATGGTGGGTCGGCAAGTGGGAAATATTGCTATAGCGTGTCCCACCGTAAGTTTCAACAGCTTCGCCCGTTCCTTCCCAGGTTACCGGCAATCCCTGAGGGTCCATGAGCCTGCTGATGATGCGACCGCGCGGTGTGGCTGCCGACCCGAGAAGCACCCCGTGAAAGTCATTTGTCTGAATCGTCAGTTTTCCTGGCTGCGGGTCGAAAACCCAGGCAGTCTTTGGATCGCTGCTTTCCAGAACAAGTTGCCGGGTATCAAGGATGCGCGCGGTGAAATGGGACAGCTTGCGAGTGCCTGCAGGGATTTCTAGCGCCAAATGAAGATCGCTTAGAACGACACCGACCCGAGCATGCGAAACTTGCAACGAACCTTCTTGAGGAAACCATTCCAGTTTCCAGTCATTTTGCTGCAAGGTGAGGGGTGCCCCGGATTGGGCCAGAGAACAGGTCGCAACAAACACCGAGAAAAATGAGATGAAAAAAGATTTGCGCATATTCATTTCGTATTATTTCGAAATGAATTGTATTGGAGCAAATGAGCCGCGTCCACAAGATTCTTAGGCTTCAAGGAGCTTACGAGACGCGCAACCGTTGTTGAAGTTGGACGATTGCATTAGACTCAGCTTCGTACAATCTTCGCTCTTGGAGGGCAGCTTGCCGCGATTGAAGCCGCAAAATCGGAAGATGCTCATCGGCGAACGAAGGAAACTTGTTGTCGATGCGGTCAACAAGCACGGCCGGGTCATCGTAGGGGAATTGGCTGCGCTGCTGAACATATCTGAGATCACCATTCGAAAGGATCTTGCCTATCTGCAGACGAAAGGACTAATCCAGCGCACTCACGGGGGCGCCATCCCGCTGCAGCAAGGGGCACTAGCCGATCCCACTTTGACCGAGAAAGAAAAGCTTCACCACCGCGAGAAAGAACGTATTGCCGCAGCGGCAGCCAGAATGGTTAAAGAGGGAGACTGCATTATTCTCGATTCAGGGACGACAACCACAGCCATCGCACGGGCGCTGCGCGGTTGCAAAGGGTTGACCGTAATTACGAACGCACTCAATATTGCGGCGGAGTTGGCCGATACCGATTTTGAGGTGATTCTGACTGGGGGTACGCTGCGGCGCAACTCCGTTTCACTAGTGGGACCGTACGCAGAAGAGACCTTGCGTGAGATGCATGCCGACATCTTTTTTCTAGGGGTCGACGGTTTCGATCTTCATGCCGGCGTTTCAACCCCCAACGTACTCGAATCCCGAGTCGGACGGGCCATGGCCGCCGCGGCACGCCAAGTTGTTGCTGTTTGCGATTCATCGAAACTTGGGCGCAGGAGCCTGGCTCTGGTTGTCCCGATAGACAAGGTTCATACGGTAATCACCGACAAGGACGCACAAGCATCGGACGTCGCAACACTCCGAGATGCCGGACTGGCCGTGCAGTTAGTCTAGAGCAATTCCTTCCCTTTTGCCTCTGCCAGACATTTCCCTGCACTCCCGCATTTGCTCAAAAAGACCAGATTCCTAACGCGCGGAGAACTGCGCCGCGAAGTGCTTGGCCGTAGGCGTACGCGGACAACTGCGACCTTCGTAACATTTCGATACATGGATTGTTAATTAGACTCGATCTAAAACGAAACTTTCTGATATTCTCAATATTGTCATTCGATTGGGGGAATCATTGTCTAATTCGAGAACGCTGGAGGAGATATTTGAACAGCCGCAGTCATGGTTGGATACCCTGGCTTATCTCGACCAGTTTGATCACTGGGATGCGGTTTCAGATCTGTGCGGAGGAGGCGCGGAGTGGCTTCTTATTGGATGCGGAAGCAGTTATTGCATCGCTGCCGCCGCGGTTCCCGCGTTCAAGGAGATACTACTGGCCCCTGCCAGAGCGATTCCAGCTTCAGAACTGCTTCTCTTTCCAGAACAAAATCTGCTGAGCGCCTCAACGAGAGTGGTCCCCGTCCTCATTTCCCGTTCCGGCTACACTTCGGAAGTGCTCCGCACCGCGCGCCTTCTCCGCCAGCGCAACATCCCTTTTATCGGGATCAGCTGCGAACACAATGAACTCTCGGCCTTGGCCGATGTTCCTTTTGAACTGCCGGTGCACGAGAAAAGCACCGTCATGACCCGCTCGTTCACCTCCATGCTGCTCACCCTGCAATATATAGCTGCCCGGTGTTCCGGCAACCTCGAGTTGATCAGGCGCTTTGCCGCACTTCCAGGCAACGTGAAGCAACTGCTCGCGAAATTCGCACCAAGCATAGAACGCCTCGTGGCCGGGGATTTCGAGAATTTTGTGTTTTTGGGGCAAGGCAGCCTGTTCGCAATTGCGCAGGAATGTGCGATCAAAACCACGGAGGCTTCTCAGAGTTATGTACAGAGCTACCATACGCTCGAGTTTCGACATGGCCCTAAATCAATTGTTTCGTCCAGGGTGTTAACCACGCTTCTCATCTCCGAAGCAGGCTATGCCGAGGAATCCGCAATGGCCTTGGAAATCAAGAAGCTCGGAGGCGCGGCTGCGGTGATTGCCAACGACGTTGCAGAGCAGTTGAGTCAGTCGGCGGATCTTTCGATTGATCTTCGTCTTGACGTTCCTGAATGTATCCGCTCTGTCGCCTACGTCATCTGGGGACAATTGATCGGTGTGTATCTTGGCCTGCATAAGGGCCTGGATCCAGACCAACCGCACAACCTAAGCAGAGTGGTCGTCTTACAGGATTGATTCGATGTGCAAATTCGACATAACGATCGCCGGCGAATTGAATCTCGACCTCGTCCTCTATGGGCTTCCCGAGATACTTCCGCTTGAACACGAGATGCTTGCTTCCGGCTTTCAACTTACATTAGGGAGTTCTTCCGCGATCCTGGCTCATAATCTTGCCGTGCTGGGGCGGAAAGTTGGCTTTATTTCGCTGATCGGGCGCGACGAGATCGGTATGATCGCGCTTGATCGGTTGCGTGAATGCGGCGTCGATGTTTCCCGCGTGAGACATGCTGAGAGCTCAACCGGAACTGGAGTTACCGTACTGCTGCATCATGGATCTGAACGTAGGATTCTGACTTATCCAGGAACGATGGCGGAGATGTCCATCGATGATCTCGACATCGACTATCTGAGCCATTCCAGGCATTTCCACCTGTCCTCCCTGTTTCTGCATAAGGCTCTCATTGCGGACATCCCGGATTTACTCCGCGAACTTAAGGGACGCGGATTGACGCTTTCGCTTGATACCAACGACGATCCGGACGACATTTGGGGCGGCGTGCTGCCACAGATTTTGCCCTTGATCGACATTCTTTTTCCGAATGAACGGGAGCTGCTGCGCATTGCGTGCGAAAGCTCGATGGAATCCGCATTGAAGATGTTGTCTTCTGTCGTTCCCATGATTGTGGTCAAGCGGGGACCGCAAGGATGTCTTCTGCAGATCGGTCAGGATCGTTTTGCGATTCCAGCTATACAAGTCACACCTGTCGATTCGATTGGTGCCGGGGACAGCTTCAACTCCGGGTTCTTGGCCGCTTGGCTCGGCGGCAAAAGTGCAGCGGATGCCGCCCGTGCGGGCAACATTGCCGGCGCGTTGTCCGTCCTCCGTCCCGGCGGCACGGAAGCCTTCCGTGACCGCGCTCTGAGCGCAGATTTCTTCAGCCGGCACGGTGCCCCGGTTGAAGTGATTCAAGAGTGGCCTCTTCGAGCTTAAGGAAATTGAATCTGGGAGTTTGCCATGCTGGGGAAATCTACAACTGACTCGAGCTTGTCGATACGAATCTTTCCGGCGGTTGAGACAATGTGCAGCCTGTTGCGAGAGAATCGCGCGGGGCGGCGGCGCGGCATCTATTCTGTATGCTCAGCAAATCGCTTGGTAATCGAGGCTGCTTTCATCCAGGCGGCGAGCGATCAAAGCCCCCTGTTGATTGAAGCAACTTCAAATCAAGTCAATCAGGAAGGCGGATACACCGGGATGACGCCTGCGCAATTCCGCGACTATGTGAGTGAAATTGCGTCAAGTCTTCAGTTTCCCTCCGAACAGTTAATTCTAGGTGGCGATCACCTCGGCCCCAACCCCTGGCGCAAGCAACCGGCCGAAGTGGCGATGGTAAAGGCTTGCGACATGATTGCAGCCTATGCCAAGGCGGGATTTGGCAAGCTACACCTGGATGCGAGCATGCCTTGCGCCGACGATCGATTGCCGCTCACAACGGAAACGATAGCGGAGCGAGCCGCACGGCTCTGCGCAGCAGCCGAAGCTGCTGGGATTAACCACGAATTCAAGCCGGTCTATGTTATCGGTAGCGAGGTGCCTGCTCCGGGCGGTGCAGTCGAGGAGTTGGATCAGATCGAAGTGACAACAACGGAAAGCGTCGGAGGAACGCTGAGCGTTCACCAGAATGCTTTTAGAGAGCGTGAGCTATCATCAGCCTGGGATCGAGTGGTGGGAATTGTCGTGCAGCCGGGAGTTGAGTTTGGCGATGAAACAGTGATTGACTTCATACCGGACAAGGCTTCAGATCTCGCTGGATTTATTGCGCAACAAGCGCATATGGTCTACGAGGCACATTCCACCGATTATCAAACGGCGAAGTCTCTCGATGCGTTGGTCGAAAAGCATTTTGGGATTTTGAAGGTAGGCCCGGAGTTGACCTATGTCATGCGCGAGGCAGTTTTCGGTCTTGCGCGTATCGAAGAAGAGTTGATTAGTGAAAGCCGACGATCTTTTATACGGCAAGTTCTAGAACGTGCGATGATGGAACACGCTGACGAGTGGAAGCCATATTATCACGGCAATGAAGTTGAGTTACGAATTGCGCGGGCTTATAGTTACAGTGACCGGATCCGGTATTACTGGCCAAACGCCGAGGTTTCCCTGGCCCTCGCGAGATTAATCGATAATCTTCGCCTGGAGCCGGCGCCATTGCCGCTGATCTCTCAATATCTCCCCCGCCAAGCAGAAGCAATACGCTCTGGCTCTCTTCAGAATGAACCTCGTGCAATCATTCATCATCGCATTCGCGAGTCTTTTTCGCGCTACGCCGGGGCATGCAACCTGTCGATGGCAAGAGCTTGAGAGCGCCTCCAACAAAACCCAGAACGGTTACTGAAAGCATTCGCGAGCCTCTCACCTCTTGCGGTCAGAGATCAAATCGAGCCCTACGCGATGTAGATGTTCCAGCATTGCCTCTTCGGCTTCCTCGCCGTCTCCTTTGAGAATAGCTTCGACAATCTTGATATGCGCGGCGTTCATCTTTCGGCTGTCCGGTGCCCTGGAACCGCTCAGTTCGCGGCTTCTGCGCAGTAGACGGGTCATTGCACCGTTAAGCTCGGTCAATACTGGATTTCCCGCCGCTTCGATAATCGCCGTATGCAGCAGTAAATCGTGCAAGGCGATCTCCTTCCAATCTTTCGCCTTTTCCACCTTGACGCACTGCTCCTCGATGCGTTTCAAGTGAGTCTCCGTGGCGCGGGATGCGGCAAGTCTAGCCGCCTTCGGCTCGAAGATCTTCCGCACCTCAAGCAAGTCCAACAGGCTAAAATCCTTGCTTCCCAGCAGCACCTGGACAGGCCAGTCGGTGCGCAGCCGATCCAGAGATTTCAAATAGGTTCCGTCGCCGCGGCGACTTTCCAACACGTCCAGAATCGTCAACGCTTTGATGGCTTCGCGAATCGCGGGACGGCCTACGCCAAGCATCTCCGCCAATATTCGTTCGGTCGGCAGCACCATCCCTGCCGCGTAGTCTCCTCCTTCGATCAGAGCTCTGAGCAGCATGAGCGCGTTGGCAGGTTTCGCTGTTCTTCTGCTTTCCTTTCCAGCGGGTTGTTTGGATTTACTTACGGTCTTGATTGGCATTGATTCCTCTGGTTGGCAATTCAGTTGCAACTAGACGCGAACGGTTTGCGTGATGACTTCATGAGTCGCAAAGGCTGAGAAAATCCCAGACGCGAATTGAATTAAGAGTGTGTATTGTCCTCATGGGAACGACGCGCTTTCCAGGATGTGGGTATTATTGGCGAAAGAGCAGAGCGGTCATGCCGCCGTCAACGATGATCTCTGTGCCGGTAATGAAGCCTGCTTGCGAGCAGCCGAGGAAGGCGACCATCTCGGCGACATCGCGCGGAGTTCCAAAGCGGCCAATGGGATGAAACTTCAGAAACTCCTGACGGGCGACTTTGGGATCGGGACAGGATTCAAAGTAAGCGTGAAGCAGGGGCGTGTCAATAGTGCCCGGGCTCAGAGCATTGACGCGCACACCGCTTGGCGCGCACTCGATGGCAAAGGCACGGGTCAGAGCGATGATGCCGGCTTTCGATGCCGCGTACGAAGTAAACCCTTCAATGGTGGCGCGTGCGTGCACGGAGCAGATGTTGACGATAGCTCCGTGCTGTCCGGCAAGACGCGGCAGGGCGGCGCGCGAGGTAAGGTAAGCTCCGTTAAGGTTGACATCGAGCACGAGGTCCCACTCATCGGGCTCCAGGTCCTCCAGCTTCTTGATGATCTGGCGTGCGGCGCAGTTGACCAGCAGGTCGAGCCGTCCACCCACACCGATTGAGACAGAGACAAGTATGGGCCACCCGATGGTGCCGCCTGCCGCACCCATGCGCGTAACGCCAATGCCGTAAAGATAAAAACTGCCAATCCAGAGAGCGCCCATGAGCAGCGTCCATAGCCAATTGACGGCGAGTGAAGCGGTGAAAAGCAGGCCGATATTTTTGCGGCGCGCCAAGAGCCATACGCAATAGAGAACGTTCACCATCGACTCGGCCAGGCGCATGATGCCTGAAACCGACAACGCCGCGATCGCCGCGACGAACTTCCTGATCCAGGTCGATACCGGTGACTTGATCCACAGTCTGAATGCTTGCAAATGAAGAGAATAGAAGCCGACCAGTGCCCTCGACGACAAGGCGGCAGAGCTGAATCAATCTCACGATCAAAATGGCCTGCGGCAGTCCTAAGGAGTGTCATCAAGCGACTGCTTCACGGAGGTCGACTCTAGGTGCATACTTCAATCAACTGGTTGACGGAGAACCCGTCTATTCCGACTTGGAGAGACTTATGAATCGAGCTTGGTGGATCCTGTTCTCCACTGTGTTGCTCAGCGTTTAGAACGCGGGCATTGTCTGGTTTACGCAGATTGCTGTCTACCCGCTGTGGTCGACGGCTTTCGCGTTTTTCCAGGATCTTACAGCCTGCGACAGCTGATTGGGCATTATCGAACGCTTATCTTAACGCGTTTGCCGGTGGATTATTTGGGAGGAAGGGTGGAGGAAAAGGCTGTTCCGCGGCGGACCCAGGCTTCCAGATCATCGTCGGCATCGATGCCGGGCGGGTCGACGAAGATGAAGCCGCTGACTTCCTTATCCCGCATGAGCATCGGGCGGGTGTGAGGTTCGTCGAGGGCGGCTTTGCGCCCTTCGCTGCCGACGCGGACGAGCAGGGCGCCGGTTCGGTTGACGCCGCAGCACATGTTGCCGTTGAGCATGAAGACGAGGCCTCCGAACATCGTCTTTTCGATGACGAGTCCCCTTCCCGAGATGATGCGTCGCACGCGGTCGGCTGTGGCTTTGTCGAACATGTTCAGTTCCGGGAGTTCAGCATTTCTGCGAGATGCTCGAAGCAGGCTTCCCAGCCCGCGCGGTTCGCTTCGCAGAGAGGGGCAGAAGTGAAACCGGTGTGGCGCAGGGTGAGGCGGGTTCCGTCTCCGGCGGGTTCGAGGGCATACCGGACTACAGTCGGCTGGAAGGGGGCGCCGGTCAGTTGGTAAGTATGGGCAAGCGTTTTCGGTGCGGCCACTTCAAGGTACTCGCCTTCGAGGACGTAAGGCTTGCCGCGGCCCACTCCCGCGGAGTGCCAGCGACCGCCCACGCGGACGTCGCCCTCCCATTCGGTGGTGTTAAAGACGCCGGGCCTGACCCACCAGGCGATGACATCCTTCGAGGCGAGAGCTTCGAAAACGCGGGCGACAGGCGCGGCGACCTCGACGGTTGCAATGATTTCTCCGGCGGCCAGATCGGCGGCCGCGTGAACTGTTGGCTGAATTGTTGACGTCATAAGATCTCCTTCAGTTTTGCGAAGCTTGTTTCCCATCCGACGCGATTTGCGGTGCAGAAGTCCGGCTCGGCGAAACCCTCGTGGCGAAGGGTGAGGCGGGTTCCGCCGGGGAGGGCTTCGAGTTCGAAGATGACAGTTGTCGGCGTGGCGGGTCCCCCTTCGAGGCACCAGGTATGCGCGAGCCTGCGCGGTGGGTCGACTTCCAGGAATTCACCGCTGAGCCGGTATGGCTTGCCGCGCGCCATACCGGTTGCCTGCCACTGGCCGCCCACTCGCACATCGCCTGTCCATTGGCGGGTGTCGAAGACGCCGGGACGCACCCACCAGCGTGTGATCTCATCAGAAGTCAGCGCACGAAAGCGATGGCACTGGCATTCCGAATCAATCGCAGCCGGTGGACTTCCTGATCGAGTACCGATCCGCGCGGAGCTTTCTGATTTCCTCAGACACCGGGGCTCCGGCCACGCCAGCCGCATCTGGCAAGGTCCCAGCGCACGAGATCAATCGCGCGGACACCGGCCCGGAGTCATCACCACTTTCCAATCTCGACGAGGAATTCAGACTACAACAGAAAGTGAACGCCCCCAAATGGACGAAATGGCAGGACAAGCAGATCGAGACATCGATCGGCGACATGCGGCAGTTGAGCAACGAAACGGTGATCGCTTACTCCGTCCTGAACAGCTCGGATCAGCCTGTAGAGATCGTTCCGCCCCAGATCCAGATCACGGGACGCACGGCCACAAAGAAGAAGAAGCAAGGCAAAGGCATCATCTCGGATCAGTTGGAGATCCGCGACTACCGGTTGAGTGCAACAAGGCTTGAGCCTGGAGGCCGAGCTGATGGCGTGGTTGTCTTCGACCGACCCAACTTCAAGGAGTCGACGGAGAAGTTGTTTCTGCAGATCGCGCAAGCGGACCAGGTGGATCGTGCAATCTTGATTCGCCTGCCGTTCACCCCACCTATCTCCGGCGACGGCAAATAGAAAGGAGTACAGAGGCTATGAGCGTCAATGACACCAGCAGGAACGGAAGCATGCCCACCACAATCGAGGAATCCACCGAGCCGGTGCCTTCACATGAGCCGACTCAAGCTCGTGAATCAACCGTCCTTAATGGAAGACATGAACCTGCGACAACCTTTGCGACACGAGCTGACTCCAAGGGAGTGGAAGGGATCAGCAAGAGCAAGCTCATTCTTCTCGGCGGCGGGCTGGCCGTTGCGGTTCTGTTCTTTGTATTCACGGCTTTAGTAGGCAAATCCCCGAAGAAGCCAACGCAGGCAAGGCAGCCGTCTCAGCAGGCCAATCAGG
>Ga0302277_1002136_pt1 | contig 14226 bp, 8 predicted proteins | sample III_Bog_N3_1_FD_198759 | JGI IMG/M metagenome (GOLD analysis project Ga0302277, IMG submission 198759) | Peat permafrost microbial communities from Stordalen Mire near Abisko, Sweden - III_Bog_N3_1 | ecosystem: Environmental > Terrestrial > Soil > Wetlands > Peat | place: Sweden: Abisko... | reverse complement strand
GGAAGGTTGTTGTAGATGGTGTTGCGAGTTAGTACTGGCGGGGAAACGTGGTCAAAAATTCCACCGTGTTCGTCGTAAAGGATGAGGAAGAGTGTGCTTTTCCAGTCGGGGCTTTTGGTGAGCGCGTAGTAGATTTCGCGAATGAGGGTCTCCCCGCGGTCGACGGGAAAGTCGGGGTGCTGGCTGTTGGCAAATGTTCCCTCGCCGTCGTCGTCATAAGCGGGCTCAATGAAGGTGTATGCGGGAAGATTACCGCTGGTGGCGTCAACGACAAAATTCGCGTAGTCATGGAACTTGACCATGTTCTGGATGAGGAACTTGTTGGCAAAGAGGACGGAAGAACCGGCAGTGTAGATCGCGAAGTCGTGGGGCGTGGTGTCGTCGAAGCTCTCAAAAATAGTGTGCAGAGCGAAGGGTGCAGCCATGACATCCTGCGTGAGGGAGCCGGCCGAACTGGCGCCGTGAACGAATAAGCGGTTGGGGATTGTGGAACCGGGCACGGAGGAGAACCAGCGATCGCAGACGGCGTATTGTGTGGCCAGGGTGGAAAGAATCGGCAGCGTCTGCGGCGTAAAGCATTTCATGATTCCCGCAGCGTGGTTCGCGTCCTTGCAGTCCTCATAGTAGTCGCGCACGAAGCCCTTCATATCGGGATTGCCGACCGGGTCGCCGGTTGAAGAGATCTGCCATGTTACATGCGCGAATTCGTGGTTTGGATCGGGGTTGAGGTCTTCAACGTCGCCGGCATCGTCGCTGACAATAATGTTGGCTGCGCCCTCTCCCGCCGGGTAGTTCCATTCGTCGCCATTCAGTCCGTTGATGGCGGGATTGGTTTTCCTGAGAAACCCGAGCATATGGTCGAATGAACGATTCTCAAGCATCAACACAACCAGACGCGTAATCCGAGTTGGCATTTGATGTCACCTCATGTGGGTTTGTCGCCCGGGATGGGAGCAAATATTCGCTGACTTAGACCGGAGAATAAAGAGCATCAGCGCCTATTGGCTCTGATGCTTCTCCATGTCTAACTTGCATGCCACCCTAGCATGGGCGACTTTCTGAGAGAGCAACTCGCCTGCCCGACTTAGTATCAGTGATGAAACTTTGATCTTTGGCGTCGGGTAGCCCGATTATTGGGCAACGTCAGAGCGATGTCAAGGGAAAGCACGGGCTGCCGAAGTGACCCCGACCTTTTTGTGCTCGCACTTATCCGATAGCGAGGTCTCGACTCCCTACGAAGTGAAGACGGCTGCAGGACTCTCTCCAGGCTCGACGATCGCCGACTCTTCCATTTGCCAAGTATCAGCCTCGGGAATCACGCGAAACCAGCCGCAAACCGGGTAGGGGACAAAATGGCGGTTACCCACTCGAATCAATCGCATTGCTGCTAAAGCAGGCTAGTCGGCGGTGCTTCGACCGGCCCTGCTCTAGCCACCAACGTGCGCCGTGCTGAACTAATTCATGTCTTCCTTTAGTAACTGGCGAATTTGTCGGCAGCCGCGACGAGGGCACGGGTATTGGGCGGGTCGAACGCGCTATGCCCGCTGTCCGGCGTGATCACCAGGTCGGCCTCAGGCCATGCACGGTGCAGAGCCCATGCACTCTCTATGGGACAGACCACATCATAGCGGCCCTGCACGATCGCTCCGGGGATGGCGCGAATCCGACCGACATTGACCAGCAATTGATCGTCACTTTCGAGAAAACCCCGGTGGACAAAGTAGTGGGCCTCAATGCGCGCGAAGGCCAGGGCGAACTCGTCCTCTTCATAGTGACCGGCAAAGGCTGAATCGGGCATTAGCTTCGATGTGGCACCCTCCCATCCGCTCCATATCTTCGCGGCGGCGAGCCGCACGGCCGCGTCATCGCTGGTCAAACGGCTGTAGTAGGCAGTAAGAAGATCGCCGCGTTCCGCCTCCGGAATGTGCGACAGGTACGCCTCCCAGGCATCCGGGTAAAGAATCGAGGCGCCGCGCTGATAGAACCATTCGATCTCCTGCCGACGCAGAAGGAAGATGCCGCGCAGAATCAACTCCGTGACACGCTCCGGATGCGTCTCGGCGTAGGCCAGGGCCAGCGTGGAGCCCCAGGATCCGCCGAATACCTGCCAGTGCTCGATACCCAGTTGTGCGCGGAGTTTCTCGATGTCCGCCACCAGGTCCCAGGTGGTGTTGTCCTCCAGCGACGCGTAGGGCGTGCTCTTGCCGCAGCCGCGCTGGTCGAAGCAGACAATGCGATATTTCTCGGGATGGAAAAAGCGGCGCTGTTTAGGATCAGAGCCGCCGCCGGGACCGCCGTGGAGAAACACCACCGGCTTGCCGGCGGGGTTGCCACTTTCCTCAAAGTAGAGCTCGTGCACGGGCGAAACCCGCAGCCGGTCCGCGTGGTAGGGCTCGATCGGAGGATAGAGCCAGGTAAGGGGATCTTTCATCGGGGAAATAGACAACCGTTCAGTCGACATAATAAAGACAGTGTAACGCTGAAAATCTCCCTTTTTCTTGTTGCGCCGCAACGTAGCTAATTCCGTAGGTGAGATAGCGACGTGGGACCGACTGCAGGTTCCTTATGGCGTGCCAGCTTCCCCACAATCTCCCGCTCGGGGACCCGATTGTCCGTCGCTGATCGTGCTGGTGCATAGCGAAAAATGCCGATTTTGGCTCGAATCGTGACCAATCCTTTTCCAACCTTGGCCGCCGCCTCCCAAATGCCCTTTGGAGCCAAACAACAGGATCGTGCCCGGAATGGCGGCCACTCTCGCGCAATTCGTTTAGAACCTTCGTTTATTGGCTAACGATTCGCGGTGATTCCATCCTGCCGCAGGCACTACCGGGTTGTCGATGCGCATTCAAGGATCGGCTGATTGCACTGCAACGATTAGTCCTCGACCGGAGATAGCAAACTGTTACGCGACCGGGGCATGATCCAGCACCGTAAGCGGACCAAGGATAGTCCCGCCGCTACAACGCCGAGGAAAAGTGGCAGAACGGCCGATGACCAACCCCACAAACAAAAATGCATCCCAAGTTTTGTATTCATCCAGTTGGCGTGGGCGCCCTGACATCCGCAATGCGGCGGAAGACCTCTTCGGTGATGGGGTAGTTGAACTCCTCCGTCTTCTTCCACACGAAAGCCGCGCACCATGCATCCGCCCAGAACTGGCCATCGAGATAGTTGCCAGAACGGACCATGGCTTCATACATCCGCTCCTTGTTGCGGACAGCTTCAATGGAATCGTCCGAAGCATCGTCCAGATGGACCATGCTGGCGGCCAGGTTGCTAAGCTGTTCCCATAGGTCTGTCGTGGTGTCAAACAGGCGTGCCTGGCCCTTCTTCTCGTTCTTGTTCACCTTCTTGAACTTGCTGCATATCTCCCGGTCGTCGCCCTCGATGGGCGTGAACGCCTCGTCGGGGATTCCCGCGTCTGATCGTCCGTGACTGGCTCCAAATGTCCGCAACGCTGGTGAACGATCTTCGCAAACGCATTTCGCACGTCGGATATCGACTTGGCTTCTCGAAGGAGCCAACCTACCACACCCCAATTCTGCTCAAGGACGAATTGCAAATCGTTCACTGCACGACGAAGAGATTCTGGGTCAATCGCGCGTGGCCTTCCCGGCTTGCGCTTCTGCTCTTGCTCAGATTCCCAGGTCAGATCAGAAAAATCTTCGCCAGTTAATTCGGGGCCAATCAAGTGTCACCGCCAGGTAATCAAGACAATCGTCAACGGCTCCGCCACAAAATGCAAATCGATCCACAGATGTCTCCCATAAGTTAATGGTAATAAACAAGTTATAACCATAACAGCGCCACGAGCGGCGCTCTTATGGGCGAGCGGAGTGCGGTCCGACCAAAATCCGGGCAATCGGTTAGCCAGTCCGATCCGGGGCTGAGACGGCCTACACCTCCATCAACGGCTGGCCGAAAGCCAGCGGCTCGCCCACCAGTTCAGTTCCATCCCGCAGCAGGTTCCAAAGATGACTCCCGGCCCCGCGCAGCGGGCTACACTCAGCGTAAAACTGGCCGGGGTGCGGGGCAGAGCCCCGCCGTACAGACCCAGCGCGAAGCGATGGGCTCCTTTACCCCACGCGCTGACTCCGACTCGGTTCTCCCCTACGCCCTCGACGATTCCCACATCACAGCCCTGATTGAATTCTTCCAGACTTTAGATCGCTGGGATAGGGAGGCACATGCAGCCCAAGTCATGTAGCCGTTGCCCTCGACCAGCGGACTTTTCGCTCGCCTTTTTGGTGTCAACCATCGGCGTCCGACCACGAGGCCAGAAATGCACCCAGACGGTTGCCCTCTGCAATTCCTGTTTACGCCACGCCATTCCCTTCCTCGCCTCCACTCCCCTCCAACCCCTCCAAGAGCCCCTCAGAGACGCGTATACAGCGCTGCGTGGCGATTCTCCGGCATCCTCTGCCAAGGCTTGCGCCTGCCCGTTGGCGGAAGAGGTCCACCAGGGCGAAGCCGCCTCGAGTTGCAGGCTCTGTCTAATTGCCTCCGACTTGACGGTGGGTGATGATCATCGTAGGCGGTTCAAAGAAGAACACAACTACGGACACGTCCAGAGCCGGCATGACTTTGAATGGCGAGTGAGGTTAGCGGCGCATGAGTGAGCCTTGTGAGTATCGAGCGACCCCGTGGCGGAATACGAAATCGTCGTAAGTCACCGCGTTAGTCTCGGAATTTGTGTCTCACGCCGGACCGTCGATTAGAGCGGCGGAGGGGGAGCGGTGGATTCCCTGATGCGCAACTCCGCGCGTAGCCTGATGAAGCCCTCTTCGCTGTGATCTTGTCCGTCAGGCCTCTTTGTCTTTTTCAACAGGGCCTCGGCGGCTCGCCGGCCAACCTCATAGCTAGGCTGCGCGACACAAGTGAGCTTGGGAGAAAACATAGTGGCCCAGCTGAACCCATCCATGCCGACCACAAAATCATCGAAGCCAAGTACGCTCACTCGTTGCGGGCAGGGCACGCCTATTTCCGCAAGCGCTCGCATTAAGCCGAGTGTCATTTCGTAATTGTGTGAAAAAATCGCCGTGGGTGGTGAGGGCAGCTTCATGAGTTCCAGCGCGCATTCCCAGCCGCCCCTCATATTGAAATCGCCGTGTTTGAGAAATTCCTGGCGGACCGCCAGGCCTGCTTCGTTCATGGCGCGACGAAAGCCCTCTATGCGTTCGTCGGCAGCCGAAATCCCTTGCGTCCCTGCGATAATTGCGATGCGCCGGTGACCAAGCTGGATCAAATGATTCGTTGCTTCGAAACTCGCCTCTACATTATCCGTGGCCACAACCGTGCCTGTGAAAGCTGGCGGGAAGCGGTCAAAGAGCACCAACGGGAAGCGTTGTGTGAACTGCCTTTGGTAGGCGAAATGGGAATCTGCGGTTGCGAGTAAGAGGCCGTCGACTCTCCGTGAAATTAGGACAAAAATCTCCTTTCTTTCCCGTTCGGCATCACCTCTCGAATTGGAAACAAAAATTGAATAGCCATGTGCAGAAGCGACATCTTCCACGCCGCGCAGGACTTCAGCATAAAAAGGGCTAGCAAATTGGGGCATGACGATCCCCAGGATGTTTGACCTCTGCATGCGGAGGCTGCGGGCTAAGTAGTCTGGTTGGTAGTTCAGAGCCTCGATTGCGCGACGGACCTGCCGGGTCAATGTTTCGCTGACCACGGGCTTTCCGTTGATTACCGCGGAGACGGTGGCGACAGAAACGTTAGCGAGCCGACTAACGTCGCGCATGGTCGTGCGACCGTGAGTTTTTCCTTTTGCCATATTAAAACGTTTAGTTCAAGCGTCCTCAAGTTTATACCCAGGGATTCTGGTAGTGCAATTTGAGCGAAAACGGCGATGCGGAGGCATTTGCCGATCTGGAAGAAGCGCCATTCATCGAAATAGTTCCAGCGCCAACGCGGTTGGCAAAGCTGAAGCAGCGCGAGGGAACGGCCCTGGAGAGCGAAAGAGACAGGAACAAGGAATCGAGGCCCCGTATTTAATCGATTTGAGATGCCGCAAGCTCGAACGAGCTTCCCGGCGTCCGAGAGCTTCCGATTACCACACCTTTATGGCGACGGCACGGGGCGGCGAAGGATGTCCATCGACTATGTCGGTTTCAAGGACGACTTCAAGGTTCTTTCGTTCCCAGCCGCGAGGAACTGCGCGGAGGGCAGTCTCCAAGTCCTGTTCGTGAGAGATGAACCGACCAGCTGCTTTTGTCCCTACCATGCCGACACCGCTGACAATGAGCAGGAATTGGCCGGTCTTTGAATTTACCAGTCGAGCGACGAGGGCGAAGTCCTTTGTGCCCAGACGACCCTCCAAGCTGGATTTCCACATCTGGCCTGGCTTTGTCCGGTCCTCAATCCACAGGACTTCTCCGTTCTCTTGAAAGCCGATCGGAAGGTCGGACATGACGCGATCGATCCACGGATTGTTGTAAGCCCCAATCAGAATGGCGGGCGAACTCTGAAGGTCCTCATAGGTGTAGTCCCTTCCGAACCGGACTTGACTCGGCCTGCGTTCGCTCGCAAAGAATGCAGAAAGCTCCACCGCGACGTAGGCGTCATCCTTATTCACATAGAAATCGACGAGAGGCGTAAATTCTTTCCACTTGATCGACCTGTCGGGGGCCAACTGGAGCGGTGTCGCGTTGCGCTTGATTAGGGAATCGTAGATCCCCGTGTGTGCCGCAGGCGATTCTGGAAAGAGATCGGAGCTCACAGCATAGGTCACCGGGGAGGGTACGCAGATCAGGACAGGCTGCTGTGTGGCGGAAAGCGGTCCCCAGAATAGATCCAAGGCTGAAGGATGGTGGGAGTACGCACGGATGACGATCATTGCGGCAATTCCGACAATCACAAGAGCCGCTGCAAATCCCGTGATCTTCCAGTTCCCAAACTGCTTTGGGGATGCCGGCGGCTGTTCAACCACTTCAATCTCTGGAGCAGGGGCAGCGGCAGGAGCAGGGGGAGGCGGCTCGGTTCTCCAATGGAATTTGGGAATGTAAGAGCCGACCGGAAGCTCAATTTGAAGTTCGGGTGCTTGTTCTTCTGCTGCGTAGTATTCCGCCAGCCGTCTTCTGACCTCACCAGCTTTGACTCGAACAATCGGGTCTTCGCCGGTATCGTAGGATGGGGCGCGATGAAACAGGTTCACCCCAATCGAACGCTCCTTCAAGTTCTCGGTGTGACGGGCGAGGACCTGCTCGACAACATACGAGAGAAATTCTTTCGAGCGGGCGCTATTGCAGAATGCATGGCTGTTCTTGATTTCCGTCAGCCGGTCTAGGATTTCGGTGTGTCGATTGAAGTCCGAATCAGCAGATTGCGTTGCTTCTTGTCCTGATTCCTGGGGATTCATTGTCCGACCTCTTCCGTTGAAAGTCAGGGCGGTAAGCCACGACTTTCATGGCTGTGGGTGTCCCACAGTGCCATGGGTACTCCCTCGGGTGCGAGTGTCCGCGATTGAGCGGGCGGTTGTCCACTTTGGCTCGAATGACTTCGGTCGCTCGAACCCACCTTCAATCAGGGATGGGAAGCCGGACAGCCCCTTCGAAGTGAGTTCTTCACTTGGACAACGTTTGCATTTCGGATCTATCGGTGGTGTGAAAAGCACCAGGCACCCTCCTGTTGCACGGTGCTAGATTCGTTCAAGAATCGATTATATTCTTCTTCCAAAAAGCTCAATACCTATCCGTTACGTCGGGCCGAAACCATCCGGGCATGTCATATTGTTATCAATGTCTTACTACGATAATTCGATGGGCGTTACTGAAACATACCGTTACGTACGTGGATCGATCTAATCGATTCGAGTATAAAGCTGGGTCAACTGATTGAGCGATGCCGCCGCTGGCACGAAAAGCTCTAAGGGCATTGGGGTTCAGTATGACGTCTTCGGGATGTAGAGCGGTTTTTGGCGTATTCGCTGGGTTGGGATCCGGAGGATTGGCCTGTGTCCAAATCGACTTTGACCCACTTGGGGCCCACATTCCACCTGCTCACTCGGGTGGTGCAAGTGGCTGGCTGCCTCCGAGGCGCGAACTCTGTATATCGAACAAGGCTCTCCCAGGGAGTACGGCTACCGAGAGAGTTTCAACTCAAAACTGCGCGAAGAGTGTTTGAATGGAGATCTTTTACTCGATGAAGGAACTGTGCGTGCTGGCCGAAGGCTGGCGCATCCACTTCAACTCTGTCAGACCGAACTCGTCGCCGGGCTACAACCCCGCAGCGCCTGCCGCGTGGCTGACCGAAGCATTGCAGGGCATGGAAAAGCGGGACGCAACGAACGTTGTCACCCTTTCCATGCTCCCGACTGCGGAGACGAGCCATATCCTCTACGCGCCGCGCTACGCGAACAACCCAACTGGTACAAAGCATCGGGCAGACAAACTTTCAAGGAGGCAAGAAAAATGCAGTATGCAAATCGGAAGGTAGCCAAAGCTCTATGGGGCTTGGTCCTATCTATGTTGTGCATGTTCTCTGCTGTTGTTTCCTGGTCACAGGCGACGCAACAGTTTACCGGACATGTTGTTGATTCCGCGGGGGCCGTCATTCCAGCGGCTCAGGTGGTTGTCCACAATCAGGCGACTGGTGTAGACGTCAAGACTGTCACCACAAGCAGTGGCGCCTATACGGCCACATATCTGATCCCTGGAACTTACGACATTACGGTATCCAAGGAGAACTTCAAAACCGAAAAGAAAACCGACATTCTGCTTAACGTCGACCAGACCTCAACGATTGATTTCCAACTGAGCGTCGGGGCCGCAACCGAAGTGATTTCGGTGAATGCGAGCGAAACTCAGATCGAACTCACCAAGTCCGACAGGGGTGAGATTATCGATAACGAGCGTGTTGAGGAAATGCCTCTGGATGCGCGCAACCCCTACGGCTTGTTCGAACTCAGCCCCGGTACGCACGATTTCTCGAGTTCGCAATATCCACGGCCGTTCGACAACGTGACCGGCAACCAGTATGTCAATGGCTCGCCGCAAGTGAGTCAGACCAATGTCGACGGCGTCGGCAACGACACAGCGGATTTGGGGAGAGCGGGGTTTGTGCCTTCCGTGGATGTCGTTCAGGAATTCAAGATCGTGTTGAATGCATATGACGCCTCCTACGGACACTCCGGGGGGTCGGCTGTCGACCTTTCGTTGAAATCCGGCAGCAACAAATTCCATGGCTCCGCGGACGAATACATGCGCCGGACCTGGCTCGACGACGAGGATTGGCAATCCAATTACAACGGCAACAAGAAAGCCCAGCACAAGCGCGATCAATATGGATTCGAGGCGGACGGACCGATTGTGATTCCGCATCTGATCAACGGAAGGAACAAATTGTTCTTCCTTGCCGGCTATGAGGAATTGAAGGATATCACGCCCAACCCGTCTTACAACACATACTCCATTCCGAACCCAGCCTGGATCACCGGCGACTTCAGCACGGCCCAATATTGGAATAGCGTGACGAACAGTCTGCAACCGCTGACGATTTACGATCCGCTCACGCCGCTGCAAACCGTCGTCGATCCAATTGATGGAAAGACGAAGCAAGCGCACTCGCCGTTTCCGGGCAACAAGATTCCCAGCAATCGGATCGACCCCGTTGCAACGAACATTTTGTCGTATTTGAGCTACCTGAAACCGAACGTCAACCCAGGACCGGGTTATGCTCCCTGGACCAACAACTATCAAAACCTGCAAGTTGAACACGATCTCTGGCGGAATGCGGTGGTTAAGATCGACTACAAGCCGAACGAAGCGAACAGTTTTTCGTTTCGCTGGAGTCATCAGAACCGCTCGATCTTTGCCAACTGGGGCGTGGGCGCTCCCCAATCGGATCCAGCCAATGGGAACGGCCAAGGTAATGCGCCGGCAGCTCAAACCTATGCCGTTCAATGGACGCACATCTTCAATCCGAACCTCCTGCTGAACGTTGGCGTCAGTGCAATGAACTTCGACAACAACCAACTCGAGGGTTCGACCCTGTCCTACAACATGTCGGCCAAGTTGGGGTTTGCCTCGGCCTTCTACAATCAACTCGAGAATAACAACCATTTCCTGGATATCACCTCCAACGGCCTTCCCAACGCGGCGAACTTTGCCGAGTTGGGTGCGAGTTGGCTCGGCTACTCCGGCGACAGGCACGCTCTCGATTTCCTTCCGACGCTGACCTATATCAAAGGCGCTCACACACTCCGCGCGGGAGTCAACGTCGACTTCAATCAGTGGGACAATCCCGAGGGGAACAACGGCAACGGCTTCAACTTCTCTTCGAATTTCAGCAACGAATACTGGAATTCCCCGGATGCCCCTGGTTACACCAGTGGCATGTCCGTCGCCTCTTTGCTGCTCGGCTACCCGAACTCCGGCACGATGAACTGGGACACATTCCAGTTCTGGTCACAGCATTACTTCGCGCCGTGGATCCAGGACGATTGGAAGATAACGAGGAAACTGACTCTGAATCTCGGCCTGCGCTGGGACTTCACAACGCCCGAGACGGAACGCCATAACAAGATGAATGGCATGTTCAATTCAAGTGTCTTGAACCCCGTCTCCTCGATGATAGCTGCCGGCACAGCCGCTTTGGGAACGAATACAAATCTCCAGGGGGGGCTGACATTTGCCGGTGTCAACGGGCAGTCGAGGGGCGCATACAAGATGAACATGCTGGATATTCAGCCGCGCCTCGGTTTTGCCTATGCGATCTCGGACAAAATGTCCATCCGCGGTGGTATAGGAGAAAATTACCTGAGCGATCAGTCGAGTAACGGTTCGGATGGCTTCAGCAGCTCGGCCAGTTATACAAGCTCGCTCGACAACGGAGTTACGCCCTACACGGCCACAACAGGCCAGGGCCTGAGCAACCCCATCCCAGTGGTCCCTCAGCCAAGCGCGGCGTCGCTCGGCTATTTGCAGGACCTGGGCAAGTCGTTTTCGTTCTACAACCCGAGCTATCACATTCCCGCTTTTTGGTCCTGGAGCGTGGCATACGAAATAGCCCCGACGAGACGCGATGTGTTCTCTGTGAGCTATATTGGTAACCGGGTTCCAAACAACGGCGAAAGCAGCAACATCAACCTGATCTCACCCCAGTGGAACGCGCAGTGTGACGTTGAGCGCGGCGGCAACCGCCAACTCTGCGACGGCTCCGCCGGCCAGATTGCCAACCCATTCCTCGGCATCGCCGGATTCGCCGGTACGAGCTATTACAACTCCACGACCCTTTCCAAGTCCAACTTTACCCGGCCGTATCCTGAGTTCTCAGACATTACCGAGAACGGAGCCACCAATAATGGAAAGAACTGGTACAACTCTTTCCAACTAGTTGGATCGCATCAGGTTTCCAGGAGCCTCACGCTACATGGAACGTACACGCATGCAAAGGCGGAAACCTCCGGAGGGTGGGTGGATCAACTCAACAATGTTTGGGCGCGCGAGGTTAGTACGTCAAACGATGTCCATCACTCGATTACCTTTTCGGGAGTCGGCATCTTGCCGTTTGGCAGGAACCGGCTTCTGTTGTCGAATGCAAACCGGGTGGTCGACACAATCGTGAACGGCTGGGAGATCAGCCCGCTCTACACGTACTACAGCGGGTTCGCGTGGCGCCCCACGGACTCCGGTGGATCGGGGTCACCATTTTATGACCAGGCGGGAAACTGGGAGTTGGCTTCAGGTGGGCCTATCAATAAATCGATGGGAGTTAGTCACACCATCCTGCCTCCAGACGGTTCGCACAAGGACAGCAGAATCCGTGGCGTGACGCCTTGCGTTGGTTACAAGGACACGGATACGGGCGATATTATTCCCAGCCCCGCGGCAACCGCAGCTGGCTGCTCCAGCATTGAGTTTGTGCGAGCGCCAAATTCGTATGCGGTTGGAAGGGCCAATACCGACTTTGGTGTCCGTCAACCAGGCGCATACAGGCTCGACATGGCACTCTCCAAGAATTTCGGCATTCCCGAGGCCTCCAAGATTTTCCTAGGGAAGGAGACGAACTTGCAAGTCCGTGTCGATCTTCTCAATGCGTTCAATCACGCGGATTGGGACGAAGGCTACAATAACGATCCAACCAGCATCGACTTCGGAACCATTGGGAAGGGACCCAATGGGCCAACCAACGAACCTCGGTATCTTCAACTGTCAGCAAAGTTCAGCTGGTAGTTAGAAAGGCCGGGCCCTGATGAAAAGGGGCCCGGCCTTCTTTCCTTCCCGCTCTGATCGTGAGGCTTGGCCCGTGCTGTTTCCGGGCATGAACTCGTCTGCTTACGTGCAATGACGCGCGAAGAGGCTATCAAGTTCTCTCCGATTTTAACTGTCTATTTGTTAGATGGGAGTCCAACCCAATGTTCAACTCGGTTCTGCGGCAGTTCCTTATTCCTGCCGTGGGCTCCTTGACGATTTCCTCTGGTACTTATTCTGCCTGCACCGAGATGGCTCTCCCAAGGATCTGCCCACAGCTCAGATTGTGCATCTAAACGAGCTAACCCTGGATCTTCCGGAGATCGACAAGGCCGCGCGAAGCGGTTCAGAGGGCACAGTTGAATTGACGATCCCGATGAACAGCAACGACATTGTGTTCGTCAAGCTGAGACGCAGTCAGGAGGGCAATTGAAGGATCAAGAAGTCGGAATGTCGCTTAAAAGGATGCCCAGAAGAAAAATCATCCGTCCGGCCCGTTACCCAAAGGCAGGCGGTATGTCGCTCAGGAAGTTTGTACTAGCTCTTGTTTTCATGAGCACGTTGAGCGCTGCTTCTGTGGCTCAGAATGCTCCTGCGCACCCAAACTGGCCCGGCCCCGGACAGCTCTTCGTGGGGACTTGCTATCAGCCCATCGACCGCACTCCCGAGCAGGTCGATCGTGATATTGCCATCATGAAGGGAGCCGGATTCAACGTTGTGCGCATGGGCGATCTGTCGTGGGATTCTTTCGAACCGTCGCAAGGGAAATTCGACTTTGGTTGGTTCGACAAGATCATGGACAAGATGCAGGCCAACGGCATCAGAGTGATTTTGGATATACCGGGCACGCCCGCGCCCATATGGCTGCATCGCAGGTACGCTGGAGTCGATATCGTGGACCAGAACGGTGCTCGCCGCCCCCCCGCGGAGCGCTATATGGACGATATCAGCGATCCGGATTACGCGCGCGAGGCCGGAATTCTCGCTGATGCAATGACGAAGCGCTATGCACATCATCCCGCGGTCATTGCTATCGGTTATGACAATGAAATCGGAAACGGATTCATGTCGTACTCTGAAGCCGACCGGCAGCGGTTCATCGCATGGCTTGAGAAGAAGTACGGAAACATCGACGAACTCAACAAGGCTTGGGCGACACAGCGATGGTCGCGCCGATTGAACAGCTTCGAGGATGTCGACCTGCCGCTCGCAGATGGACCCGGACCTTCTGAGCGCTATCTGGACCTCCATCGCTATTGGTCCGATATCACGGTAGCCCGACTCGAAGAACTCGATGAAATTCGCCAGCGCAATACGCCGAATCTTCCGTCGATCTCAAATCTCTGGGATACTGCATCGAGGCGAGGCTTCGACTATCTCAGCACCTACAAGTCGTATGTCTCTTTTGGTGCGGAAGGCTTCTATCCGAGTGACCCGATCAGCGGTGTATTTGGCGCACTCACGACGAAGGGCGACTTGGCCACGCCCATGTGGTTCAATGAGTTCGTCGCGGGCGGCGGAGGCTACTACGGAACTCCGGGCCGAAGCCGCATGTACGCTTACCTGGGACTCGCGGTGGGAGCGCAGGGGCTCCTCGCATGGACGTTCAATAGTCACCTGGGCGGAGAGGAACAGGCGCTCTTTGGGTTGGTGGACCACGACGGAACTCCCTCGTGGAAGGTAGATGAATTCGCACGCATCGCAGCAGAGTTCCGGCAGCTTTCGCAACTCGGATTCCCGCGCTACACACACCCTGAAGTCGCCATTGCCTATTCTTTCGATTCTTTTGTTGCTTCACACCCGAACGGTCCGTCCAATACGACGCTTCAATACTTCAAGCCTTCCTATACAGAGCAGGTGCAAGGAGCTTTTGAGCCGTTCTTCCGCGAGAACATCGACACGGCCATCATTAACATCGGGCACGATAGCCTCCTGCCCTACAAACTGGTTGTTGTGCCGGCCGATTATGTCATGGATGCCGCCAGCGCGAAAGCTCTACGGGACTATGTGATGGGAGGGGGAACAGTCTTGATGA
>Ga0302277_1002133_pt1 | contig 14232 bp, 8 predicted proteins | sample III_Bog_N3_1_FD_198759 | JGI IMG/M metagenome (GOLD analysis project Ga0302277, IMG submission 198759) | Peat permafrost microbial communities from Stordalen Mire near Abisko, Sweden - III_Bog_N3_1 | ecosystem: Environmental > Terrestrial > Soil > Wetlands > Peat | place: Sweden: Abisko... | reverse complement strand
CGACCTTGGTGACACCATCGTGGATCTCACCTATGCGCTGGACGAAGAACCGGGAACGTCTGTACGCTCCCCATGGATTGAGCGTCAACTGAGTCAATCGATTGCTCCGGAGTTGCAGCCTGGTCCAGTAGTGGTCGCTCATCCCGCTGCAACGGTTCTCGCGCTGCTCGCTTTGCGAGCCGAAGGTGCCGCCAAAATCGAACGCATGGTTGCCACTGTATTTGAACCCGCCTCGGAGAACGGCCAGAAGGCGATGGACGAACTTCACGAGCAGACCGTAAATCTCCTGTCTTTTCAAGAGCTGCCCAAGAACGTATTCGACATCCAGGTGGCCTTCAACATGGCGGCTCGTTACGGACAGCGCTCCACCCTGGCCCTGGAAGCAGTTTCCGAGCGCATCCGAAAGCATTATCAGCGCATCGCCAATTCCGCCCTCGAGCCGTCGTTGCAGGTTTTGCAGGCTCCCGTCTTCCACGGGCATGGATTTTCGATTTATCTGGAACTGTCGAAGCCAGTTGCCCTCGCCGAGCTTTCGCTGGCCCTGGCTGGCGAACATGTGAACGTTACCTCCAGCCCGGAAGACACGCCTACGAATGTCAGCGCTGCTGGGCAGGAAGACATCCTGGTGTCGATTACCGCCGACGCGAGTCGCAAGAACGGCGTGTGGCTTTGGGCGACCACGGACAATCTCCGCGTGGCTGCTTTGACCGCGGTTGAGTGCGCCGAAACCCTGACCGCATCTCGCCCCAGAGGTCAGATTCAATGAGGCGGTGGACGGCGAGTGTCCCCGCAGCAAAGCGGCTCGCGGCCGCCGTGGCTCTCGGCTCGGCGATCGCTGCGCTGACCACGGGCTGCGGCTATCGCACCGTCGGAAGCACTGTCCAACTGCCGCAGAATATTCGTACCATCGCGATTCCCGGCTTCGTCAGCCAAAGTCAGACCTTCCGAGTTGAGCAACTCTTAACCGACGCGGTCGTCCGCGAATTCAACGCGCGTACGCAATATACTGTTGTGCACAACACCAAGAGTGACGCCGACGCCGTTCTGAAAGCCACCGTTCTCTCGGCGACCGCAAATCCGCTTGCCTACGATTCGCAGACCGGACGCGCCGTCAGCGCTCTTGTCACTGTCAGTATTCAAGTCACTCTGACCGACCGCCAAGGCAAAGTGCTCTTTGAAAATCCTGCCTATCTCTTTCACGATCAGTACGAATTGTCGAGCGACCTCCACAGCTTTTTTGAGGAAGACTTTCCCGCCGTCGACCGTCTGTCGCGGGATTTTGCGCGGGCCCTGGTCGCCAATATACTGGAGGCCTACTGACGATCATGTGCCAGCAACGCCCAAAGCGACCGGCGGAGTTTTCCTAGATGCGTGCCTTCACCCAAGCCGACCGGTTTTTCTCAGAACTCGAATCGCGCAAGCTGAAGCCGGCCTACGTTCTGGTAGGAGACGAAGCTTTTTTTCGTCGCCGTTGCCGCGACGCCATTCTCGAACACCTCGTCGCGCCTGATACCCGCGACTTCGGTCTGTTTGAATTGGATCTTGCCGAGACCTCGCTCAACGAAGTTCTCGATCGCGCTCGCACGCCCTCGCTGATGGCGCCCTTTCAGGTCTTCTTCGTACGCGGGGTGAAGAATCTTTTCGGCCGCGGCTCCAACGAAGAAAAGATTGGAGCGATCGAGGCCTACTGCAAGAATCCCAATCCTGACGCGCTGGTTGTCTTTGTCGCCGATCACATCAGCATTCCTGCCGACGCTCGCCGCATGGAGATGACCGACAAAGATCGTTACCAGAAAATTCGCGAAGACCTCGGTCCTTTTTGCGGCATCGTCGAACTTTCTCGCGTAGAAGAGGGCGAGGCCGTTCGCTGGATCGGCGAATACTGTGCTACACGCGAAGTCAAAATCGATCCTGACGGTGCCCGTGAACTGGTCGACGCTCTCGGCGGCGACATGATGATGGTCTCGAACGAACTGGAGAAACTGATTCTCTACGTGGGCGAGAAAAAAAGAGTCACTCTGGGGGACGTCGAAACGATGGTCCTGGCCGCAAAACAGCGCTCGCTCTACGAATTGACTGACGCCATTTCCAGCAAAGATCGGGTCCGCGCCCTCGAAGTACTAGATGGATTGCTTTCTACCGGAGACGGCGATGACGCTGCTATCGGTCACCTCTATATGCTGGCAAAAACTTTTCGTCAGATGCTGGTGATTCTCGAACGCAACGTCCGCGACCAGCGTATGTTGTGGGCGGCGTTGTGGCAAGGCTTTCGCGTTCCGCCCTTTGCGGCGGACGACATCATTCGCCAGGCCCGCCGGTACAAGTCAAAGCGGGAATTGACCCGCTCCATCCGTTTGGTTGCCAAAGCCGATCTTGCGTTGCGCTCGAATCCTCCGGGCAAACGGATTGTCCTTGAAAAATTAATTCTGGATCTGGCGACTGAGCCCAAACCTGAGGCCAGCGGTGGATGGATGCAAGAAGAACTGCCCGTCTAAGACCTGCGCCGATATCGTGATACCCGTCCCTTGCGAAGAACGCAAGGAACGGGCGCCCGGATGCTTTAAACCTCAGATACTACTTACTCCTACTTAGCTGACTCAATAGGTACTTTGCCTCTTAGCATTCGATCGTTATCGGTCAGTCGTTGTCGGGAGGAACTGCTTCGTTCACTCCGTTCTGGGGGGCGGGAATGTCCAGGAAATAGTTGATATCCTCTACAGCCGGGATGGTCGCACCGTAGGGTTGAGCGGCACTGGTGAAGAATTCGCGCAGATCGTTGGACGAACGGGCGTCCGCGAATCCGAGTTGTTGCTCATGCGAAGGACCAAAGAAAATGCCTTGTACCATGTTAAGGATGCTGCCGAAATCTTCGGGCTGCACTTTGCTGACAAATCCCGGCGTGGTGTAGGCCGAGATGACGACCAGGGGAACGCGGAATCCATAGCTGTAGTTGCTGTAAGGTGGCGCTAACTTCCACGGAGCTTCGTGATCATACCAACCGCCCCAGTCGTCCCAAGTAAGAACGATGGCAGTGTTTGCCCAATACCCGCACGTGTTATTGAATCCTCCGATAGCATTGACAATGGCCGCCACGTAGGAGGGCCCAAGGCCCTTGTTGGCGTTAGCGTGGTCAGACCATCGGCCATCGGGGATGACCCAACTTACCGCGGGAATCTGACAGTTCTGCAGATCGTTCAGGAAGGGGACGGCGCCGTAACTTCCGGTGAACGGAAAAATCACGTTTGTCGCCCATTCGGTGCCATTGCAAACGGTGAAGCTGGAGTTAGGCTCGCAGATGGCGGTTATGGAATTAGGTGCAGTCCAGATAGAGCCAGCGGCGGGTGCGTAGTACTTCCAGGAAATAGAGGGAGGATCCAGCAGCGTTGCCATGGTGTTGTGGCTGTAACAGAAGTCGCCTAAGGTGCCGCCATAGGGCGTTTCTACTCCGCTGGAATTAATGAGTGTGTTCATTGCCGTGGTGTCGGCCAGGCAGCCGGCAAAGGCGGTGGATGGCGAAAAATTTTCTGAGACGAAGGTTCCTACTTTATCGTCGGCTTGGCTTGGCGCAGAGGTTCCTCCAAAGATAAACTGGTGCGCCGGATAACTCGGACCCTGGTTCGTTTGATACATGTAATTCGACCATCCCCAACGCTGCGCCATGGTGAGATAGGGGTCGAGTATGTGGGTGGTCTGCCTGCCGTAAAGGTTGTTAGATGTGTAGGGTTGGGAGTTATCGACATACATGAACTGATTCCATGAGTAAGCGGCGCAACCGAAGACCTCGGCGGTCGGCGAGCCACCACATCCTGCCAGGATGGCCGTGCTTGAGGCGGTGGACTCATCGACAAAGGCATTATGGGCATGGCTGAGATCGAAGTTCGTGGCCAATCCGACCGGCGCAAGAGGCTTGTGTTTACCTTCCGAATCGACCCAGGTGTTTTCGATGTCGTACTTTTCGCCGTTTGAGCCCTTGAGGCCGCGAAGTCCCTGGAAGAGGTTGTCGGGAGTGCGATTTTCCTGAAAGACGATCACAACGTGCTGGATTTGGGCAGGAAATTGGGCTTGGGCAACAGCTCCAAGCAGAACGAGTAAAACCACAACATAGGCAGAGAGTTTCATGGGCTTCTCCTGTAAGTAGGAAGGGACGGAATCGGCACGGTGGCGCGGCGTCCAGATTACTTCCCAGGTTGTGAGCCGCCCCAATTAGCGAGACCACAATCATGCGCGCCGTGGGTAGAGTTGTCAACACTACTATCGCAAATGGTAGCGGCAAGTTAGTGCGCTTCGAGGTGACAATCTTTTCAACCTACACAAATCGAAGAAATGCCGTTACAGTGGAGAGCGTTTCTTTGAGGGCAAAAAGGAGATTCCGTTTTGAAATCGCTTCGAACACTCGCTATCACGACCACCATGCTGTTCGCAATCCTTGGGATATCAGGGGCTCAGACCTGGACACCTCTTACGAATCAACCCGGGGTGAACCTCGGTGCAATGTTGCAACTCAGAGATGGCAGAATTCTGGTGCATGAAGAGCAACGCGGAAATTCCAGGGCATGGCATATCCTTACCCCCGATTCCACGGGCAGTTACGTGAACGGAACATGGAGTTCGGGTGGATCGCTGCCTAGCGGTTACGCTCCGTGGTTCTTTGGGTCGCAAGTGCTGATGGACGGGAAGACCGTTGTCATTGAGGGTGGAGAATACAACAACGGTCAAAGTGCATGGACGAACCTGGGCGCGGTGGGAACCATCTCCGGAAACACTCTAATCTGGACCTCCAATACCCCCCCGTCCGGCTGGACCACGATCGGCGATGCGGAGAGCATGTTACTCGCCGATGGGACTTACATGCAGTCGAACTGCTGTACGGCGCAGAACGCGTTGTTTGGCGGACCGAATTCCTGGACGGAAACCGGTTCGGTTCTGCAGTCGAGTAATGACGAATCGGGATTCACGATGTTGAGCAACGACCTGGTGCTGACGGTGGATACGAAGACCAGTTCTTGTGGCACGAGTCAGGGCTCGGAACTTTACAACCAGAGCACCGGCGTTTGGTCGTGCGGCCCAACGCTTCCGGTGAAGTTGTACAACCCGAACGACGAAGAACTGGGCGCTGCGGTGCTAATGTACAACAACCAAGTGATTCAGTTTGGCGGGAACATCGTGGGGACTGCGATCTATGACGTTGCCAGTAACACATGGTCCGTCGGTCCGACTCCAGCGAACGGTTTGGATCAGGCTGACGGTCCGGCGGCACTGGAGCCGAATGGCAAAGTACTCGCCATGTTGAGTCCCGGTCTCTTTCTAAGTGGTTGCCAGTTTGTGGAGTACGATCCGAAGACGAACAAATTATCGAACACCGCAAATCCAACGAACTGCCCGAATGATGCGTCGTACGATGGGCACTTAATGATCCTTCCCACTGGCCAGATCATGTTCACCGACTTCACGGGAGTGGTAGAAGTTTATACTCCGGCCTCAGGAACGGTTGCGGGCGTTGCGCCAACTATTAATGCTTTGAGCGGATCGATTGGCAGCCCATCCTCAAACAACGAGCTGTCCGGCGCACAACTAAACGGATTGTCGGGAAATAACGCTTACGGTGACGACTACCAGGGAACAACGAACTATCCACTGGTGACGCTGGTTCCGGCCAACTCTCCAAACACCGTTTATTACGCTACGACTCACAACGAGAGCACGCACTCGATCGCACCCGGCACGTCTGTCACGACCGAGTTCGATGTGCCAGCAGGGCTCCCCACTGGGAGCTACAACCTTTCTGTGATCACAAACGGCATCCCGTCCAACTCGATTGTTGTCGATGTTGTGCCGGGTCCGGATTTCAGTCTGAGTGCCAGCCCGAGTTCGGTTAGCATTCTGCAAGGCGGGGGTGGGACGAGCACGATCACAGTTACTCCGGCGAATGGCTTTAGCGGCAGCGTCGCTTTGACCGTTTCTGGTCTCCCAACTGGAGTGACCGCGGCATTCAGCCCAAATCCGGCGACCACGACCAGCACCTTGACACTTACCGCCAGTGGTACGGCCACGACCGGAACGTCAACCCTGACCATTGCTGGTGTTTCGGGTAGCGAGACGCACACAACGACTCTGTCGTTGACTGTAAATTCCAGCGGCGGTCCAACCGTGACCGTATCGCCGACGTCGTTGACGTGGGGCACGGTTCCGATAGGCTCGGCGGGCGCTACGAAGTCGGTAATTCTGACCAATACCGGCGGGGCGACGCTTACCATCACCAGCATCGCGGTCAGCGGCGATTTCGCCTTGACGAGCAGCACCAAGCCCTGCGGCAGTACGCTTGCGGCTGGGAAGAACTGCAAGATCGAGGTCACCTTTACCCCGACTGCTTCTGGAACGCGTACTGGAACCTTGACCATTACCGACAACGCTCCGGGGAGTCCACAGACTGTGGCCCTCTCCGGCACGGGTGGCGCAGCAGTAAAACTGAGTCCAGTTGCAGCGAATTTCCCCAAAACCACAGTGGGAACGTCGAGTCCGGCAAAAGTGTTTACCCTCGATAACCTGGGAAGTGTAGCGCTGACTGGCATCAGCATATCGACGACGGGAGACTTCAGTGTTTCTACGACAACCTGTTCGTCGAGTCTGGCTGCTAACTCCAAGTGCACGATCAGCGTGGTCTTTACACCGACGGAAACCGGTACAAGAACCGGAACCTTGCAGGTAATTGATAGTGCTGCCGGGAGCCCGCAGACTTCCACTCTGACGGGAATCGGCAAGTAAACGAAACCAACTCTGGATTGCTTTGGAACGGGGTCGCATAAAGCAGCCCCGTTTTTTATTGCTTGAACATCCGTGGTGGCGTTGAGAAGGCGAGCATGGAAGTTAAGGCCGCTCTTGATCGCAGGGCTTGATGAGAGCTACTGCTCGTAAGCTCCGATGTCGATGGTATTGCCGTGCACCCGTGGATTTCCTGCGTAATCGACAGTGCCCACCACCCCAGGACCAAGGTTGATGCCGTTGTTCACAGCGGGCGAGGTCGGCTCGACTTGCAGGTCGGGCTGCGTAAGACTGAGATACTTTGGATCGGCAAAATAGGAATGCGTGTCTTTGCCCGTTCCGGACTGGTAGGACGAAAATCCCGTATAGGTTTTTTTCTCCCAGATCCATTGTGAAGACGAACCGGCTGAGGAGTAATAGACGTTGTAGTCGATATCCACCGGATTCGATTCTGAGGATGTGAAGTCATTTACGAGTAATCCTTGCGAAGTTGCATAAACGATATTGTTTTTGAAGACGTTGTTGGTAGCGTAGAACTGCACCTGAAACTCGCCACTGCCCGTGTTCTTCGTGTCGTTTTCAAAGAGCGAGTTCCCGACGATGGTGCAGTGGTCGGTGCCGCCGACGCCGCTGCTGTATCCGCCAATCGAGATGCCGTTTGAATTGCCGTGATAGACGAGGTTGTTGCGCACCGTGACGTAGCTGCTGGTGTGCCCTTTGTGTTCGCTGGCCACCTCGATGTTTAGATCGGAGTTATAGACCAGGTTGCGTTCAATGGTGACATACGAGCATCCATCGCAGTAGATCCCGTCGGCCGCGTACTGATTGCCATAGGCGGGGTTGCCGTATGATGTGATGTTGTAGACGACATTACCGCTGATTTCGCCATTGGTGGCCTGATCGTGTCCGAGGGGGCCAACGCGTTCAAAGCCGATGGCATCGATTCCAATATTGTCGTTGTCGTGAACCGTGTTGTTGCTGATGGTGAAGTTCTGGACGTTGCCATCCACATTTACCGTTTCGCTATTTCCAGTCTTGTTGCCGTACACCTGATTGCCACTGATTGTGAGTGCGCTGATCGGGGTGGCGCTGGTTCCATAGACAGATATACCGAAAGCGTTGCCGTTCTTCTCGGACTTGGAAACGATGTTGTGGACCTTATTTTTCAGAAGCTCAATGTTGCTACCGCCACCCGTTATCCAGATTCCGGCCGGAGTGCTCGACGAGCTGCTTGTCGAATAGTTTCGGATTTCGAGGCCGCTGATAATCACGTAGCTTTGGTTGACGATGTTGAATAGCCCTTTTACATTGCCATCGCAACAGGCAAGAGCGGTCCCATCCACGATTGCGCTTTCTCCGGGATAACTCTGGAAGACGATATAGCCGGCGCTGGAATTTCCCGAGACCGGTATGTTGACCGACTCGTTGTAGGTGCCACCGCGGATATCGACGGTTGCGCCCGCGGCAATGCTGTCAGCGGCGTGCCGAATGGTACGCCAGGGCGAGCCGAAGCTTCCATTATTCGTGTCACTGCCGGTTGTGGAAACATAAAAAGTGGCACCGCTTTGGGCGACGGCGGAGATTGCCAGGGTCAGAAAGAGAACGAAGACGAGAGCGGTGGGAAGCAACGAATAAGCCGTGTACCTGAGGAAGTTGCTCTGGGTATCATTTTGCATAATCCGTTCTCTCCTTCAGAAAATCGCGCTGACATACGCGGGGCAAGTCCGCTCCTGGTTGTTTTACATTGCTTAACATTCGAAATATTTCGTACAGTTTCGAATTATTACGATTGACCCTAGCAAAACTATTTTGTACTCCTCCACCGAGCCAGGCGTCAACCTTTCATGAAATAGAAAGGGCTTCGTCCCGAGGGGAACTTGTTTCGCGGAGAGGATGAAGAATCACTGGAATGGCTTCGACTCGGAACGGCTCCAATCATCGCGAGTGGAGGTTGAGCAACCGTGATCGGGGACAGCTGAGATAAGTCCGGTTCCGTGAGTTATAATCGCGCCCACTCATGAATCTGGCCCCGGGTACAAAGCTTGGACCTTACGAAATTGTCTCTCTTTTAGGCGCTGGTGGGATGGGCGAAGTCTATCGCGCGCGGGACTCGCGGCTCCGGCGAGAGGTTGCCATTAAGGTGTTGCCGACGGCGCTCTCGCTCGATGCTGATCGCATGCGGCGCTTCGAGCAGGAAGCCCTGGCTACGGCGGCGCTCAATCATCCGAACATCCTGGCCGTATTCGATATTGGGACGAGCGACGGCTCGCCATATGTCGTCTCCGAGTTGCTCGAGGGCGAGACCCTACGCGACCGTTTACGCGGTGGCGCGATTGCGCTGCGCAAGACACTCGACTACGCAATACAGATTGCACACGGGCTGGCGGCAGCGCACGAAAAAGGAATCATCCATCGCGATTTAAAACCCGACAACTTGTTTTTGACTAAAGATGGACGCCTCAAGATTCTGGATTTTGGATTGGCCAAGCTGACGCAGGGTGATCCGGCATCGTCTTCTCATACGTCGATGGCGACCGCAACCCACGGCGGCACCGAGGCGGGGATCGTGATGGGGACGGCGGGATATATGTCTCCCGAGCAAGTACGGGGGATGGTGCTCGATCCGCGGTCGGACATTTTCAGTTTTGGCGCGATTTTATACGAGATGATTTCGGGAAAACGCGCGTTTCATGGCGACACACCTGCGGATACGATGAGTTCGATTTTGAAGGAGGATCCGCCGGAACTGACGGAGACGAATCGCAATGTTTCTCCGGCGCTGGAGCGGATTGTCCAACATTGCCTGGAAAAAAATCCCGAGTCGCGCTTTCACTCGGCCAGCGACATCGCATTTGATCTCGAACATCTTTCGGCATTGTCCGGGAGTTCGGCGCGGGTAGCGGCGGGCAGTGGCTCGAGCGTGGCCATGGGGCCGTCGCGCCGCAAACTCTTCATGGCGATCGCAGCCAGCCTCGCCATTACCGCAGCTGTCTATGGTCTGGGGTGGTGGGCCGGCAAATCGACAGCACAGGGATCGCAGGCGGAGTATCAACAGATCACGTTTCGGACTGGCTCCATTGGCAACGCACGGTTTACGCCGGATGGCAGTATTGTTTATAGCGCTTCGTGGGATGGCGGCGACAATCAGCTTTACATGTCTCGCACCGACGATCCCGGCGCACGCGAATTGGGAATCAAGAAGGCCGAACTGCTCTCGATCTCAAAGAATGGCGAAATGGCGATTCGGCTCAACACGCAGTTTTATGGAGGCTACGCGCGGAGTGGGACGCTGGCGCGGGTCCCGCTGAGCGGAGGAACGCCGCGGGAAGTTCTGAACAACGTGCAGGACGCCGACTGGTCCGCGAATGGCGAGACCATGGCGGTCGTCCGTTATGTTCCGGAGAACAATCACTGGCGTCTGGAATACCCGGCGGGCAAAGTGCTCATCGACGGCATCAACTGGATGAGCCATCCGAAGATTTCGCCGGACGGAAAATGGATTGCCTTTGCCGATCATGAAAATACTGGCGGCGATGACGAAGGTTCGCTCGCTGTGATTGGAGCCGACGGCAAGGAGCCGGAAAAGAAACTTTCATCAGGCTGGAGTTCACTGCAGGGAATTTTATGGTCTCCGTCAAGCGATGAGATCTGGTTCACCTCCACGAATACGGGTAGCGCTTCCAACCCCCGCGCGGTGACGCTTTCGGGAAAGTTGCGAACGCTGGCCAACGTGCCCGGCGGTATGTGGCTGGAAGATTCACGGGATGGAACCTTGCTGAGCGTGGCAAATCACACTCGTCTTGACATCCGCGGCAAAGGTCCGGACGCGAAGGAAGAGCGTGAGTTGGGATGGTTTGGATGGTCGGAACTGCGCGACATCAGCCGCGACGGCCGCAAGATCCTGTTCGAAGAAGAAGGTGATGGCGGGGGACCGAACTACACCGTGTTTCTGCGCGACACAGATGGGTCGCCTCCGGCGCGCCTGGGTGAGGGCCTGGCAGGCGCGATCTCGCCCGACGGCAAGTGGGTGGTCACGAAACCGGCGAAAGCTGGGGCGTTTAGCCTGGTGCCAACGGGAGCGGGCGAGTCTCGACAGATTACGCACGACAACGTGAGCTACGGCACGGTGCGCTTTTTGCCGGATGGAAAGCATTTGCTGGCCACCGGCATCGAAGCGGGTCACGGGGGGCGCGACTACCTGATCGATGTGAGCAGTGGCGATTCCAAGCCCATCACGCCCGAGGGCATCGCCGGCGTGCAGATTTCGCCCGACGGCAAGAGCGTGGTGGTCCGTGGGCCTGACGGACAACTCGGCATTTGGCCGCTCGATGGCGGAGGGTTGCGCCCGATTCCGGGTCTGGAAGCGAAATACAGCGCGCTTGGATGGGCGCCGGACGGCGGGTCGGTCTACGTCATGCTTAACGACCGACTTCGGACTGTCGCGGAGGTCTCGCAAGTCAATATTCAGACGGGAAAAATGGAGCCGTGGAAAACGTTTGGAGCAGGGACTTCGGCAGGCTTGTCCTCGATTGGCGCACCGCATCTTTCGGCGGATGGAAATGCCTATGCATACCTTTATATCCGCGTGTTGTCGGAAGCGTACGTGGTGAAGGGACTGAGGTGAGAAGACTTACGAGGGTCGCGAAAACCTTATTTCTCTCTTCGGAATCGGCCCGCTGAATTTTCTAGTTGTGGGGATCGAACTCAAGTTTCACGACCAGAGTTTCTTTGGCTTTCGACTTGGCGTACTTCCACTGCTTGATGGCTCGCATCGCGGTCTGGCCGAGAATGGGATTTCCGCCAATCAGTTGCGTGCTCTCCACGGCTCCATCTGCGGCGACCACGACCTCAATCCGGACCGTCCCGCCAATATACAGGCGTTTTAGAGTGTCGGGATATTCGGGCTCGATGCGAGTGATCAGCGTTCGTTCCGCTGCGGTCTGTCCCTGTAGCGGTGCAGCGAATGGGGCGAATGACAGGAGTAGGAACAATGTGGGAACGGACAGAAAGCGCAGAGAAATACGCGTGGTGCGGATCCGGCCTCGCCACTGCTCCCCAACTTTTTGCATCAGCATGACTCTCCCTTGTGAGTCGGAATTATGGCAGCTCTACGCTCAATCGGTAAACTTCTTGCGAACTGCGGTCGCGTACAAACATCCAGGAACCGTCGGGAGTTCGACCGCTCCATGGACCTAGCGCGCCCAGGTAGCGTTCGAAAACTCCGAGAACAAAAACGCGCTCGGCATTCGATTCGCCGACCTTCACTTTTCGGATCGACTCATCGTCGTTGACGAAATCGTCGTAGAAAAGGTATTGGCTGTCGGCCGACCAGACGGGATAGTTGACCGCTCCAGACGAGGTTAGCCAATCCGACCAAGTCTGAGTTTTGTAGTCGAACAGCTTCAGCGTTTTATTGCCCGGCGAAATGGCTGCGATATAGCGTTCATCAGGGGACCAGCGCGGGCTAAACAATCCTTCCGACCCGGGAACAGTCGTGGTTTTGTGCGTTTTCAAATCCAGAATCCGGATGCTGATGCCTCCGGTATCGAGGGCGTAATCGCCGAACATGATTCGGGTGCCATCGGCCGACCAATTTGCGTCGATTTGACTGCCGCTATCCTGCAAAATCTCGCGGGAAGTTCCACCATCGGCGGCGATCAGAGAGAGCTTCCAACGCTGGCCCGGCTGCATGCTAACGTAGGCAATTTGCTTTCCGTCAGGCGACCAACGAGGCAAAGCTGCTCGCATCGGCGCTGACGTCAACTGACGCCGCTCGGAGCCGTCGGCGCGGCATCGCCACAATGTGCCGTCGGGAACCGCGACGTAAGCGACGAATTTACCGTCCGCAGAATAGTCCAGATCGGTGGCTGAGATCCCACTAACGATGGGGACGAAATCTTTTCTCGCCGGATCGTACTTTACGACCTCGACCGTAGGCCTCACGCCAATCGCCCAGATGTTTTTGTTATCCCGCGCTGGCCAAGCATTTCCGAACGACATGGGTCCATCGGTCAGTGGAACCGGAGCAGAGGAAGTCTGACTTGCGCCACTTCCAGCGTCGGGCAAAGCCCATAGGGACGTTATGATCGCCGTAGTGTTCGGCAAGGTCTGGGTGACCTGAAAAATGTAATAGCGGCCGTCGGCCGTCCAACTGCCGCAACATGCGGTTGTGGCGTATTGCCAATTTGGCAGCAGGGGATGCGGATTCGAACCGTCATGGCCAATCTCCCACAGGGCGGTCGCATTCTGTTCGCTGTCATTGACGGTGAAGCGAATTCTTTGACCGTCCGGAGAAAACCGGGGCGCAAACACGGAACCATTCGCGGTGAAGAGCTCGTGCACTTGCTTGCCGGTGGAACTGGCGAGCGAGAGAACGTTACCTTTGCCGAAAACGATTTGCGTTCCGTCCGCGGACCACGTCGCGTCGCGCCCACTGAGATCGCCGACTTTTTCCGGCGATCCCTCGGCAACCGGCAGAGTCCAGAATTCGTTGCGGGCTGACGCAGCTTCCTTTGCAGAGACCAGAAACTTTGTCCCGTCGGGAGAGAGATCCAGTAGTCGCACGTTCGAAAAAGGGCTTGCAATTGTAGAGCGATTTGCCCCCTGCAGCGAGAACTTCGCGATCACCTGGGCTGCCGGCCATTCTGTCAGATAGAGATGGCTATCGTCCGACAGCAAATTGATTTTACTGACTCCATCGTGAGTCGCCTCTGTAACGGAGAGAACCTTGGGGGCAGAAAACGGAAGATCATTGGCACTCGCAATCGGAACTGAGCCAAGCATGGCCAAGAAGATTACGATCGACAGACGAAAAATACGTTTAGGCGCGCGGGCGCTCGCACACGTGGTCGGCATGATGCTCATGGTAGCGCTGGGCAAATTACGGAAAAACAGTAACCTGTAGTGACTCATTACTGGGGTAACCTTCGTGAGGGCCGGTTTACTTCATGTTAGATTCGAAGATTACTGCGAAAAACTGTGCGGTCGATCCTGCGAAAACGGTCGCTGCGTTTTGTATTTGCGGCGAATGTGATCTCCATGTTGGGGAGTGGGATGAACTCGGCTGCCGTAGCCTGGACGATTCTGCAGCGCACGCATTCCGAGATGGCGCTAGGAACCTTTGCAGCGCTGCAGACGATTCCGGCGATGCTGATGCTGCCGTTTACGGGTGTCATCATCGATCGCGAGGACCGGCGGCGGCTGGTGATGTGGTTGGACGCATCGCGAGCGGTCGTAATTCTAGCGGTGACGGTGCTGGCATTTCTCCATCGCGTGCAGGTTTGGGAACTGTACTTGATGAACACGCTGGTGGCGGCGGGGTTCTGGATGTTCTGGCCTACGATTACGGCTTTGATTCAGGAGTTGACGCCGGAAGGAGAGTTCGTCCAGTCGAATACGTTTTTGCTGGCGGGGATCCAAGGCGGCTGGCTGATTGCGGGATCAATTGTCGGGTTCGTCTATGAACATATTGGG
>Ga0302277_1002131_pt1 | contig 14236 bp, 9 predicted proteins | sample III_Bog_N3_1_FD_198759 | JGI IMG/M metagenome (GOLD analysis project Ga0302277, IMG submission 198759) | Peat permafrost microbial communities from Stordalen Mire near Abisko, Sweden - III_Bog_N3_1 | ecosystem: Environmental > Terrestrial > Soil > Wetlands > Peat | place: Sweden: Abisko... | reverse complement strand
CTCCTTCATATTGGATGCGGGGTGAGCGGGGCACGAAAAGAAATTGATCTCAGCATCAGAGGCTTTTCAAACCAATTCTGCTCAAATGCACGGACTGACCCCTTTTCACAATCCAACCTCTTGTGCTTCAACTTCTCCCGAAGCCTTCATCCTTCGGACTGCTATGCAGGCTATTGATGTCACTTTGCCCCGCAAAGCGGTGACACCCCTTCCGGGGTTGCCTGCGGCAATCTTCCGCGTCACATCCCTGTGACTTGGTTCCGTGCCACCCGGCACTCGGCGTTCGCCAGTCGCTGGTTTCTTGCAGCAACAGTCTCTATGCGATAAAATCGGCCCTTCCCCAAGGGCAGACTTGCCCCCCAGGACTGCTCCGCGTAGTTGTTTTCACTTCTTCATCTCTTCGATCAGCCAATGTCCACTGCCGATTCACACATCGCCTCCCATCACACAATCGATGTCCCCTACCTCGCCCGATTGGCGCGACTGGAAATCTCAGCGGAGGAGGCGGAGCTTTTTGGAGGACAGCTCGAACGGATTCTCGACCATGTGGAGCAGATGAACAAACTCGATATTTCGGGCATCGAACCGACGGCACACGCCATCACGGTCTTCGATGTGATCCGTGAGGACAAGGTCGGAGAGAGTCTTTCAAAGACCGTTATCCTGGAAAATGCCCCCCACCATGCCAACGGACTTTTTGTCGTTCCGAAGGTACTCGAATAAAGGTTCCCTGCGCCTCCCGACTCATGAGTTCCTTCACACCGTTTCAAAGCATTGCCGCCACCCGCCGTCTCCTGCGCTCCAAGGAACTCTCTCCCGTCGAGTTGATCAGGGAACTGGAGTCCCGTATCGCTTCCATTGATCCCAAGATCGGTGCCTATGTCGGGCGAGATCTGGAGGGAGCTCTTAAAGAGGCTGAATCTGCGGATGTCTCAAAACCTTTGGGCGGCATTCCAATCGGAATCAAGGATGCGATCACTGTCGCCGGCCAACCGTGCCAGTCGGCATCCAAAATCCTCCAGGGATTCACCGCTCCGTATGACTCCACGGCAGTGGCTCGGCTCCGTGCCGCGGGAGCCATCCCCTTCGGTCGGATGAACATGGATGAATTCGCCATGGGATCCTCGACGGAGAATTCCGCATTTCACACCACCCAAAACCCTTGGGATCTCAACCGGATCCCAGGGGGATCGAGTGGAGGCTCCGCAGCGGCAGTCGCCTCGGGTACGGCACTCGCCACTCTGGGTTCCGACACTGGAGGCTCCATTCGACAGCCTGCGGCCCTCTGCGGCTGCGTGGGACTGAAGCCCACCTACGGTCGTGTCTCGCGCTACGGACTCATCGCATTCGCCTCGTCCCTCGATCAGATAGGTCCCCTCACCTCGACGGTCGAGGACAGCGGCCTGATGATGAATGCCCTCGGTGGATATGATCCGCATGACTCCACCTCGCTGGAGCTGCCGGACGAGGATTTCACTGCTGAAATCGGACGTGATCTCAAGGGGTTACGCATCGGAATTCCCAAGGAATATTTTGTTGATGGGATGGAACCGGGGGTTCGCAACGCCGTGGATGAGTCGGTGAAGCAGCTTGTCTCGCTCGGTGCGGAACCGGTGGAAATTTCCCTGCCGCACACCGAATATGCCGTGGCAGTCTATTACATTATTGCAACGGCCGAGGCCTCGGCGAATCTGGCGCGTTTTGACGGAGTCCGTTATGGCCGTCGTTCCCCCGAAGCAAAAGATCTCCTCTCTCTCTATGAAAAGAGTCGCGCGGAAGGATTTGGTCGTGAAGTGAAACGACGCATCATCCTTGGAACCTATGTTCTGAGCAGCGGTTACTACGACGCCTACTACCTTCGGGCGCAAAAAGTGAGGACCCTGATCCGCCGAGATTTTGACCAAGCCTTTACCAAGGTCGATGCCATCGTCTCCCCCACATCGCCGGAGACCGCATTCCGCCTGGGTGAAAAAACTGACGACCCTCTCAAGATGTATCTGGCCGACATTTTCACCATCGCAGCCAATCTTGCAGGCATCTGCGGACTCAGCCTTCCCTGCGGCTTTTCCCAGCGGGACGGGGTCAATCTTCCCGTCGGCCTTCAGCTTCTCGGACGTCCTTTTGGCGAAAGCCGTCTCCTTCGCATCGGTCATGCCTATGAAAAGTCCACTTCTTGGCACCAACAGCATCCATCACTCACTCTCTGAGTTTCCAAGACACTACAATCCATATTGGAATGGAATGTGCTTTCATTGACCACACCCAAGCGAATGTCATCTCACCGATACCAAAGGATTCAGCCGGATGGCAAAAATCTTGAAACCAAAGAATACGGGGGATTGATTTTTCGCACACAGGGTTGATGATGCGCCTGCCTGCCGATGGAAAAACATTATATCACTGATGGCTTTGCCAAAATAGATCGCGATCTCCGGGAACTGATGACCTGCCTCAAGGAGGTGCTTGAGGAACTCGGCGAGAAGGAAACCTTGGAGCGCCTCCCTTGGCTTGACGGTAAGGAAGCCGAAACCGGAGGATCGCGGGGCTTGGAACAGGCCTACTCCATGGCTTTCCAGCTCCTCAATATCGTCGAGGCCAACACCTCCGCCCGCACGAGGAGATTGCGCGAAATCCACGAAGGACTGACTTCCGAGCGCGGGCTCTGGGGCAATCAGCTTTCACGTCTTGTGGAAAAGGGGCTCAGTGCCGGGGAAATCGCGGCCTATCTCCCCGGAGTGAGCGTGGAACCGGTTTTTACCGCACATCCCACCGAGGCAAAGAGAGGAGCAGTTCTCGACCAGCATCGTTCGATTCATCAGCTTCTGGCCCAGAATGACCGCGAGGATCTCACGCCGATCGAACGACGGGAGATCCGCCGAAAGATCAAGATCTGCCTCGAAAGACTCTGGCGCAGCGGGGAAATTTTTCTCGACCAGCCCGATGTGGCCGACGAACGCCGGGCCCTGATGTTTTATCTCCGGGATATTCTCCCGGAGGCTGTCACCCAGCTTGATTCCAGGCTGCGCTGGGCTTGGAGTGAACTCGGCTTCCCCGCCGATCTCATGGGTGCACCCGAAACCCGTCCAAGACTGAAATTCGGCACCTGGGTCGGCGGCGACCGCGACGGCCATCCCTTTGTCACGGCCGAAGTGACCAGGGAAACCCTGCACGAACTCAGGCTCAACGCATTGATCGTGCTCCACCGACAGCTCAACTCTCTGGCTGACGCCCTTCCTCTCTCCAGTCATTTTCAGAAAGCCTCCCCTTTGCTGCTGAACCGGGTAGCCGAACTGAGTTCCGAAATGGGGAGTCTCGGCGCACAGATTCTGGCCCGCTTCCCCGGTGAACCGTGGCGGCAGCTTGTCCTGCTGATTCAGGAACGTCTTCCACTCCAAATAGGTGCGGGTGACCGTGCCCTTATCACCGATACGGGTGTCCGGTATGCACGTCCCGAGGAGGTCATCGCCGACCTCAACATCCTCAGGACAAGCCTCGAGGAAGTCGGGGGCCAGCGTCTCATCCGTGAAGCCGTATGGCCCGTGCTTCGGATACTCGATGTCTTCGGATTTCATCTCGCCCAATTGGATATTCGCCAGAACAGCGGCTCTCACGATCTTGCCATGGCTCAGTTGCTGAAGGCGGCGGGAATTCCCGACGGGGAGAATTTTGCCTCATGGACCGAAGAAAAGCGGCTGGCGTTCCTCCGGGAGGAACTCAAGTCCCCCCGCCCTTTTCTCGGCGCCGATCAGCATCTCGGGATCGGGAAGGAAGCGGATGCCGTCCTGAGCTGCTACGACACCCTTCGCAGACACATACGCGATCATGGGCGCGAAGGACTCGGCGCCCTCATTGTCAGCATGACCCGCCAGCTTTCCGATCTGCTGGTGATCCCCATTCTGGCGCGTGAGGCCGGACTTATTGCCTGGAAGGAGGGCCAACTCGCCTGCCCCCTGCCGATTGTGCCGCTCTTCGAAACACTCGACGATCTGGAACGAAGCCCGAAACTTCTGAAGGATTTTCTTTCCGAACCTGTTGCCCAGGCCTCACTTGACCGCAGGCATGGCAAAATGCCGGTGCAACAGGTGATGATCGGTTACAGTGACAGCAACAAGGATTGCGGAATTCTGGCGAGCCAATGGGGACTGCACGTGGCCCAGGAAGCCATGACCCAGGTGGCGGCAGCGGCGGGAGTTTCCCTGCGATTTTTCCATGGTCGGGGAGGCACCATCAGTCGAGGCGCAGGACCGACCCATCTCTTCCTGGACGCTCTCCCGCCTGACGCCCTTCAGGGAGATCACCGGATGACCGAGCAGGGAGAAACGATCGCGCAAAAATATGCCGATGTCTCCACGGCAACCTACCATCTCGAACTCCTGATGGCTGGAGTTACGGGGATTTCCCTGGCGGGTCAGGGTGGCAGGAAAGGCGACGACACCGCAGCCAAAATCTCCGAGTTTCTTGCCAAGGCCAGCCGGATTGCCTACCGGGGTCTCATCGACGCACCCGGATTCATCACCTTTTACGATCAAGCGACTCCCATCGACGCACTGGAATCGAGCCGGATAGGATCACGCCCCAAACGCCGTTCGGGGCAGAGAAGCCTTGCAGACCTCCGGGCCATTCCCTGGGTTTTCAGTTGGAATCAATGCCGCTATTATCTTCCCGGATGGTTCGGTGTCGGCAGCGCCTTGGAATCTCTTGAAAAAGAAAAGCCGGAACTTTTCAAAGCACTTCAAACGGATCTGAGAAAATTTTCCTTCCTCTATTACGTGCTCTCCAATGTGGAAACTAACATTGCCAGTGCCGACCTTCCCATCATGAAGGATTACGCCGGACTCGTGACTGATCCTGAAATCAGGGAAAGAATTTTTTCTCTGATAGCTTCAGAATTTGAAAGAACCCGGGAGCAGTTAAAAAAGGTCTTCGGGGGCAGCCTTGAAGAACGACGCCCCCGCATGGGCAAGACATTGCTTCTCCGTGCCCGGGCGCTTGCCCTCCTGCACGAACAGCAAATCATCACCATTCGGGATTGGAGGGCCGCGAAACAGGACAATCCCACCAAGGCGGAAGCTCTTTTACCACGCGTTCTCCTCTCGGTTAATGCAATTGCAAGCGGACTAAGAACAACTGGTTAAAATCGTTTTTACGATTTTTATGTAATCAATAGAGACTCCTTGCCAGTGGAAATAGCCATTGTTGGAGGCGGGCCGGCTGGACTTCGTGCCGCACAAGTGGCAGCGGCAGGCACCCATCATGTCACGCTCTATGAGGGCAAGCCCTCCGTAGGAAGAAAGTTCCTCATTGCCGGTCGCGGGGGACTGAACCTCACTCATTCCGAGCCGATTCATCAGTTTGCAACTCGCTATACCGGAAGCCATTCAGATGGATATTGGACATCTCTGCTTGATGACTTTGATAACCAAGCACTCAGAGAATGGGCAGCCGATCTCGGAATTGAAACCTTCATCGGAACCAGCGGGAGAGTCTTTCCCAAGGAATTCAAAGCCGCACCACTTCTGCGAAGATGGGTGGAATGCCTGCGGTCTCTTGGTGTTGAGTTTAAGGTGAATCACCGACTTCAAGTCATCACACAACATGACGGTCGATTGCATCTCGGGTTTAACAATCAAGGAAAACGAGTTGATGTGAAGGCTGATGCTGTGATCCTTGCCCTTGGTGGTGCCTCTTGGCCAATGACCGGCTCCGATGGAGTTTGGTGTTCACTCCTGAGAGATCTTGGGATCGAGATAACACCCTTCGCCCCGGCCAACTGCGGATGGGAAGTTAACTGGAATCCGGACATCTTAAAGGAAGCCGAAGGAGCGCCCCTTAAAAATGTCAGAGTCTCCTGTGACGATAAGACGATTTCTGGTGAACTCCTCATTACAAAATACGGCTTGGAAGGGGGTGCCCTTTATCAACTGGGAAGATTTCTACGTTCTCAAAAAAAACCTTTCCTAACCATTGATCTAAAACCCTCGTTTGATGCTCCGATTCTGGCAAATAAGTTGACCCATGCTTCGGGTGATCTCGTCGCTGCGGCAATCGCCTCCTGGCGGCTGGGAAAGGCCGCTGCAGCCCTCCTGAAATATCTTCCTGGGAGGGAAAATCATTGGACTCCACTTTCCCTTGCCGAATCAGTGAAATCGCTCGCAATCCCTTTGATCCGGCCACGCCCCATTGCTGAAGCAATTTCTTCAGCCGGCGGCATAGCCTTTTCAGAACTGGATGAGTCGTTGATGGTCAATCGGCTCCCAGGTCTTTTTGTGGCGGGCGAGATGCTTGATTGGGAGGCGCCCACCGGAGGTTATCTTCTGCAGGGAAGTTTCGCCACAGGGACACGAGCCGCCAAGGGAGCCTTGGAATTTCTGGAATCAACAAGTCATCGTTCCTGAAATAGTGTGGTCCATTTTCTCCTTTCTTTTATCTCAAGCGGTTCTATGGAACCTCTGAATTGTTGGCTTTGCACTTACAGCCCGCTGCGGGGATGCTCGCGCGAAGCCGTCTTGCCTGCGGCTCAATCTTGCAGCAACGGCCGCTATGCGATTTAATCAGCGATTCCCTAGGCACCTTCCCACGGCACATGAATTCCTACGAAATAGCAGCTGCGGCATTTCTTTGCATTTTTTGCGGGGCGGTCTCTGGATTTTTGCTTCAGGGATTTCTTCCCCACCATCATCTCTCTTCCGATTCCAAGGACAGTGTCAAATTGGGAGCAGGACTCATTGCCACGATGGCTGCATTGATTCTCGGCCTCCTGGTCTCCTCTTCCAAAGGAAGCTATGACAGTGTGAACAATTTGATCAATCAGGCTGCAGCGAACTGTATTCATCTGGACAAGGTTCTTCAGGATTACGGGCCCGAGGCGATTCCTCTCCGCCAGGATTTACGCCTGCATACTCAAATGATTCGTGACAGCATCTGGCCTGAAGAAATTCAGAAGAAGGGAAGCGCACAGGCCTTCGAGCATGATGCGAGGATCACAGGATTGACCGACATGATTTTATCCCTTCATCCCTCTGACGAAAGGACAAAACAACTTCAGAATGAGGCAGTCCAGATCGCCACGGATCTCAGTCGCCAGCACTGGCTGGTCATTGTGACAGCGACCTCCAAACTCCCGGTTCCGCTTGTCATCATCCCCATTTTTTGGATCACCTTTTTGACCTTTGCCTATGGGATCTTTGCACCTCGTAATGCGACTGTTCTGGCCTCTCTTTTCTTCTGTTCCCTGAGTATTGGAGGAGCTATTTTTTTGATCTGCGAAATGAGCCGGCCGCTTGATGGGAGTATCAAGGTTCCAAGCCAGGCATTTCAAACGGCACTCGGACTCATCGGGCGTTGATCAGTTCCTTTCCCTGAAAATGGCGCACTGCGATCTCAGGCATTACACTTCCTTGGCCAGAATCTCCGCAATCAACGCGGTCCAGCCTGTCTGGTGCGAGGCTCCCAGACCTTTTCCCGAATCGCCGTGGAAGTATTCGTAAAAGAGCACATAATCCTTCCACGCCGGGTCATTGGCATAACGGACATCTCCTCCGTGGCAGGGACGAAAACCGGCTTTATCAGGAAGGAAAAGCGCACATACCCTTCGAGAGAGCAAGTGGGCCGCTTCGCCAAGAGTCACTTTGTTCCCGGAACCGGTTGGAAATTCCACAAGAAATCTCTCCCCGTAGAAATGATCGTAGGTCTTGAGAGACTGGATGATCATGTAATTGATCGGCAGCCAGACGGGGCCACGCCAGTTGGAGTTTCCTCCAAACATCGCACTTCGTCCCTCCCCCGGCTCATAATTCACGGAATAAACCGTTCCGTTGACCGTGTAGGTGTAGGGATGCTTTTCATGATACTTGGAAACGGAGCGAATGCCGTAGGGGGAAAGAAACTCCTCCTCGTCAAAAAGATAGCGAAGAATTCTCTCCAGACGATTCCTTGGTGTGACTGTCAGGAGGTGATCAAGGTTCGGATCGGAGACATCGCCATTGATCTCCAGAAGATGGGAGGAAATTTGTGGGCGGTTCTTCACATACCACAGCAGACGCGAAGTGAATCCCGGACTTTTGCGACGTTGCTCGCCGGTCGTGTAACACGTGGCCAGCAGGGGGATGAATCCCTCGATGGAGCGGATCTTGAGAGGCACATGGCGATCCTCCAGATCCAGCATGTCATAGTAGAACCCATCCTGCTCGTCCCAAAGTCCGCCTCCACCCAGATTATTCATCGCGGACACTATCCGTGTAAAATGGGCGATAAACTTTGTCCCCATATCCTCGTAGATGGGATTGCTCTCGGAGAGCGTCAGGGCTATCTGAAGCATGTTGAGGCAGTAAAAGGCCATCCATGAGGTGCCGTCCGCCTGCTTGAGTTTTCCTCCGGTCGGCAAGGGCCGTGATCGATCAAACACCGAGATGTTGTCAAAACCGAGAAAGCCCCCCTCAAAGAGATTGTTCCCGTCACTGTCCTTGCGATTCACCCACCATGTGAAATTGATCAGCAGCTTTTGAAAGACACGCTCCAGAAATGCATTGTCGGTGCGCCCCTGAGCCTGTTCCTGACGGTAGAGTCGCAGGGCAGCCCATGCATGAACCGGGGGGTTCACATCGGAAAAATTCCATTCGTAGGCAGGTATCTGACCATTGGGATGGGTGTACCATTCACGAAGCAACAGAATGAGCTGATCCTTGGAAAAGGCGGGATCCACGCTGGTAAATGCCGCCGTGTGAAAAGCCAGATCCCAAGAGCAGTAATAGGGATACTCCCAGGTGTCGGGCATCGAGATGACATCGCGGTTAAAAATATTCCTCCAATCGGCATTCCGTTGATCATGGCCCGGTGGTGGAGGGGGCTCGGTGGAATCCCCCGCCGCCCATTCGAGCTGGACAAGATTGTAAAACTGCTTGGACCAGAGAAGCCCCGCATACGCCTGCCGGGCAACCAGTTTCTCTTCGGCCGTCAGGGTGGAGTGAATCTTTGCAGTATAAAACTCGTCCGACTCTTCACGACGCCTTGCAAAAATATCCTCAAAGCTGTCATCGAAGGGAAGCCCTTGGACAGCTCCCCTGGCGGCAAGGCGCAGACGAATTTCCACTGAATCACCAGCCGGAATATTCAGGTCGTATCGCCCGGCGGCTTTTGTGCCGAACTGCCCGGGATTCACCGCATCCTTCAACCCATGGATCACCATATCATGAAACGCATCCTTCGTGTAACGATGAGAGGATGGCACACCATAAAGTCGCTCGGTATTGGTCTCATTATTGGTGAAAAAAAACTCAGGACTTTTCCCGTCCTGCCCCATGTCAAAAGCCAGCTCATACTCACCCATCACGGCATGGGAAGCCGACACGGTTCCAGGCGAGACTACGGAAATCCTGGGTTCGATGAGGCATTCCTCGCTGATTGCTCCCCAACCCCAGGTATTGCGATACCAGAGCGTCGGCAGAAGAACGAGTGATGCTGATTCGGGCCCCCGATTGCTGACCTTGATCCGGATCAAAATGTCGTTAATCGACTCCTTCGCATACTCCACCTGCACGTCGAAGTAGCGGTTCCCATCAAAGATCCCCGTATCGAGAAGTTCATACTCCGGTTGATCACGGCTGCGACGGGCATTTCCAGCGATGAGATCGGCATAAGGAAACTCAGATTGCGGATACTTGTAGAGTGCCCTGGCATAGGAATGGGTTGGCGTTGCATCCAGGTAGTAGTAGAGCTCCTTGACATCCTCCCCATGATTCCCCTGAGGGCCTGAAAGTCCAAAGAGACGTTCTTTGAGAATCGGATCCTTGCCATTCCAGAGAGCAAGGCCGAAACAGAGTCTTCCGAAGCGATCACTGAGTCCAAGCAACCCATCCTCACCCCATCGGTAGGCACGACTGCGTGCATGATCGAAAGGGAACGAAGTCCAAGGATTCCCATCGGCAGAATAATCCTCCCGTACGGTTCCCCACTGCCGTTCGGAAAGATAAGTGCCCCAAAGTTTCCAAAACCTTTCACGGCGCATATCCTCACCCAGCCGAATCTCCTCGGCGGTCAGAATGGGGGGAGCTGGATTCATGGTGGTTTACTAAATTAGTAGATATAACAACTTGCAATAAGACAGCTATGCCTCCTTAGTAAACAAGGAGGATAAATTCTCAGCAAACTTGAGTTCGGTCAAGAACTGGCTTTTTATTTTTCAGAACAGACCTCCAATTGGACTTGTTATCTTCAGGAATTCTCCTACAGTCTGCTATACAACACGTATATACATTATTAGAATATTTTTCCCCCACAATTAAATGAACGGGGTATCATTAGTCAAATTATAATGCGCCGCATCCAATTCTTTATCGCAGGGGTGCAGAAAGGCGGAACGACAGCCCTTGACCAAATGCTTCGAAAGCATCCTGCTATCCAAATGGCCACAGTCAAAGAGGTTCATTTTTTTGATAATGATACAGTGGATTGGTCTGCACCCAATCTCGATCTACTTCACTCAAAATTTGATTGGACCAACAATCACGTTGTCCGCGGTGAAGCAACTCCAATTTATCTGTATTGGCCAGAGTCCCTGGCGCGTATACGAAATTATAATCTGGAAGCCAGATTTATTATTGGGCTTCGTCATCCTTCTTTTAGAGCCTTTTCACACTGGCGAATGGAGTTTATGAGAGGGAATGAAACACTACCATTTTGTGAAGCTATTCAGGAAAAAGCCCGTCACCGCGTCGGGAATGCGCCGAATGGAGTGCACAGAATTTTTTCCTATCTTGAAAGGGGGCTCTATTTTCCGCAAATCGTGAGACTTTTAAGGCTATTTCCCCGTCATCAGATATATTTCTTTCGTACTGACAGATTATGGAGTGATCAGGATCATGTTCTGGGAGAGATACAGGATTTTCTTGGAGTGAATCATGATATTACCGTGAAGAAAAAATATATTGTTCCAATTAATTCATCCCACTTAGGGGTGATACCAGCATCATCACGAAAGGATCTTAACCAATTCTTCACCGAAGATATAAAACTAAGTGCAAAAGAAACAGGCCTTGATCTTTCTGATTGGTTAACAATCGACTATCAAGAACCAATGACTTTTGAGTGAGTTGGCAATCAGACTAATGATAACATAAATTAAATGGATATTAAGACCACTCGGTGAGAATTTCCGAAAGTATTCGTATTATTTAGTTTTTGCCAAATACCTAAATTTGATTGCAGCTTTTCTTGCTTTCAGATGGTCTGGCACATGATCCGGGTGAAGCAATGATTCTACACCTTCAATAAGAAACGTTGGAATACAATAAACATACCCCGGGTTTGATTCGCTTGAAGCAGCCTGATAGATAAAACGATCCGCAGCCAACCCTATATTTGATTCAACTTCTGATGTATCACACGGAAATACAACCTTTTCACTTCGAAAATATGTTTTCATAATATTCTCTATTCCGCTTTTGGTTATCAGGTATGCAGCCGCGCTGTGACAACTTAAACCGGAAAGCTCATTTTCCTCGAATAAGGTTGGAGAATCCTTCCTCTTTCGTGCAAAGAGTCTTTTAGTTTCAAGATAAAAATCAGCAAGTCGGCAGACAGTTTTTTCCGGGATTATACAAAATTGAATATAAGCGGCGTCGGAAGGAATTTTATCTAAAATTTCTTGAATTTCTGAGGCTGAAACATCACCAATTTCAATATCGTCCTCACAAATGATTACATTTTTCAATTCCTGTTCTGCTGCAAATCGTATGGCGCTCATGTGAGATAATGTACAGGCGATTTCTCGAAGGCTCACAGGGCGTTTGCGGTGGACATAGATTCTGGGTGCTGCGCTTGGGTCACATATATAGGCATTTCGAGTTGCAGCTTCGTCATCACCATCAACCGCATCGATGAAATGATATGAAATTGAATTCTCAGAAAAGTTATTTTCGATGCGCCGCCTTCTCCTGAGTGATTTTTTAAGGCTCAGGATGAAAAAATTCAGTTTGAGATCATTCCATGTTTTTGGCATATAGTTACAAGAATATGACACCATAATTTATGTATTTGAAAATATTTTTTCATAGGGATTACCATAAATTCTCAGGCGGTCACCTCAAAGTGTGGGATTACTTCTCACATGCACAGAGTTCGGAGAAGCTCCAACCGCTCATCTATTTTACTCCAACATCTGTTTGGGATGATTCTAATCCATGGAAGAACAGCAAACATTCCTTATTGAAGTCATGGGATCCGACTCAGGCCGATGTCCTCTTTGTTGCCGGATTCGATTGGATGACTCTTCCAGAGTTACCTAATATTCCTGTGGTCAATCTGATTCAGGGTTTAAGCCATGCCTTTCCTAATGATCCCAAATATTGCTTTCTCTCACGTAAAGCCATCCGGATCTGTGTAAGCGAAGAAGTCTCTGCTGCCATCAAATCAACGGGGATTGTTAATGGGCCTGTTATTACCATTCCGAACGGATTGGATACTTCATTATTCCCTCCTCCTTCCAACTTCCGTAACATCCCGCTTCTCATCGCCGGAATGAAAAATCCGCAGCTGGCCAGGACTTTGTCAGAAAGACTCGTTCAGAGTGGCATTCCAAATCACTGCCAGACCGAGCATCTTTCAAGGCAAGATTTTCTCGCTCTCCTTGGCCGCTCCAAGAGAGCCGTCTTTCTTCCATGCGAGCAAGAAGGCTTCTATCTCCCGGCAATCGAAGGAATGGCTATGGGGGCTGTTGTCATCTGTCCAGATTGCGTTGGCAATCGAAGTTTTTGCCTCGATGGACTTAACTGCTTCCGTCCAAACTACTCACTTGATTCCATTATGTCTGGCGTGCACATAGCCATCCAACAATCTCAAGAACAAGAAGTTCTAATGAAATTCCAAGCGATGGTGCAAGTGAAAAAGCATGATTTGCTTTCTGAGAGAAGGGCATTTCTCAAAATATTAGAAACCATTTTATGAGTACTACCCTCCCTGGCTTGATCCAACTACTTTCGGATTCAATTTTTTGGTAAGATCCGTTGTAATTTTTTTCTTAAATGGTCGAGTGCCGCCTGCGTCGCCATCTGCTTAAATGCCGATCTGTCTGACGGAATAAATTCTCGCCAGGCCACCGTCTCATCTCCCTCGGAACTCAGGGCGATCCAGAGGGTGCCGACAGGTTTTTCGACAGAACCTCCAGCAGGACCAGCGATTCCGGTTGTTGCCAGCGCATATCTGGCACCACTCCTGGCCCTCGCTCCTTCAGCCATGGCTCGGGCGACTTCTTTACTCACAGCACCGTGCGAAGCAATCAATTCGGATGGGACCCCTAGAAGATCACTCTTTGACTGATTACTGTAGGTTACAAATCCCTCAAGAAAAACCTCTGAAGATCCCGGGATGTCTGTCAATCGGTTTGCCAGCAACCCTCCGGTACAGGATTCGGCGGTGGCCAAGGTGGCTCCCGACTTCTTGAGCATACCGATGACAACTTCCTCCAGTGATTCTCCATGGCGCGAAACAAGATGATCACCCATGACATCAACCAAGCTCGGCTCTATCTCTTGTAATACTTCAGGCGGACCGATTAAGCGAAAATCGATTTCATTGGGTCGCGCACAGTAGCCGACTTCAAGATCACTCCTTTTGGAAAGCCCCAAGCCGATCTTCGCTTCCAAGAGGGATTCTCCCATCCCCACCACCTTGTAAAGCCTGCATTCGTGATGAGGCTTGTTTTCTCCCAGTTTCCGGAGGATGGGAAAGAGATAATCCCGTGCCATCGGCTGAAGCTCGCGGGGTGGCCCGGGAAGAAGAAAGAGATGGGGTACAGACCAGGAAAACCCCTCCAAGGCTCGAAAATAGAGGCCAGGGGCGGTTCCATGGTTATTGGGTAGGACTGTTGCACCCTCGGGAACCATGGCCTGTCGCTCCATGCGGGACTGAAAGGAATATCCGCGCCGCTCGCACCGTTCCTTGATTCCATTCAGAATCTCCTCATCGAGAATCAATGGGCGTCCCAATAATTTGGCAACGAGTTCACGGGTCATGTCATCGGTGGTCGGCCCCAATCCTCCGGTGACAATCAGAATATCGGAGCGAGGGATGGCCTCTAGAAGAAGATCCCGGATCATGGAGCCGTCCGGCACCGTGTATTGGCGTGATATGCGTAGCCCTAGCGTAAAGAACTCTTTTCCCAGCCACGAGAGATGCGAATCGCGAACAGTGCCGAGCAAAAGCTCGCTTCCCGTATTGATCAACTCGACGTGAGGAGAAACTT
>Ga0302277_1002128_pt1 | contig 14245 bp, 15 predicted proteins | sample III_Bog_N3_1_FD_198759 | JGI IMG/M metagenome (GOLD analysis project Ga0302277, IMG submission 198759) | Peat permafrost microbial communities from Stordalen Mire near Abisko, Sweden - III_Bog_N3_1 | ecosystem: Environmental > Terrestrial > Soil > Wetlands > Peat | place: Sweden: Abisko... | reverse complement strand
CGGTTGTGGCTTTACTGAATCACATTCTGATTCCCATGGGAATCCCAGATTCACTCAGACCGGGGATTGGTATTAGATCCATTGTTATGGTTCGTTTAAAGTACTGAATAATTAAATTTGTTTCTCTGGCATTCTAAAATTTTCCTATAAACGTTCTACTTTTTTGTTACCATAACCGAGAAACATTAGTTACTGGAAGTGAAGAGACAGTAACTACATAGTTGTTCGTGTAGTTACTGTAGCCAAAGTAGGGTCGAGCATAGCTCCATGCACATACGGGATCCGAACCACAAGAATAAGTTCCTTGGTTCTGAGTGCATGAGGATACACCATTACCTCCTCCGCTGGGGGCGCACATTACATGGCCTGAGAATGTTCCTGTAACATTATCGTATGTACCATATCCGAACATAAGGTCACTGCTGCTCTGTGTATAGCCAGAAATATTTAGGTTATAAGCTCCAGGTGATTGTTGACATATGAGAGTTTGGCCATCCGTTGAGGTAAGAAATTGTCCGGTTGAGCATATAGGAATAATTAAAGATGGACTTGTAGTGCTTGTCGTTGTGACTTGTGATGACCCAGTTAGCGGTATCCATGCTGTTCCATTACAATACTCGACTAACTGATTTGTTTTATCATATTTAATTGTACCTTGATTGACTGATGAACAGCTAGCGTCAGTAGTTCCAATTTGCACTGTACTTCCAACAGAAGCACTGCCGTTAATAACAGCATTACCACTATCAGATAAATCAGATGTGCTAAGTCCCCCATTGAGAATTAAACCTCCATTGCCATCTGTGTTGACTCCATTGATACAACCTAAAGCTGTATGTCCATTATTAATCCATCCTAAAACACCCGCAGTCCCATTAAGTGGACATCCTGTAGGAGGCAACATTTGGATGCCCGTGCTCTGAGCAAAAGCGGTAGCCGAGCAAAATAAAGTTATTATGATAATTAGGAATGCGATTAGATTAAAATACAGTATGTTATAGGGTGATAAAATAAATCTATCCAGTAACTGATTTTGAATGCCTATCACTAGGACCCTCATATTTCAATTTTTAGTCATAATCTTCAGTCTACATAATATTCCTTAATATAATATTAGAAACATTATTTTTTAAAACATTCATGAGAAACAAAAGATTAGTGATATTTACATACTTAGTGATATTTACATACATAGAAGCGTTATGTCTTTTCATAACGTCTCAATCCATTGACAACATGGGCAAAGCTTATCCAGACAAAAACTAAACGCATGATTTTACATGTAACTCTTTAGTATTTCACGAAAGTTTCATTACGAAATCACTACGATCGTATCATCAACAGCGAACTTAACTTAGATCGCTCTTTTTATTGGCACATAAGCATTTTGCCATCCGTAGAGGTAAGAAATTGCCCTGCATTACACATCGGTATAACTAAAGACGGGCTTGTTGTACCAGTCGTTGTATCTTTTGATGATGATCCCTGCATGGGGGTCCATGCCGTTCCATTACAATATATTATCATCTGACTTGCTTTGTTATACTGTATTGTACCTTGATTAACGAGAGAGCAACTAGCATTAGAACTTCCAATTTGTATGGCGCCTCCAATAGAAACACTACCATTAATAATGGCATTACCACTGTTCGTTAAAATAGGTGTGCTGATGCCCCCATTTAGAATTAAACCTCCATTACCATCAGTGTTGACCCCATTGATACAACCTAAGGCTGTATGCTCATTATTGATCCACCCCAACACTCCCGCAGATCCATTTGACGGACACCCCAAAGGAGGCAATACCTGAAGATTTGTACTTTGAGCACAAACAGGAGCCACACAAAACGCTGTCATAATGATTATAAGGTATACGAGTAAATTTAAATACGATGTGTTAAGAGGAGCTAAAATAAATCTACTCAGTAACAGATTTCGAATGCCTATCACTAGGACCCTCATATTTCAATATTAGGGATCAGTATACAAAATATTCCTTAATGCATTATTAGTATTTTGGGCTTTAATGCATGCCAACAGCAAATTGTCTGGCTATCAAATAATTGTTTGCTACACGTCTATATAAGTGTTTCGTGAATAGTGGGGACGATTTTTTTGAACGATAACCGATCGGCAAATCTTGCAGTCATTTCAGTTATTGATACCAACGTCTGGTCGGTCAATCCTGACGCTTACGCACGCCGAGACTAAATAGCAAGGGTGAGAGTTCACAACGCATTATAATCAAGAGTCCTACCAACTCTTCGATAAAGATGGTATTTCCGATAACATTGTCCTCTAAACGAGAAGCTACGCGAGGGGGAAGACTACTATAATCTCCATAGCCCCCACGGAGCGCTCGGCGGACAAACGCCTGACGAAAGACTAAAACTGAAAGCAAAGGCCGCCATGTAACCAGTCTGCTTAGACTCTACATTGATAAATATGGTCGGGATGACAAGATTTGAACTTGCGACCCCCAGTCCCCCAGACTGATGCGCTACCAGGCTGCGCTACATCCCGACATTGAGCGGCGGACTATAATGTCGATACCATCTTAAGGCAACTATTTAGACGAGTAAAACCCATAAAATAAGGATTATATTCCGCTTTGGCGTAATAATTCGCGTAAGGCCTTAAGCTCACCCAAAACACCTTCAATTTCACGTCGCTTCTCGGGTGAGAGACTTCGCTGTACCTGGGTCTGGGGAGTATCGAAAAGAGCAGCAGAACTTGCCGTCGTTGTCGACAGAGATGTCGGAAGCTGTGGCTCAGCAACCATCGAACGAGCTGAAGGCGTGCGGCTATTTTCGCGCAATATTTTCTGGACGCCTCTAATCGTAAAACCCTGATTATAAAGCATGTCCCTAATGCCACTAATAAGCTGAATATCTTCAGGACGATAATAGCGACGACCTCCGCCACGTTTGAGTGGACGAATTTGTTGAAATTTACTTTCCCAGAAACGCAAAACATGCTGTGGAACAGCTAAATCAGTTGCCACTTCACTTATGGTACGAAAGGCAGATGGCGATTTCATTTCCGCTGAGCGCACAGACAACCCTGAAGATGAAGCCGTAGTTAATGTTAGTGAGGATGTTTCGGATTGCGTTAATGATGAAGTCATGCATCGCCACCCTTACCGCCCGCCAAAGAACGATTGATTTTATCTTTAAGAACGTGACTTGCACGAAACACCAAAACGCGTCTTGGCTTAATCGGGACCTCTTCGCCGGTTTTAGGATTTCGTCCGACACGTTCGCCCTTGCTGCGAACCTGAAAACTACCAAAAGAGGAAAGCTTAACCATCTCATTTTTAATAAGAGCTTGACTTACTTCTTCAAGTATTACGTCAACAAGCTGGGCTGAGTCATTACGTGATAGGCCGACTTCTTGATAGACGGCCTCAGCAAGCTGAGCGCGGGTTACGGTGTTATCAGTCATCGTGCACTCTCCGTCATCAGATATAATTGATTCGTAATGCTAATCCGTGATTTGGCAAAGGTCAAATCAGAATCACACTTCTTAAAAATGATAGTAACATAACTTAATGTTTTTGATGAGCTATATTAATATCTACCAACGTATGGCGGCAGCCCCCCATGTGAATCCCCCGCCCATGGCGTCCAGCAGAACAATTTGTCCTTTTTTGAGACGCCCATCCTTGTCGGCAGCAGCAAGCGCTAAAGGTATCGAAGCCGCTGAAGTATTCGCATGTTCAGCCACCGTCCGAACAACGCGCTCAGGCGGCAAGCCCAGCTTTTTAGCTGTACCATCAATAATACGCTGGTTTGCCTGATGGGGTACTAACCAGTCTATTTCTTGGGGCGTTAACTGGTTAGCATCTAAAACTTCATCAACCACTTGAGATAGATAGTGGACGGCATGTCGGAAAACTTCTTGCCCTTCCATCTTAATGGTTCCCGTCGTCTGCGTACTTCCAGGACCACCATCGGCATACAGTAGATTATAATAACGGCCGTCCGAGTGTAAATGAGTAGATAGAATACCACGATCAGACTTCTGACCTTGGCCTTCGGAAGCTCCTAAAACAACGGCCCCAGCCCCATCCCCAAAAAGGACACAGGTTGTTCGATCTTTCCAATCCAGCAGTCGTGAGAAAGTTTCGGCCCCTATGACAAGAGCATGTCGAACTTGTCCAAGCCGAATAAAATTATCTGCAAGGGCCAAAGCATAAACAAAACCTGAACATACGGCTTGGACATCAAAAGCAAATCCATGAGTTAACCCTAAATTAGCCTGAATACGAACGGCCGTTGAAGGGAATGTGTTATCGGGAGTTGTTGTTGCAACAATGATGGCATCAAGAGATTGGACGTCGACATTTGCTCTCTTTAAAGCTTCAAGAGCTGCCTTTGTTCCAAGATCTGACGTCTTTTCATCTGGCGCTGCAATGTGACGTTGTTTAATCCCTGTACGCCGTATGATCCATTCGTCAGAAGTATCAACCCGCTTGACGAGATCGTGATTTGTAAGGATCGTGGACGGGAGATAAGAGCCACATCCAAGGACCACTGAACGACGCATCATTCCTTACCACCTGTTAAAAGCACCGGATCGATCAGCGCTGGAGTGGGTACTTCGCCAAGCCCATATTGACGCGCCAACTCTTCACGTATTCGGTCATTAAAGCCGCGTTCCGTAAGATCATAGGCAACACCAATGGCATTCGCAAACCCTTCTTGATCCGTACCGCCGTGGCTTTTGACGCAAATGCCACGCAAACCAAGAAACATAGCTCCATTATAACGACGCGGATCAATACGCAATTTTAGTTTCTTCATAGCTCGTCCAGCTAATAAATAGCCAATTTTAGCAGAAAAAGAGGATGAGAATGTTTGACGCATGAAGTGGCTCATAAGCTGAGCCGTTCCTTCCATTGCCTTCAAAGTCACATTGCCACTGAAACCATCCATTACAACAACATCAACGGTACCAGCTGGAATATCATTACCTTCGATAAAGCCGTAAAAACTACCTGGGAAAGGACGCTCCCTTAAAATGGTGGCCGCTGTGCGTATTTCGTCATGCCCTTTCAGTTCCTCGGTACCAATATTGAGAAGCCCAACGGAAGGGTGACTAATACCAAGAACCGTGCGGCAAAAAATAGCTCCCATCAAAGCAAATTGAACCAAGTTTTCAGGATCACACTCAATGTTGGCACCTAAATCCAATAAAACACTTTCACCAACACGTGTCGGCATCAAGGAAGCTATAGCCGGGCGATCAATTCCAGGTAAAGTTTTAAGAACAAACTTAGCAACAGCCATAAGAGCACCGGTATTTCCAGCAGACACAATACTGGAGGCCTCATTTTGAGCCACGGCATTAATCGATAACCGCATACTCGAATTACGGCCCTGACGTAGGGCAAGCGATGGCTTAAGATCAGCACTGATTACTTCAGGTGCATGACGCAACTCACTGCATGCATGCAACAATTTTTGGCGATCCAGCAGTGGTTTAACCTGTGCTTCGTCACCATAGAAAAGAAATTTAACCTTTGGAAAACGCTCGCGTGCCAAAGCCGCTCCGGCGACCACTATCTCCGGGGCCTTGTCACCGCCCATCGCGTCGAGAGCGATTACGGTGGAGTATGTCATGGGCATATCTCCCGATCCGCCGGGAAGAGGTTAAGCGCTCTTCGATTTTATGACTGAGCGGCCGTCATAATGACCGCAAGCAGAGCATACGTGATGAGGAAGCTTTGGCTCACCACAGTTTGCACATTCGATAGAGTTTTTAGCTTTTAGCGCATGATGCGAACGACGCATATTGCGAACAGATTTCGAAGTCTTCTTTTTAGGTACGGCCATAGCAAATCTCGCGAAAAATAAAGCGGTCCCGTACAATCCGAGCACCGCATGATCCTGGTCTTTCTAGGCAAAATCAGAGAAAAAGCAAGAAAAAAGGCAGAATGCCTCTAAATGCCTCAATAAGTCATGAATTTCTGGGTTTTTTCTTCAAATCCAGTAATTTTGCAAAGGGCTTTGTATGGCTGTTATCGGTCGCCAATACATCCGTTTGAAGGCTCGCATCCGGTTTACGGGGATAGGGATCAAGCATAATGCCAAGGTGTTGGGCTAGAATTTCGCCAAGATCAAGGCCTCCATTCACAATAGTTTCTATGTCTTGCTCAGAATCAAGTGGAACCGATTGTGTAAAGTCGTCAAGTTGTGCAGGTCGAACAAATAAAACATTCACGTCATGCTCAATATGCGTTGGAAATGGCTCAAGCGTTATAACGCAGCTTTGCACAACATCGGCTATAAAACGCCCTGTGACGTGAATGGCCTCCCCCGCATAAGCTGGTTTTAATGATAAAATCGCATAAAGCTTTGATAGTTCTTTTAAATCAAATCTTTTAGCAAGGCGTACGCACTGAGCGTCTTGAGCTTCAACTTTAAGATCCATACCTAAAGCCGGTATCTTGTCGACGAGAACAATATGTGAAAACTCAGGTTCAAACACAGTTGACGGAACCTTCATACTTAAATACCCCTCACAAAACAGGTTCAACAAAATCAATTTGTCCCGATAATAACGCAAGGTCATTTTGGGAATCTAACTTTATAATTGTTTCTCTAACATAGCTGGCTAGCTTTTGTAAAAGTGCTTCATTCAGGGAATCTTTACCTAGAAGATTACGCTTCAGCGTAGTTGCTAATACTAAATCATTATTATCAATAGCATCTTCATAGGCCTTCGAACGACCATAAAAAGCCGAAATCATTGGGCCCATTTTCTTTCGAATACTCATATCGCCCACTCCCATTTCACGCAAGCTACGATCCATGTCGCCAAACATTAAATCAAAAAGTTGCTGATTCTCTTTTTTGTGAATGTGAAGGCGCCGCATAACAAGATAGACATGGAGAAGGATTAAATCAAATCGGCCTTCAACTGTATCCGGAACTCCCTTTTGATAAAATGCAGGCAACCGTGCCTGTGCCACACATTTTTTGTAAAGCTCAAAAACGCCTTCATTGATAGCCGACTTCGTAAAAAAGTTATATACAAGTTTTAATAGAGTCATGATACCTCTTGACGACTTAGTTTTTCTGTTGCTTTGTGAACCTACCCAAGCCTCTAGGTCAAGAGATGCCCTCGAAATATTCATACAAATATCTTTGTTTTATTGTCATGATCGGTCTTTGTACCGCCTGCACTCCGATTGTTGCTAATCGTGGCAATATATTAGACCCTGATAAACTCGTCGAAATACACGTTAATAGCAGCACGCGTGAAGAAGTAGCCGCTACTCTCGGAACGCCAACAGCGGTAAGTACTTTTGACGATAAAATTTGGTATTATGTAGGGCGTCAGACGGAACAAAGTTCTTTCTTTGATCCCGATGTCATAAAACAGGAAGCTGTTGAAGTACATTTTGATGACAAAGGTGTTGTCGTTTTTCTTGAGAAACTTGATCTCTCAGAAGCACATGATGTCGAACCCGCCGAGGGGAGTACACCTACCTATGGTAACGACGACACATTTATCCGCCAGTTACTCGGCAATCTAGGTCACGCAACACCTAAACTTGGAACCAACAACCAGCACTAATTTGCGGAGCACTAAAAATATCTGATGATATCGTGTTCTAAGAATTATTCTGCAGCTAAGCGCTCGACATCAACGATACCACATGCAACATCTTCCGTGAGGCGTCGCACAAACTTTGTAAGATCTTGCTGTAATAACTTAAAATTGCTTGTTTTTTCGAGAGTCTTTTCATCCATATAAAGGCGGCGATTAATTTCAAGCTGCAAAGCATGTTGAGAATGACGGGGTTGTCCATATCGCCGAACAATCTCAACGCCCTTATAGGGATCATTCAAAGCAACTTGATATCCCATTTCACGCAAAAGAAAACTGGCCCTTTGCGTAAAAGTGTTATCACAACTTGTTCCATGACGGTCTCCCAAAACAAAATCGGGACACTTTATCACTCCTCTATCACGCCGGACTCGGTCCGGCATCGAATGGCAATTAATTAAATAGCTTATTCCAAATTGCTCTAAGCGCTGATGAAGAAGTGCCTTTAAACATGCGTGATAAGGTCGATAATAAAAATCAATACGTCTTTTGACTTCGTTTATTGGTAGTGGTTCTTGATAGACAGGAACCCCACTTTTACAAAGTCGCCTTACAAGGCCTAAGCCTAATAACGTTCTTTCACTGGGCGCCAAGACCTCGGGCCATACGTCCGCAATAACAGCAGGATCAATGTCATTTTCAGCGCGATTAACGTCAATAAAACTGCGTGGAAACTCCGCTAATAAAACGGTTGCTCCATAAGAGGTAGCTCCAGTTATTAATTCATCGACATAGCAATCTTCGGTTTGCCGCAACAAGTGTAAAGGACAAATAAAATGAAAACTACTGTCATAGACTCTTCCGCTGTGAGGAGAATCTAAAACCAGAGGGGATAGAGGAACAGTAGGCTCTAAGAGAGTGACAGGACAAGAAACCATAACGTAACCTAACGCTTTTTCTTCTTTGAAACAATGGCACGATGTTGTTTTGATTTATTTAACTCAGGAGTCCCAGTTTGTATCTCTAATTCCAATCCTTGCAAACGACGCATCTCATCTCGATAGCGGCCCGCTTCTTCAAATTCAAGATCACTGGCCGCCTGTCTCATACGCTTTTCAAGATCGCGAATATAAGAAGGCAGATCCTTCCCTGCTAAAGACAGTTCCTCAGCGAGCCCGGCTTGAACAGTTAAATGATCTCGCTCATAAACAGATCCTAGAATATCTCCAATTGATTTTTTAATGCTCTCGGGTGTTATTCCATGAATCTGATTATAAATTTTTTGTTTTTCACGGCGACGCATCGTTTCATCTAATGCTGCTTGCATACTTCCGGTAATACGGTCGGCATAAAGTATAGCTTTGCCATCAACGTTACGGGCAGCGCGACCAATCGTTTGAATAAGCGATGTTCGTGAGCGTAAATACCCCTCTTTATCAGCATCAAGAATAGCCACCAATCCACATTCAGGTATATCAAGACCTTCCCGCAATAAATTAATACCTATAAGGACATCATATGCACCCAGCCTTAAATCACGAATAATCTCAATGCGCTCAAGTGTCTCGACATCTGAATGAATATAACGAACTTTAACGCCCGCTTCCGTCATATATTCAGTTAAAGCTTCCGCCATCTTTTTAGTTAAAGTTGTTACAAGAACGCGCAACCCTTGCTTTACCGTTAATCGCACTTCTGAAAGAAGATCATCAACCTGCCTATCTGTTGGTCGAATAATAACGGGCGGATCCGTCAAGCCCGTGGGACGTACTATTTGCTCAGTAAATACTCCACCAGTCTTTTCTAATTCCCAAGGGCCCGGTGTTGCAGAAACAAAAACGGTTTGAGGACGCATTTGATCCCATTCTTCAAATTTTAAGGGACGATTATCAACACAAGAGGGCAAACGAAACCCAAAATTAGCAAGTGTCGACTTGCGTGCATAATCGCCTTTATACATTCCCATAAGCTGTGGGATCATCACATGGCTTTCATCAACAAACAAAAGGGCGTTTGCAGGGAGATATTCAAATAAAGTGGGCGGGGCTGCTCCCGCCGGCCGTCCTGTCAAATAACGGCTATAATTTTCAATTCCCGAGCAACTTCCCATCGCCGCCATCATTTCAATATCGAAGGTAGTCCGTTCGCGCAAACGCTGCTCTTCAAGCAATTTACCTTGATTTATAAATTCTGCTAAGCGTATTTGTAGATCTGTTTTAATATGGTCGATAGCTTGAGCAAGAGTTGGCTTAGGTGTCACGTAATGGCTGTTTGCATAGACCTTAACAACATCAAGAATGGCGCCCTTTTCTCCTGTTAATGGATCCATCTCAACGATTTGCTCAATTTGATCGCCAAACATAATAAATCGCCACGCGCGATCTTCCATGTGTGCAGGGAAAAGCTCAATGGTGTCACCCCTCACGCGAAAATCGCCACGTCCGAAAGCAATGTCATTACGCTTGTACTGCAGTTCAACCAAGGCTGCTAAAAGTTGTTGACGTGGAATTTCTTGGCCTTGCACAAAAGTTTGTACCATTTGTTGATAGGTTTCCACAGAACCAATGCCATATATACACGATACCGAGGCTACAATAATGACGTCATCACGTTCCAACAGAGAGCGTGTTGCCGCATGTCTCATACGATCAATTTGTTCGTTGATCATCGCGTCTTTTTCAATATATGTATCCGTGCGCGCTACGTAGGCTTCAGGTTGGTAATAGTCATAATAGCTTACAAAATATTCAACGGCATTGTCGGGAAAGAAGCTTTTCATTTCACCATAAAGTTGGGCCGCTAGTGTTTTATTAGGAGCCAAAATCAAAGCAGGTCGTTGCTGCTCTTGTATTACTTGAGCTACTGTGAATGTTTTACCGGAGCCGGTAACGCCCAGAAGCACCTGATTTTTTTCATCGCGATTAAGACCAGATACAAGATCTATAATGGCCTGAGGTTGGTCGCCTGCAGGCTTATAATCTGATCGCAGGATAAATTCTTTACCTGCCTCTGGACGAAAAGACGGTTTTAAGACATCAGCTAAAAGAGGAAAAGTCATAAAGCTCCCGGCATTGTAAATGGATGAGTATAGCAAAACTCAGCTAACCTGAAACCACTTAATAATTAGACAGGGGTTGCCTGCATCCTACATTGCGAACGACCGATAGCACGCAAAACCGGCGCACCGCACGTATCGGCAAGGGCCTCTCTAATGCAGCCATTAAGTCCTTGCAAAGAAAAACGGCCTCCAAACAAATAGACTCCTTCCGCAACACTTTTGGTTGGCGACGTGGGAGCATCTAAAAAAAGGGTCTGAATATCAATAAAAATAACAGGAACCCTTTGGCATTGATGTAAAATTAAATCTCGGATATTGAATAGTTTATTATCAGGGTTCATAGATTCAAGAAATTGACAACAAGAGGTGGGTTGCCTAACCATCCTCTCATTCAATTCAACAAGCAGTGCCTCAAAAGGATTCGATTCTGTAAATGCCTGATCAAGAGCTTTTGCCGCCGCCTCCACTGATGCGGACGTGGCAAGGTTATGGCCATACTTATCGTTACCGAGACCGCTAAGTACAATTTTTAAATTCTGATCTTCAGCAAAAGCAAGAAGTCGTGCCATAAATTATTCCAAATATAAATATTAATATAAATACTTTCTAATTTAAAAAATAATCTTCACATTAGTAAAAATGTGTCCTTAAAGGTTTTACTCTCAATTGTTGTGACTGCGGAGAATGTGGTCCGACGCATTTCTTTGCTGGCCTTCCCGATGCTACAGTATCAACAAATGTAAAAAACTCCTGTACTTTTTGTGGGGATGGCGAACAATGTACTAAAGGAAACTTTTCTCCGGTATTCATTAAACTAAATTCAGTCAGCTGGTACCCATTTTTTATAATGAGCCCGATACTAAGTACCCTCCCAAAACGATTTACGAAGTCTTGTATCTGACCATCCACTGCATCAACACCAAGAATTGCCGCATCAAATGGTTGCTGTTGTGTTTGAGTACATTCGAGTAATCTAAAAATCTCGGACACATTGTTCTTCATAACAACATCATGCCCTCTCACTTTAATACCATTAACGAAAAATCCTAAAAAACTACCTGAATCATAAGTTAAGAATTTCACCATTTAAAAATTCCCAGTGACTATAGGAAATAACTAGTTCTTAACGTGCTCCCCGGCACGATGACATTCCCGTAATTAGAAACAAACTTTAGAAATGACATTACTTTTTTAATAAATACACGCTTGCCTCAGAAAGGTTAAGCCCCAGGTTTAGGTTCGGGTGGCTTTTGTAAAACTACATGTTTTACTGGACGAGAAGCAGCATCAATTACCCTGACCAATAAAGATTTAAGTTGTTCTACTTTAAAGCTATTTTCCATTATATTTATATCATAATCTGCCCGATTCCTTTGAGCATTATCTGCCTTCAGCTGTTCAATAAAGTCCGGGCCTACACGCAAAAAACCAGCAAATATTTCACGACCAGGCCGAACAACATAACGTCCTACCTGAGATAGGCCGTTCTGCCTAACATAATTCCCTTTAGGATTAACGGTTCTAAATCCATCTAACTCTTTCCCCTTGGCCGTATCAAAAAGTACAAAATCAAAAGAGGATTCGAGAGATCCATCCAGTCCCATCTGCTTAACACTTATAGATGCGTCGACGAGCTGAACCTGATGGCCCAAATCTTGGATAATCCGACATAATTGGGGAGCTATCGTTCCATCGGTGACTTGAATGAGAATACGCGACATAAAATAATCCTCTTTTTAAATATCGAATAATGAGGTTATATCTAGAAACTGGCAATCTGAACAAGGTATCATTTAGTTTCAAGACAGGATATCCATTGGCATCTGCAGAAATCCTGCTAAAACAAGTACATGAGCCTAAAAAACCTTAACCTTATTATTAAAATCGGCACCGCTGCACTTGGTGCGGCCAACGGCATGCCTGATACTGAAAGATTAGGCCGCATCGTAGCCGAGATCGCACTTCTTAAAAAGCAAGGACATCACATCATCCTCGTATCTTCAGGTGCTGTCGGTACAGGGCGCGCTATGGTTAAAAATCACAAAGGATCAATCCAACATTGTAATCCAGTCATCGAACGACAAATTCTTGCAAGCCTTGGCCAGGCTAAATTAATGGCTTTTTATCAGGAGCTTTTAACACCCCACGAGCTCATGGCCTCACAAATTCTCTTAACGAAGCAAGATTTTCGTACACGAGGTCATTATAAATACATAGTCAATTTATTTGCGTCCCTTCAAAGACAGCCCAACATACTTCCCATCGTCAATGAAAACGATAGCGTGACAATTGATGAGCTTATGTTTACTGATAACGATGAGTTGGCAGGTCTTTTAGCCACGATCGTAAATGCCGACCGCCTTATTATTCTCTCTCATATTGCAGGTGTCTTTGATCGACCACCCGATGAAAAAGACGCACATATTATTCCTTTCATTGATTGGAAGAAAAACAAAGGTCTTCCTGAGAGCACTCAAGGGAAATCACAAACCGGCCGCGGTGGAATGAAGAGTAAACTAGGCATTACGCGTAAAATGGCAGCCCTCGGTATACGCACTCATATTGCGGCAGCCAGTGAACCCCAAATTATAACCCGCATACTTAGCAATGAAAATATCGGAACAACCATTAGCCCCCTTCCCGGTAAAAGAAATGCAGTCAAACGGTGGCTCGCAAGTGATATGAACCAAGCTCCAGCTTCTGTAGTCGCCAACTCCTGTCTTGCAGCTATGATCCGTCAAACAGGACAAGTTATGAGTATTCTTCCTGTCGGATTAATAAAAATTTCAGGACAGTTTACCAAAGGTGATCTTGTAAAAATTGTTGATGAAGAAGGCCTTACTCTGGCTCTTGGTATAGCACGCTATGATACCGCTACTCTTAAGCAGGCTTTAGGAAAAAAACAGCAACCAGTTTTTATTCATTACGATCAACTGCATTCTGTGTCTCATGTCTAATCCCTTAATCTCCTTGGGTGAAAGAGCACGTGCCGCTGCACAAGTAATTGCTCAGGCCCACAAAAGCCAAAAAGACAAAGCCCTTGGAACAATACGCGAGGTGTTGCAAGCATCAGAAGCGGCCCTTCTAGCAGCCAATGAGCTTGATATTCAGAGCGCCCTTAAAAGAGGGATGAGCGAGGCCCTCGTCGATCGTTTGCGACTTAACGCGTCACGCCTCAAATCTATTTATGATAGCCTCGACGTTATCCAAACTCTTCCCGATCCTATCGATCGTTTACTGGAAAGCACCCTGCGTCCTAATGGTTTGCGCATTGAAAAACGCAGTGTACCACTCGGCGTTATAGGTATCATTTTTGAATCACGTCCCAATGTTGCCGTTGATGCGGCGGCTCTTTGCATCAAATCAGGGAACGCCTGTATTCTTAGGGGAAGCAGCGATAGTTGGAATAGTGTTCAACTCATTGTTACATTAATAGGCCAGGCTCTCGATAAGGTAGGATTACCTCAGGATATCGTCCAAACTCTCCCCTCCGAAGACCGTGCCTTAGTGGGATCTCTTTTGACATTAGAAAATTATGTTGATGTCATTATTCCTCGCGGAGGTAAATCACTCATTTCTCGTGTACGAGCCGAAAGTCGCATCCCTGTGTTCAGTCATCTTGATGGTATT
>Ga0302277_1002121_pt1 | contig 14263 bp, 10 predicted proteins | sample III_Bog_N3_1_FD_198759 | JGI IMG/M metagenome (GOLD analysis project Ga0302277, IMG submission 198759) | Peat permafrost microbial communities from Stordalen Mire near Abisko, Sweden - III_Bog_N3_1 | ecosystem: Environmental > Terrestrial > Soil > Wetlands > Peat | place: Sweden: Abisko... | reverse complement strand
ATAAGCTGCATCTCTGGATCGGCCAGCAGGTCGTAGGGCAGATCGTACTTCTGCTGAAACTTCTTCTGCTTGGCCACGGTATCGCGCGAGATGCCCAGCACGACGATTCCCGCCTTCTTGAACTTCGCAAAGATGTCGCGGAAGCCGCACGACTCCAGCGTACAGCCCGGAGTATCGGCGCGCGGATAGAAAAAAAGTACGACGGGACTAGCCGCAAAGTCATGCAGCGAGACGCTGACCCCGTCCTGATTCTGGAGGGTAAAGTCTTCGACAAGATCGCCAATCTTCATCTGCATTCTCCTTGCGTTCTCAGCCTGAAGCGTATTCATATTGCTATAGAAAAATAAAGGCTGTCATTCTGAGCGAAGCGAAGAATCCCCGCATTCTCCTCACAGCGCGACACATTGCACTATCGCTGATTTTTTAGTAGTTCCCATAAAGCGTATGCCGTTGTCGAACGAACTAAAAGCAGATTCCTCCGCTTCGCTGCGGAATGACAAATAAAACGGTCTACAGTAATTCAGAAACTACTCTAAAAATAACGACGGAAGGCCCAACCTATTCTGGCACTAATTCTATTACAGAAAAAGCACTGGCGAGCTTTGGGGATTGCGCCCCTCCACTCGCCAGCTATCTCCATCTTTACTGAATTTCCTCTATGCAAGCACGGCGACTGGTTCGCACAGAGCGGCCAGAGTCTTGTCCAGCGAGGCCGAGTCCTCCACATGCAGAGCGTGCGTGGGGTGGTCGTAGCCTCCGTCCGGGTTGGCGTGGATCTGCTTCTTCAGTCCGGTGAGTACGCGGCCCGGACCGACCTCGATGAAGTGAGTTGTACCCAGATCCGTCAACAGTTCGACGCACTCGACCCAGCGAACGGCTCCGGTAACCTGTGCGATGAGAGCCTTGCGCGCGACCGCTCCGGTCTTCACCAAAGCGGCATCGATGTTGGCTGCAATCGGGAACGAGGGGTTGTGAAATTTAAGCTCGGCGAGATCCTGCGCAAGACGATCCTGCGCGGGCTGCATCAACGCGCAATGGAAGGGAGCGGAGACGTGCAGGATGACGGCGCGCTTGGCTCCAGCCTCCTTGCACAGATCAGCGGCGTGCAGCACAGCGGCTGCGGCTCCCGAGATCACCGTCTGTCCGGGCGAGTTGAGGTTCGCCGCCGAAACCACGGCCAGCTTGGGGTTGAAGTTGGCCGCCTCAGGAGTCTTGGGCAGGGGCGTCAATTTGTCGGCAACCTGGTCGCAGATAACGCCAACCAGCGCCGGATCGAGGCCGAGAATCGCAGCCATCGCTCCCTCGCCCGCCGGAACGGCCTCCTGCATATAGCGTCCGCGCAGGCGCACAGCGCGCACAGCGTCGGCAAAGCTGAGCGTTCCGGCAGCGACATGCGCCGAGTACTCGCCCAGCGAGTGACCAGCCGCCAGAGTCGGCTTGAGACCGAGCGGAGCCAGTGCCTCTGTCAGCACACGCGCAGCGGCGGTGGAGACGGTCAGGATCGCAGGCTGGGTGTGTTCGGTCAGCTTGAGCTGATCCTCCGGCCCCTCGAAGATCAGCTTCGAGAGCGAGAATCCGAGGGCCTCATCGGCCTCGTCAAAGACCGCGCGTGCAGAGGGAAAGCGGTCGTAGAGATCACGGCCCATGCCCACATACTGCGAGCCTTGGCCAGGAAAGAGAAATGTAATTGCGGAGTCTTCAGGCATCCTTATCTCATGTTACATCAGGCAGAGCTATTAATTCACGAGGTATTTACACCTCGGGGCACCGATTTTTTTTCCCATCCTCGGATCAGCCGTGCGCAGCTATCTTCTCGGACTTCACCGCGAACTCTCGTCCAACCTTGGCAACGGCAAGCTTCGCGCGGACACAGATCTTCCACGCCAGAGCGTCGCTACTTATATGCCGACAGGAAAGTCCGCATCGGGCAACTCGTCGCCGGAGTGAGCATACAGGTCGTAGGGCGTACGCCGATTGAACTTGTACCGCTGGCGAATCTCGCGGCCAACGATCAGCCCGATCGCCACAGCCCCGAACGCAGCCGAGACCCAGCCGACTGTCTTCAGCAGATTGGACTCCGCAGTACACTCCGGCTCCACGCAGCAGCCATCAAGCTGCTCACCCTGCGAAGCGCTGACATCTCCGCTCGCGTCCAGATCGGAATCGCGGGAGGACCGATTGCAATAGCAATTTCTGGTGAGAAAGCTCATGCCAGAATGATAGCGCAAGCGGCTTGTGGATTGTGAGCGAAATTATCCGCTTTGTTTGTCATTCCGCAGCAAAGCGGAGGAATATGCTTTTGCTCGCTCCACGAGGGCCTACATTATCACCTAAATGCTGTTCAATAACTCGGCAGTTCTCTCCATTCCGCGATGTATTGCCGAACGAAGACCGTGTCCCGGAGCTAAACGGGCTGCGGAAAAACTCGGTTTTGACACGAAGAGAAGAAGGCCCTGGGTTTAGCTCCTTCGTTTCCCGTATAACGCTGAAAATAAAAGTAAACGATAGGCGGCTTAGGCTGAGTATGAGCCTGCGGATTCCATATAGTCCACCATAAGCCCTTGTTTCCTCTGTTTTTAACGCAGAAACAGTACCACGGGATTCGGCTGGAAGTTTGTGCCGTTTTGGCACAAACGCAGCGCAGTTCCTCCGTCAGCCCTGAACGACGACCAGCCGCCCCGCAGCAGGCACTAGAGGTGCTCAGCACATTGCACGATCTCACGGGCTGGAGTGAATGGCTCTTTCCCGGCGACTGCAATCCCGCAAAAGCGATGAGCAACAACACCATTCTGAAGGCGTTGGAGCGGATGGGGGTACAAGGGAAAGATGACCGGGCATGGCGCCGAGGGCTGGCGTCCACAATTCTGCATAAGCTAGGCAAGCCGCACGACCACATTGAATTGCAACTCGCCCACGCTCCACGCAATGCCGTAAGCGCCGCTATAACCACGCCCTCTATCTGGAACCGTGTGCAAAGATAATACAGGAGTGGGCCGGCTTTCTGGAGCAGACTCAGCGCGGAGCAAGGTGCTATCCTTTCGTGAAGTCGTAGCATTAATATGGGGTACCGCGATGTTGTTACAACGTTGAACTAGCGCGCGCTACATTGCTGGATGAGAGATAAAGGCAACATGCCCGCGTTGGGTATGCCTTATGATCAGCCACAAACTTCGCCAACCGGGCAATACTGCTACGCACAGCAGTGATCATGATTAGCGTACAGATAGTTCAACCCAAGGCGATTCAGCACGAAACTCTACACTCATTCTCTAACGGCATACTCACTGCCTATTCGCGAACTATCCAAAAAATCATTGCGATTGGAAGCTACTGTCCTGTCTGGAAGCGCAGTGCGGCTATTGTTTGCTGGTAGATGTAGTGTGCATTGGCGTAGGCGATCTGCGCCTGCGTTTGCGCGAGCTGCGCCTGGCTCAACTCCACAATGGACGAGAGGCCCAGTTTGTAGCGAGTTTGTGCAAGATCAAAAGCTGAGTTTGCCTGATCGAGCAGTTGCTGGCTTACAGTGATGCGCTGAAAATCGGACTGAGCCTCCAGCACCGTATCCGTTACATCGCGCGCAATTCTCTGCCGAAGCTGCTGAACACTTTTATCGGCGACCTGCGCGCGCAGCGTCGCTTCCTTCGCGCGCGCAGAGAAGAGTCCTCCGTTGAAGATGGGGATGCTCATGTTCACGCCGACGGCTCCGTACCAGGGCGTCGTAATCTGGTCGGCGCGGATTGGCGCGTCGCCCGCAACGCCAAGCGCCGAGATGGTGGGCCGCGAAAGATCGCGCTCTGCTTGACTAAACTCCTTCGCGGCACTCGCCTCTTGATTGAGCGAAGCCAGATCGGGCCGCGATTGGAAGGCAAGCTGAAGTAGCGGCGCTACATCCAGCGGTGCAGGGTTCGGTGCAACCGGAGTCTCATCGACCAAGGTGTAGGTTGCGGGCAGTTCCTCGCCAAGCAGGGCGTTGAGTGCGGCCTGCGACTCCTGATTATCATTGGTCACATTCAGAAGAAGCAGCTTGGCCTGCTGTAGGTCGACGCTGGCGAAGCTCAAGTCCAGATCCGAGCGCAATTTTGCATCTGTAAGTGCGCGCACCTGATCCGTCGTTGCCTGCCGTGCCGTCACCGTCTGGCGCGCAACGCTCAGGATCGCCTGACTGGCCAGAGCGTGATAAAACGCCTCATCTACGGCGAGCAGAACGTCCTCGCGCGAAGCTGCCTCGTTGCTCGCAGCGGCTCGCGCCTGAAGGTCGGCGCGACTTACCAACGCGTGAGTCCGTCCAAAATCCGTCATCAGTTGCGAGAGAGCAACTCCACCCGCAGCACGTTGATAGACGACTGGATTGTTGAGTCCGCCAGCCGTAATGCGATTTCCTTCGTGCGTATCGACTGCGGTCATATTCCCTGTCAACGTAGGCAGATTGGCTGCTCTTGCCTCACGCCGTACCTGTCCCTCGGCCAGTGCAATCAGGTGCGCGATCTGCACATGCGGATTCTGTTGGAGGGCGATCTTCTCCGCCTGTGCAAGTGTCAGCGTCGCAGGCGCGGCAGCCGATGTGGGTGTGGTTTGGCATCGGCTTTGCGGAGTCGCGGTTGCAAGAGTTGTAACGATAATCAGAGCGAATATTTTCTTCATCTAGGCTTCTTCTCCTGCGGTTGCGATGCTCTGCGTGTCTGGTGGATTCTGTGTCTCTTCTTTGCGATGAACCAGCAGATACGCCGCTGGCACAACAAAGACCGTGACTAGAACCGACACGGTCAGCCCGCCGATGATGGCTCGGGCCAGCGGTGCGTATTGCTCGCTGCCTGCTTCCAGCGCAAGAGCCATCGGCACCATGCCGAGAATCGTTGCAAGGGATGTCATCAGCACTGGACGCAGACGCACTCGGCAGGCCATGGCCACGGCATCGCGAATTGCCATGCCTTCGTCGCGCAGCTTGCGTGTGAACTCGACGATGAGGATCGAGTTCGAGACCACGATGCCGGTCATCATCACCACACCCATCAGCGACATTACGTTGAGCGTTGTGCCCGTGACGAGAAGGAAGACAATAACACCAGTGATGCCCGGAGGGATTGCGAGCAGGATAACCAATGGATCGATGAACGAAGCGAACTGAGCCATCAGGATTAAGTAGACGAGGATCACCGAGAGAAGAAGACCAATACCAAAGCTGGAGAACGAGCGGCGCATTCCTTCGACGGAACCACGCATCTTCACTTGCAGATTATCGGGAATCTTTTGTTGCGCGATAACTCGGTCCACGCGATTGGCCAGCCCTCCGAGGTCTTGCCCAGAGGGCGAGACGTAGATGTCGATGACGCGACGCAGTTGGTAGTGATCCACCTCCGTCGGTGATTTCATCGGCTGTATCTCAACAACCGCGCCAAGGTTTGTGGCTATCGTTCCATTCGGTGACTTTATCGGAATCTGATTGAGATCTTGAAGCGATTTCATCTGCGATTCGGGGTACTGCACTGCGATCACATAGCTGTTCCCGCTCTTGGGATCATCCCAGTAGTTTGGCGCGATCATGGCGTTTGAACTGAGCGCGGTGATGACATTGTCTACAACTTCGCGAGAGGTGAGGCCGAGACGTCCCGCCATCTCGCGATTGACCTGCAACTTCAATCCGGGATAATCAACGTCTTGTGGAACAAGAACATCGCCAACACCATCCAAACCGCGAATTTTCTTGGCTAGATCAGCAGCGGTAGCGGATGCCTCGTTGAGGTCGTTTCCACTGATCTGTATATCAATGGGAGCAGGAAGTCCGAGGTTTACGACCGCATCAACCAAGCCACCGGTTTGAAAGTAGGTGGATAGTTCTGGCATATCTTCTCGTAGCTTGCTTCGGACTAACGACATATAGGCGAAGGTACTCTTGCTGTGTTCTGCATTCAGGCTTACTTGAATAAATGCGGTATGTGGGCCTGAGTTGCTGGAATATATCGACGAGAATCCAGGAGCAGTTCCTATGTTCGAGACGATCATGCCGAGATCTTTTGCAGGAATTACGTCGCGAATCTCCTGTTCGGCCTGAGCAATATATTGATCGGTCAGCTCAATCCGAGTGCCGCTGGGAGCTTTCACATTAATAACGAACTGCCCAGGATCGGTCCGCGGAAAGAACGAGAGACCCAGAAATGGAAAGAGTGCAAGGCTAAAGAGAAAGACTCCGAGCACACCGAGTACCGTAGCTCCCGGTCGCACAAGGCTCTTCGCCACGGCCTTGTCGTAGTGCGCCAGTCCGCGATTATAGCGATGATTGAACCAGCGCACGAAGCGTTGGAAGGAACTTGTGCCGTCGTGATGGCCGCCTTCGGTGTGTTCCTTCAGATGTGGATTATGAATTAAGCGCGCGCAGAAGAGAGGAACCACCGTCATCGCAACCGCATACGACGCAAAGAGAGAAAGCACCACCGCAAGCGAGAGCGCGGTAAACAAATATCGGCTGACGCCATAGAGAAAGACGACCGGGAAGAATACGATTGCCGTGGTAAAGGTCGCCGCCAGTACTGGCAGCGCCACTTCGCGCCCTCCAATCTCTGCGGCCTCTTCGGGAGATTTGCCCATCTCCATATGGCGATAGATGTTTTCCAGAACGACAACGGAGTTATCAATCAGCCGCGAGAAAACTAGCGCGAGTCCGCCGAGCACCATGGAGTTGATCGTCGCGCCCATCAGGTTCAAAGCCATGAATGCGGCCAGCGCGGAGAGTGGAATCGATAGCATGACGCCGATGGTGGCGCGCATGGAACCGAGAAAGATCAGAATCATCAATCCAGTCAGAACAAGTCCTATGCCTCCTTCGCTGCCGAGATTCTTGATGGCAGTTTTTACAAATTGCGATTGGTCGAAGACCACGGCGGTTTTGAGCGACTTGGGAATATCAACTAGATGTTTTAGTCCCTCACGAACACCATTCACAATCGAGATAGTATTGCTGCCACCTCCCTGTTTAAGAATGGGCAGATAAACCGAATGCTGTCCATCAACGCGCACGATGTTTGTCTGAATGGCGGAGGAGTCCTGCGCCTTGCCTACATCGGCGACCAGAAGTTGTCCGTTGCCGCTGGTCTTCAACGGAAGGCGGTCGATCTCATCCATGTTGGGAAACTGGGAGTTGGTATAGATATTGAAGTCTGTCGGCCCGAGCTTAACATCGCCCGATGGAAGAATTGCATTGGCATTATTCACCGTGCGAACCACATCCATAGGACTAAGTTGATTGGCCTCCAGCTTTGTCGGATCAACGTAGATCTGAATCTGTCGATATTTTCCGCCGAAAGGAGGCGGGATGGAGGCACCCGGAACAGACGCAATCTGATTGCGGACGTTGTATTGCCCCAGGTCATGCAACTGCGTCTCGTTGAGTCCTTCGCCCTTCAACGTAATCAGGCATACAGGAAGGCTCGATGCATCGAACTTGAGTACGACAGGCGGCAACGTGCCCGGAGGAAGGCGGCGCAACTGCGCCATTGCAAGATTGGAGATGGTGTTGACTGCGGCATCCGAACTTGTTCCCGGCTGAAAGTAGATGCGAATCAAACTGACGCCCGGCAAGGAGCGCGATTCAATATGGTCGATGCCGCTGCCCAAGGTAAAGAATCGCTCGAACGGATTGGTAATGTGCGCCTCAATCTGCTCCGGCGGCATCCCGTTGTAGAACGTCGCTACTACCACGACGGGAATATCAATCTCCGGAAAAAGATCAACAGGCATACGAGCCACTGTGGTCACGCCAACGACACCGATCACAAGGCAGATCATGAGAATGAAGAACGGATAACGAATCGCGAAGCCAGACATTATTGCCCCCCCGTCGCATCGTTCGCCGCGCCCGCTGCGGCCATTGCGCTCTGCTTCGCCGTTACCAACTCACCCGGCTGGAAGCTCGACTGGTTGGCAACGATCACCAACTCACCCTCGCGCAATCCGCTTAGAATCTCGATGCGATTAGCTGTCGCAACGCCGGTCTGTACCGCACGTCTCTCCACGCGGCTCTGTGTGTTGACCACCAACAGCGTTGGTTGCAATGCACTTGTGTCCACAGCCTGAATCGGCACGACAATCGCGTTGCCTGTGTGCTTTACGTTCAACGTTACCTGCGCATACATCCCCGGCGAAAGCGAGCCGTCGGCATTTGGCACGTCCACCTCTACCTGCATCGAACGCGTAGCAGGATCCATCGCGCCGGTGCTGCGCATAACCTTGCCGCTGATCGTGCGGCCCAGTGCGTCAATGCGAATGGTTGCGGTATCGCCATCGCGCACATAGGGCGCAATGGACTCTGGAACGGGAAGGCGCAGACGCAGCGTACTGACCTCGGCAATCTTGACCACCGGAGCCGAACCAGCGTTCGACGTTCCGGCCTGAATCAACGCACCTGTATCGGCGTAGCGCCAAGTGATGACGCCGCTAAACGGCGCAGTAATGCGCGAGTAGTCAGCCATCGTAGAGACCTGCTGGCGCTGCGCCTGCGATACGCCAAGCTGTTGCTGCGTTGCGCTCAACGCAGACTTTGCCGCATCCACCTGCGCCTCCGCCGCCTGATCCTTTGCCCGCGCATCGTCCAGCTCCTGCTGCGCAATCAGACCAGGACGCGCGTCAGAGGCTTGCTGCAACCGTTCTGCGGCAGTGTGCAGAGCGGCGTAGTTCGCCTTTGCGCGAGCCACGTCGCTGGAAGCCCGTAGAATCTCTGCCTGCGATTGGCGCACACCCGCCTGCGCTCCCTGCACCTGTGCCTGTAGCTCCGGCACGTCGAGCACAGCCAGCACTTGCCCCTGCTTCACCTTGTCTCCAATGTCTACATGGATGCTGCGAATGTAGCCCGCAACCTTGGCATGTAGCTCAACCTCCTGATACGGAAGAAACTCGCCAGCAACGGTAAGCGAATTGGCCAGCGTCGCACGCGATGCGGATACGACTGGAGCGATGGGATTACTGATATTGGCAGATTGTTGAGTGGAGTGCTTACATCCACTCAATGCGATCAGGGCGCAGCACAGCAGAGAGAGTTGTCCGAAGCCAGAACGCTGGACGGAGGCAGTAATTTTCATTATGGGCTCACTTGGGCTAGAGACACAGCAACACCGCTTTAAAAGCGGTGCATAGACCGGCAGAAAACGCCGGGGTCTTTTCTAGCTAAGTGGAGGAGGTCGGATGGCATGCACTCTGCGAAAGCAGTGTTGCAGAGTAGACGTAGACTCAGCGGAAGTCTGCAGCCACGCATAGGAGCATGCAACTTGTGCTGTCGCAGCAACGACAAGAACAAAAAGAAGGAAGGCAGAAGTAGCTTGTACAGGTGGCACAGACCTTACGACTACGTTCTCCTGCTGCCACATTTTGGCTGCGGCAATTGGACGCGTAGCCGCGTCGTGGGGGTAGTACGCTGCCACCTTGGATGTGATCGCAAAGTTGATTGAAAGACCACAGAACAGAATCCCCAGCAAATAAAGCAGGGCGGTCTTTCTTCCGGAATGATACATTGCGTTCACTGCTGTCAGAATACCTCGTATCTGGATTACTTGGAAAGTAAAGTTCCGCTGCCCTGCATCTCACATTTACACGAATTAGACGCAGAGCTTGACATTTTGGTTACAGGCTAGCTGATTCCAGGCGGCTAGAGATGAATCCACCCGCCACGGATCAGCGCAAGCGAACCAACTGCGACGACGATCCAGAGAAGAATTCCCTGCACTAGCGGTCGAACGCCAACCTCTTGCAGCGTCTTCTTCGACAGACTCGTTCCGATCAGGAACAGTGTGACGGTCAGGCCGATGATGCCAAGATGTTTGAGCGTCGGATACATCGGCTGGAGTGCGTGGATGTATGTATTGGCGACGACGGCCAGACAGAAGAAAAGAATAAACCAGGGCCAGTGAATGCGCGACTTGCTCTTGTTGGTCATTGCGGTGCCGACCGAGAGCGGGACAATCCAAAGCGCGCGCGCCAGCTTAACCGTGGTGCCGACGGTGAGGGCCAGAACACCATACTTTGCCGATGCGCCGACCACGGAACTGGTGTCGTGAATGGCGAGCGCAGCCCATAGTCCGAACTGCGTCTGCGACAGATGAAGCGCGGTTCCAATCGCTGGAAAGGCAAGCAGAGCTACCGAGTTCAGCATGAAGACAGTGCCAAGCGAAACGGCAATCTCCTCTTCGCTGGCGTTGGTGATCGGCGCAATGGCCGCAATGGCGCTGCCGCCGCAGATCGCCGTGCCGGTGGTGATGAGGAATGAAGTGCGCGACTTGACCGAGAGCAGCTTTCCCAGCGCCCAGCCCAGCAGCATGGCGAAGCTGATGCTACACGCGGTGTAGACAAAGCCGGAGCGACCGACGCGAAGAACCTGCGCAAGATCCATCCCGAACCCGAGGCCTACGACAGAGGCCTGTAGAAGAAACTTGGAGAGATGTTTCGCTTCGACGTGAAACGGATGGATGAAGGTGAAGCCGTAGACAATTCCCGCGACGAGTGCGACGGGAGGAGAGATGAGACCACTGGCAGCAAGGATCAATCCGATAAAGAAAACGTTCTTGGACATGCATCCAGTGTTGGCGAGAAATTGCGGCGTGTCCAAGCAGTAGTTCTCATGCCGCATTTGCAAAACTCATGGGTCGCGAAAGTCTACGCCCGCTTGGTCTTCGTGGACTTCTTCGCCACACCTGCGCGGAGAAACAGAAAGCTGCGAAACTGCTGGGCAAGGCCCTGCGGCTCCGGGCCTGCGGAGTAAACGAGCTGGAACTCGCGCTGAATGCGCAAGCCATCGACCTCGACAATCTTGAAGCTGCTGTTGAGGCGCAGATCCTTGGCAATCGCCCAGCGCGAGACAAAGCCGACGCCAAGACCCGCCTCCACGGCGGACTTTATCGCTTCGGTGGAATCCAGTTCCATCACAATTCGCAATGAACTTCGCTTGATGCACTGGCTCGACAACGCCATCTCCACGACGCGACGAGTGCCGCTGCCGCGTTCTCGCATGAGCAGTGGCGCAGCGGCGATTTCAGCGCAGGGGATGGATTTCAACTCGGCCCACTCGTGCGCGGACGGGACGATCAAGACCAGCTCGTCTTGCAGGAACGGCTCTGTCTTCACGTCGCGACTGCGCGCTGGCCCTTCGATCAACCCCAGCGCGATCTTCTGTTCTTCGACGGCCGCGACGATCTGTTCCGTGTTGCCGCTGATCATGGTGAGATGCACACGCGGATACGTTCTGCTAAACTCGCCCAGCAGGCGAGGCAATACATATTGAGCAATGCTGGTCGAAGCCCCGAGCGCAAGTCCTCCAGCGTGGCCTCCGCTGAGCGTGGCAATCTCCTGTTGCGCCTGCTCCAGAAGCGCGTAGGCTTGTTGCGAATAGTTCAGCAGGATCCTCCCCGCCTCGGTCAGTGCGATCTGCGCGCCGGTACGATCGAAAAGTTGTATCCCGACCTCTTCCTCCAGCGCCTTGATCTGTAGGCTGACGGCGGGCTGCGTTAGATACAACTCTTCCGCAGCCTTGCGAAAGCTATGTTGCTCGGCGACTGCGCGGAAGACAACCAGGCGGAAGTTTTCAAGACTTGCCATGGAGAGATTCTATCGCGTGGTCAACTCGATCCTGATCTCGGTGGAGTTAGCAGCGTGTCGTGGATCAACGCAGCCATCCTCGCCTTGGCACTCGGCGGACAGTTCGGTATCGTCGTTTTGGCCTGAAAGCCCTGAATGCTGTTCGGGGTTGAGGATGGATCGGCCACATTGACTGAGCGGGGCAGCGAATCGATTCTCTAGGCTGTATCGACATATAAATTTGGCAGCGTTCTTTGAAATTGGCCCGTATGTGGGTTGTCCGACGAAAGACAACCGCAGATCCTTCGACTCCGCAGGTGCAAAATGCTGCACCTGCTTCGCTCAGGAGGACAATTCTTATATTAATCAAATGTTTACTGGTCGCTCATATGTCGATACAGCCTAGCGCGGGCTAATTGACGTCAACATGCTCAAAACCCTGCGAATAGAGCAGCATGGCAACGCTGGCCCGTGCGTTCTTGCGCGCGACATCGAGTATCCCCTCTGCCAGAGCGGTCTGCTGAATCTGATCCTGCGCCTTGGCGCGCGTCTCCGCCTCCAGAGCCTGACTCGACGGAACCAGCAGCCCGGTGGAGCGAATCATAATCTTCGTACGCCGCGTGTCCAGCGTGGTGACGAAGAGTTGCGCGGGGGGCAGCGTGACGTGAATGCTATGCGTAACGGAGTCGATGCGCACGTCCTCGGGCTTGAGTTGCGCCAGATCGATGCCAGCGCTCGAATCGCCATGAACCAGCAGCAACATGCGGCTTATAGTTGGAGTCTCGGAGTCAGCCGAAATCATCCGCCCGCCCTCAACCACCGCGTCCAGCGAGTAGACGACGGTCTCCATACGGCTGAGCCGCTGAATCCTCTCCGCCACCGCTGGCGCAGAGTTGTCATTACTGGCCGCACGACCAGTAATGAGCGTTGCAAAACGACCCGACGCACCCTTTGTCGCATGATGAATAAAGACTGCGAACCCTGCCGCGCCCAGAACCATCGCCAGCACGAAGCTAATAAATCTGCCGCTATAGGTTGGCCCAGAATAGTACTGCGTCGTCATCGTCGCTCCAATCTCTTCCATCATAGCTTGCCGCCCTATCCAACGACTCGCCTGATGGCCTGAATTATGATCGCAGCTACGAGGCCAAACTACATCTGACCGGCAAGCCCCGCCCCAACCGTGAGAGTAATCGGCGTTGTTTGCACCAGACCGTTAGGCCCGGTCACGGTGACAGTCACGGTGTAGGTGCCCACCGGGGTCAGGCCAACAGGCCCAACAGCGCTGGTGCACCCGGTCAGGACCGATGCGCTGCCCGCGAGCAGGGCGAAGAGAGCAAGCCCGGTGAACAGGCGAGAGTTGCATAGACGTTTGCGGAAGCCAAGCAGCGCAGTGAAGCCGCCCAGCAGCATGGGCCAACCAAGAACACCGGCCAGCATCGACCTGGAATGCGACGTGTTACTCGCGGAGTTGACGTTCGGATTGACATCCGTCCAGAGTGTGACGGTGACGGATGGAGGCAAGGCCGGAGCTGGACTAGCAATCGCACCGCCCACGAGGGTCGCTCCGGGAATGGTGGTTCCCGGGACGGCCGACCCCGCTACCGGAGTGAATGTGAGGGTCGAGGCAGCAGGCTGTGTTGTAGAAACTGTCGCGCTGAAGGTGCAGACCGAGTTGGCGGGTAGTCCAGAGCAGGAGAAGCTGAGTGTTCCGTTGAGCGTATTCGACGGAACGACATAGACCGTTGCGGTTGCAGTCGAGCCTTGCGCCGTGCCGACAATGCTGGGCGCACAGCCGGAGGTGGTGTTATAGGTTATGCACTGGGCAACGGCAAAGCTCTGCGGATCGGCTGTAATCGTCAGCGGAACTCCGGCGGAGGTGGAGATGGCGTAGTTGCTGTCTCCGCTATAAACAGCGGTCAGGTTGTACGCTCCTGCCGTCAGGCCGAAGCTCTGCGGGACGCTTGTAATGTTGCCCTTCTTGTCCGTGGCGAAGATGTCCTGAATAGAGGCGACTCCAGTCAGTGGGTTAATGCCACTGCTGCCGAGCAACGTGGTTCCCGCATAAAATGCGATGCTTCCCGTTGGAATCGCGCTGGTCGCAGACGTGACCTGCGCGCTTAGAACGAGGTTGGTGAACTGTGCGCTGCTGGCGGGAGCAGCCGTCGCGACGGTAAGGGTTGCGCCCTGCGCGACGGCGACCGTGAGAGTGGAAGCCGAGCTACTAGCGTAGTAAGTGTCTCCGCTGTAGACCGTGCTGACGGCGTGGCTGCCGACGCTCAGCCCGCTGATAGTGGCTGTCGCGGTGACGACATTGTTGGAGGTGGTGCTGGTGTTGTTGACGGCTACCGGCAATCCGACCTGAGTGCCATCGACGTAGAAGGTGATGGTGCCGCCGACCGAGCAGTTGGGCGCTGTCGGATCGCAGGCCGCAGGCAACAGGGTCGCGGTAACGACAAACGGGATCGAGTACTGCGGGCTGCCGGTTGCAGGAGTTGTGACTGCGCTGGTGAGCGTGGTCTTGGTCAGCACGGCGCCAGTTCCCGCAAGCGCGACAAAGGGAGATGGAGAGTTGAGCGTGGTGGCGTTGGATTCGGTGTAGGTTGCACTGAGCGCACCAACCACCGTGGGACTGAACTGTGCGCTCAGATTGCAGAACACACCCGGAGCCAAAGTCTGCGGCGACGATGCACTGGAACTGCATCCACTG
>Ga0302277_1002120_pt1 | contig 14263 bp, 10 predicted proteins | sample III_Bog_N3_1_FD_198759 | JGI IMG/M metagenome (GOLD analysis project Ga0302277, IMG submission 198759) | Peat permafrost microbial communities from Stordalen Mire near Abisko, Sweden - III_Bog_N3_1 | ecosystem: Environmental > Terrestrial > Soil > Wetlands > Peat | place: Sweden: Abisko... | reverse complement strand
CACGCACCAAAGAAGCTCTCGACCAAGCTATTTCGGAACTACTGCCTGAGATCACACCAGAAAACGCCGTCGCATGGTTCAGACTCGGACAGGGTACATCACACTAACTGTGAAAATGCTCTAAGCCGTAAAAACAGCATTCCAAGGCAAGATCAAATTGTTTCATGGCGATATATTCGGCTCCACGCTTTGAGAACGGTCACTTCCTGATTTTTCATGGAGTACCGACGGGCAATTTCACGCCCGGCCGAGATGCGTAAGTCCCATTGTTCAAGCTCCCTCGGATACGATTCCATAACCTTTTCCACGAATTGCACTAACCCCACAATGTCGGCGTACTCAAACTCATGCTGCGGCACCATACACTTAAGAGGTCCATAGCTAAAGGCGACTGATATGCACCCACAGGCCATTGCTTCAAGCGGCATTCTCCCCAATCCCTCTGCGACACTGAAAAATAGAAACAGCAACGAGTCTCCAAGAATCGTTGCTGTCTCGACCTCGGTTTGCTGTTCAAGAAATATCCACTCAAATTGCTTGCCGCAATTCAGACCTGCCGCTGCTCGTGAACGAATCATGTGATACACCGGGAGCAGAATCTCAGGATTCTTGGTCGCACATACAATCTGCGGCTTCTTGGAGGCTAGTGACCGGTACTGAAAAACTTTCTCGTCTATTTCAACATCGACCTTATCTACCACAAGACGTGGAAATGCAAACTGAAGCAACCTCCGATTATGCTCCGAAACCGTAAACACGCCTACGACCTCGGGAGATTGGTACGGATAGATCGGAACCGCATCGAGGCCAAATGCCTGAAACCCAAGAAATATGTTTTTGTTGAATATCACCTTGCGTCCTGGGAACTCGAGTATGTGCATACCCATAGTTTCTGGAAGAACTAAAAAATCCCGTTCTGGACATACTGAACTGAAAAACTCGGCCTCGCTGATTACACGCGTATCATTCTCAAACCAGGATAGGCGGAAATCACTCTCACCAGGATGAAAGGCCACAGCATCAAATCCATTATGGTTGAGGATATCAACGTGCCGGTAGGTATGTTTCTGCCCGCCGCGCGGCGTGTTGTGTCGGTAACAGTAGTAATAAATTCTGGGATTATCACTCATGGGATACTCGCACAATACGCCGCAGGCCCTTCTTGGCCAGCCAGAGAATGCAGTCCAGGTCAAAACCTTCATGGCGCAACTCGCCGATGCTCACCGGAGCGCCAGCCGTTGTCTCCATCAAGCGCATGACTTCGACCTGCGCTCGTGGATCATAGAACTTCCACTGCTCAAGTATACTGAGGTCATCTACGGCCGTACCGGGTATCCGAGCGAGTAAATCTTCAGGGGCAAGCATCGTATCTGCATAGTGGCTAAAGGACGACAGAACTGGAGATGCCTTCCTCGTTTTTGCGCCTTGTGCACATTTCAGTTGCTCATCCCAGAGTGCGAGAAACTGATCCGCAATGTGCGGCCAAGCATAGAGTGACTCCACACGTTTGCGCCCGGCAGTTCCCATCTCAATACTCAGTTCAGACCGGTCGGCAAACAAAGAAAGTTTCTCAATCAACTCGCCAATATCCATGATTGTGCGCTGAGCCAAATAATGAGCCGTGGAGAGTGGGGGAGCAATAGTTGATAGAATCGACGCAGTTTCTGCGGCTTCAGGAACCCATATTGTCTTTATCAGGAAACCAGTCTTCCCATCTTCTACCAATTCTCTATAGCCGCTCCAACTACTTGCGATCACGGGCCGCGCATGAGCCATTGCTTCCAGTATCGAAAGTCCAAATGTTTCCTGGATGCAGTCTGACGGCGATACCACAACATCGCTGGCAGCATACACGGATGACTTCAGAAATTCCGGGGAGTTTTCGACGCAGATACTTCTGTCCGCAAGCATCAGAGCGGCCAAGCGTCGTTCAAGATGCTGACTATATACGCGGTCCAGAGTTTGCCCCGCCAATACCAGCCATACATTATGGCCGTTTGCGTGCAGATGATGGACTGCTTGAAGTAGAGGATCGAGATCGGCCTTGTATTGTTCGGAAAACCTTCCGAAATAGAGAACTACAAAGGCGTCTGCCGGTATACGGAACAATGCTCTGGCGCGTTTCTGATCGAGTTCAGTTTCAGCAGGGATTTCGGTTCCGAAGGGAATTTGCACAATGCGGGGCGTCCCTATCGCGCTTTGTGCGATGCCGAGGCGATCCGCAAAACGGTCTTTCGAAGCAAAAAAGATATTCTCAAGCGTTTTTCTCCCCGCTTGACTGCTGGCGACAATTACATCGTGGGGTTCCATGGACAGCAGTAGCCAACTGTATCCAAACAAAAGCTCCTGTGTGTAAATAGAATGCGTAAGCGCGCAGATAGGCATCGTATAAGCGGAAATCTGTGCCCGCAGATCGTTGACGCGGGAACACATTGCAACATTCGAGACGAAGAGATAGCGTGGATCGACCGAAGCTTCCTGGAACTTATCATAGGTGCGTACCTGAACACGCTCTCCAAATTGCCGTTTAAGATCAAGCAAGTCTGGTTGTCCGAACTGCCCAACATGCGTACAGGTGAGCGAGGGCAATACTTCAGCGCTCCACACATCCCACTGTAGTTCTGCCGATTGCTGAAGAACTGCTCGAGCCAATTCACGCTCGGCCATATTTGCACCGAACATCTCGCCGCTAGCAGCCTTGTATAACGAGGGTGCATGAAAGCTCAATGAACCGCATTTAATCAATGGTAGCGTACCACTATGCCTCTGATCCTAATCACGATCGTCAGAAAGCACCGTCTGTTGATGTCTTCTGCCGCCATTCTGTCATTTGTCGACGATACACACATAAACGCTCACGCCATTTTCACTTCACAACTGTGTCTGGCAGTCGTCCAGATGGTGGAGTGATCGATTTCTCTGTATAGCCTTGTGGAATCTGAAACAGACTCTCATTCTGAGGCCCGACAGTCACATTAGATACTTGCAGAGTGAAAGTTCCAGTCAATGGATCTGTGTTCTGGATCATCACGATAGCCTCAAGATCTGGACTGATCCAGATATCCCGGGTGGTAACAACAGCCTGTTTGCTCCCAAGGGCATCTGCTGGAATTATCTCTGCAAATCGTGTTCCTTCCGCCTGCATTCCTCCTATAGATTTTGTCCCCAATGATTCGGTTCTATGTTCGGCCCTGTGGACGGAGCTACTCGGGAAGTTCATCCTCAGTCGTTGGATATCTTTCGGTATTGCAAAGCTCTCAAAAAGACTCCGTGCATGTTTGTCCAGCACATCTCTGTCGAAGGAGATCGTTAGAGCTGTAGTCGAGCCGCTATGCCACATAGACTCGGTACTATTCTTAACAGTGTAAACATTGACTGATGTACTTGGATTTGTCACCACATCCAACCCAGTCCGCATCAGAGACGCTTCTTCCCTGACATTCCCTAGTTGATCTCGCGATATTGTGCCTGTCACCTCGGCAGTCAATACTTGTCCGTCAGCAAGGGCAAGACTCCACGTCGCCTTGACATCCGCTCTATAAGGATGATCTGAGACGAAAGCCGGAATTCCCGAGACAGCTGGAGTACTATAGGCTTGAGAATAACAAACACAAGTCTCCTCAATAAAACTAATCGAGCAAATAATCACAAACAATCTTCTCAACCATCTGTAGTTCAACTTTGCACCTCCAAGGTGTAACATGATACTGATTATTCCCCCCTGAGTCTGGCATCTGTCAATGTTCTATTGCTTCGTTGATTGAGAGAGAATCCATACCGCCCACTTCTCGTCGTTAATGGCCATCTCGGTATCTGTAGCTGCATTCATTTGGGTCCCTTCTGATACGCCGCCAAGAATCGGTCCGCCAATGCTACTCGCAATAGTTCCCAGTAATGTATTGTTTGCTGCATCGCGAAAGTACGAGGTAGCATCATCGAGTAAGATGTCAGCAAGAGCGTCCGGTGTATACAGCATGGGAACCCCATTCACCGAGCCCGCTTCTGCTGAATATCCTACGATGTCAGTCAATACACCTTGTGTGTTGAATTCGAATTCTACATCAATATCCCCCGTTGTATTGTTTGCGAGGAAGAGAGCTGATGTTCCGTCAGAATACTGCATAACAAAAGAATGATCGTCCCCAAGTTCGGAAGTTGGTACAGTAATATCTGCTCCTGTCGCGTTTAATCCGTGAGGATCGACCCGATTGACTGGATCATTGCCAACGAATGCGTAGCGATTCCATGTATCAGGACTTCCAATGTGAGCACTTTTCTCGTATGGGTCAGGCGTGATAAAGCGGCCCAATGAGCTTGAGTAATAGCGCTGCTCGGCATAGTCAAGTCCCGAGGCACTATCCCGTTCATAGCCACCAAACTTGTTGAGTTTATCGGATGTGCGCTGGAGTTCTTCGCCAAACGGCAAATATTTCGTTGATCCGGCTCCGCGCTTTCCGCTCCAGGCGCGCGTTGCTCCCAGCCGATCAAGAACGACGACTTCTCCGCCAGACTGGACCATCCGCCTACCAAAGAAGATGTTGCTCTCGCGCAGCTTCAGGCTGATATTGCCAGTCGCATCCGTGAGAACAATGTAGGTGGCCAAGCGCTTCGTTCCTTCGTAGAGAGAAAGAATTTCGCGTCCGTTCGCGGCCTTTTTCCAGATTCGCAGATTCTTGTGATCGTAGCCATACCATTCCTCTCCAGTAGCGGAGTTTCTCATGTGAACCATGCGATTCTGCACGTCATACCCTAGATCCATTTGCGGCAAGCGGACAATATTGCCATTGGCATCATAAACCATATCATCGCTCAACATCCAATTAGTGGCCGGATCGTGCCGAACCTGAAATGCATATGCTTGCCCTTGGGTAACGGATTGGCTGACACGATTTCCAAATCCGTCATATGCAAAACCAAGCCCCCAGGCCGCATCGCTGCTCTGCGCGCTCAGGATTCTTCCATGATTGTCATAATCGTAGGAAACGCTCTTGTTCGCGACATGATCCGTTTCCGCCAAGAGCTTGCCGTCGTCCTTCCGGTATGCGTATTCGAGATCGACTGTCGGCAGAGTTGCCGATTCATCAGAGGAATTCTCCGGCAAGGCGAGAACCCGCGTCAACCGGTTCCGAGAGTTGTAAATATATCCCTGGGAAAGATACTGATCTTCGTTGTTCGCCAATAGTTTTATATCTGTCAATTGTCCAAGGCTGTTGTAGGCGACATCCTTTACCACGGAATCGGTTGAGGTCAGTGCACCATTGAGACGCCCCATTGAGTCATAGGTGTAGGTGAGGGTCGGGCTTCCACCTGGATATATGATGGATGCCAGTCTACCCTCTGTATCATACGAGAGCTGTATATCGAGATCGGCATCATTTGTCCCACGGTTCAGCCTAAGGCGCTTTGCGGCAAGTTGACCGGAAGCCGTGTAGCTGTACATCTCAGTGAAAAGACCTGACAAGGTGTTAGCGCTGCCCCACTGCACGGCCGCCAAGCGCCCTTGGACATTCTGAGAAAAGCTGGAATCAAACGGGTTCGTGTCATAGTAATAAGCATAGGAATCGTTCGGCTGCAAGGCTCCAGCAGCGTCATAGCGATTCACCGAGACGATGCGTTTATATGTATCCCGTGTGTAAACGTGTTTCTGGCCTTTGGCGTCAGTCTGCGATGCCAAAGTACCGTCCGAATTGTATGTCCGCGTCTGCTTGCCGCTTTCAGCATGTTGCCGCACCACGACTCTGCCGCCAGCATCATAGGCGAAACGGCGAATCTGTGTACCATTGGATCGCGGCATAGTTACGCTGGTTAAATCGCCAAGAGCGTTATAGGAATACATGGTTTCGAGATGTGACGACCCATTCGCATCCGGCATGATGACCTTGGCGATCTTCCCGCTCGCATTGTGAATAATTTTCTTCCATCGCCCAGCCGGATCGGTCACTTGCACCGCGTTCCCTGAATAAGAAATCTTCTTCGGTACTCCAGTGTTGGGCAAATCCTGCGATATAGTTCTACCCATATCATCGTAAGCCGAATTGACCCACTGCGGCTTGTCGCCTGCTCCATAGGGCAATGATTGGCGCTTCAACTTGCCCACGGGGGCATTCGCTGCCGGTCCATATTCGTAGCGGACAGTGCTCTGTGTACCAGATTCATTTCCGTGCTCTTCCTTGACGATCTGAGCAAATCCATTCAGCGTTGTCTTCCTCCAGCGATTCTCAACTACCGCTGTAACAGTCGATGGCTCAGTACCATAAGCGGTTGAGACAGTTGCCCCGCTGGGCAACGTAGTCGCAGTCAGTCTCCCAATAGCGTCATAGGAGTGGGTCGTTTGATTTCCATTTGGAAGGGTCACAGAAGTCGGCTTGCCTGCCGTGTACTGAATCTGTGCGCCAAGGTTCTCGTTTCCATTTGGCAGGATCATTCCGGTCAGCGTATTGTTGCTGCCTTCCGCCGGAACGAGCGAAACCTGCGTTCCGGCACTATCCACGACGGATGCCGGTTTACCTGTAATGTCGTATTCGATGCGCTTGTATACCCCGCCCACATATGTCTCAGTCACATTGCCGCGCACAGTATTTCCAGCGTTGAATGACGCGGAATCATGGTGTGTAAGGCCAGAACGGCTGGTTAGCGGCGTGGTGTCGTACTGATTGCTGCGTACCTGAAGAGTCTCTCCGTTCCCTTGCACCGTGGTTGCGAGGCGTCTGTTGAGGATATGTTTGTCAAGATAGGCCTGATCCGTTAAGTAGCTGTGCGTAGTCACTCGCGTTGGAGTTCCTGAACTCCCATAATCGTACAAGGCGTGTGAGGTAAGGTTGCCATAGGAGTCTTTGACAATCTTGTGGATTGCACTCTGTTGGTGTGAGGTACCAGGATCAAGTACCACCGTGTGGCTAGAAACATACGGAATGCCACTCGCTGTCGTGCTCCACTCCATGGATCTTTGGCGGACAACAGTTCCCCCGCTCAATTCCTGCACGCTTGTGAGATGCCCAAGATGTAGCGAGCCGTACTCGTTTGCAAACCCCAACTGCTTTTGTGCGTTGCCGGATGGTCCTGAAATGATCGATGAGCCATGCACCAACTGGCCGCCATCCGAAGAATCTCGATCAAATGAATGCGTGTGCGCATTTGACGATGAATAGGGATCCGACAACGAGCGGCTGGAAACCTCGCGAATACTCCGGCCATCTTGAAAGCGGAAGGTTTTGTAGTTCCAACCAAGAATTCCGCCGTGCGGCTGCTGTGCTTCAACGAGTTCCCCGTATCCATTGTATTGAAATATGTGCTCTTGCCCTGTTGCGTGTGTAATGCTCTGGAGCACATTTACAATACTGCCCGCTTCGCCCGTCTGGCCAAATGGCGAGGATATTTGTTGCGAAGCATATGAAAACGAGTAGCTCTCGCTGCTTCCAACAGCATTGGTGATTGACAATAACCGCGGATGCAGTCCTGCACTGTAGAGGAAAAGATAACTGTATTGACCTTTCCCGATATACCCGGCGCGGGCATCCTGAATCTGCGAGATCCGCCCGCTTGAATTGTTCCCTGTCTGACCGCTGCCAGGCAAATAAGTAATCAGAATTTGGTTCCCATTCGTATCCTCAATCAGTGTCGGGTAAAGCGTCCCTGCATCCGGCTCCCGAGAACCGGCGATCGAGGCAAATGTCATGGACGCACCGTTTGAAAACCAAATCATCGATTGTGCCGGATTCCAAGTGATATAGTGCCCATCAAGCGACAGCCATGTGTCGCCATTCTTGGTGAGCCTGTACTCTGCTCCAGTGCTATCCACATACGTGTAGCCCACAATGCTATTGTCATTGTTCTTGGGCACCACAGACGCGACCTGAATGTGCCAACCATAGCCTGCGCCGGTATCACGACCATATGACTTTGACCCAGTAGCCCCCTGTTTCCACAACTGCGAGTTGTAACTTAGACGAACTGTCGAGCTGCCCCCGCGACTCGTGGGCTGAAGGAGCGCAACAGAATAGGAAAGATTGCCAGAGAGGAGATCAATCTTCTCCTCTCCCTGGCCCCAATAGCTTCCATTTTTGCGGACCCCCACACGGCGAATGTCTGCACCTTCCCCACTTGCCAGTGCGTCCTGGGCCTCTGCCCCATGCACCAAAAAAAGAGGAGAAACTTTTGCCAGCGCCATGACGCCAACGCCTAACCGCCCAAACTCACGCCGTGTGATCATATGCACTCTCCTATACTCAGAGACAATCAATGAAACCAGTTCTGATGGAAGGATCGTTTAGCCGAATCCGGCCGTTTGGATACTCCTAAACGGAGGTCTCGAAAGTCGAAACAATAGTAACACTCGTTTTGACGCGACTGCGAATAAATATTTGATAAAACTCAAGATTTCTGTGGAAAACGTCAAATCCGAATATCTAATTTGCCTTGGATAGTCATTACCAAAAAACATCAGCGTGTTCATAATAAACATCTTGCATAGGCATTGCATCTGTGACATTAGGTTACTATGGTTATCTGTGCTGGTTACCTTGCGCCAACCAAACAACGGTACGTCTTACCTCAATTTTTAATAGATCCGCCTGCCTTCTTCGAGACATCGAGAGAGAGGCCCTGACTTGTGCTAAGGTTTGGCTCAACAAGGCGATCATCAGTCCCCCCCCCCGCCACACCAACTTCGTGTCTGTGAAGCTTACGCTTTGCGTTAACAAAACGCCTTGATTCGCTTCAGGCCGTCAAACCAGATTACGTGACTCAATCAGGGGACTCGCCTCATTTATCTGCGACGACCACCTCGCTCAATAGAGCGGGCTTTCCAGGTCAATAATGCGATTGACTTGACAGTTGTTAATCCACCCCCCGAAAGAATATAGTCACATTTGACTAATTTAGCATTCACTTGAACATGGCAGAGGTCCTCGATGATTCCTGATGAGGTTTTCGCTCGTTTGGGTACGCTCCCTTATATGCGCCTTGACCAAGGGCGTATGTTCTACGATTTCATTGTTGCCAACCGTCTGCACATAGGATTGGAACTCGGCTTCTTCCACGGCGTGTCGACAGCTTATCTCGCGGGCGCCTTGCAAGATCTTGGCTCCGGCAATCTGATTACAATTGACCTAACCAAGGCAAAGGAACGAGAGCCGAACATCGAGTGGGTTCTTGAAGTAACAGGTCTATCTCATCTAGTGCAAGTGTTCTATGAGCCAAAGTCTTTTAATTGGCGACTCATGAAGCTGCTTGAAGAAGACCGCTACGAGTCGTTTGACTTCTGCTACATTGACGGTGGCCACACCTGGTACGATACCGGCTTTGCATTCTGCCTAGTTGAGAGACTCCTTAAACCCGGAGGTTGGGTGGTATTCGACGATTTACACCATACTTATCGGGGTTCCAACAATAGCGAAAAACCCTACGTCAAACGGATGCCAGAGGAAGAACAGACTGTGCCCCAAGTTGAGCGAGTGTTTGAGCTTCTAGTTGAATCTAATCCATATTTTGGATTGTTTCGTCGCATGGGACGTTTTGGACTTGCGCAAAAGCAACTTCCTGTTTGGTCACATGAACAAAGAACCATGCATAACGAAGAAGTGATCGTTTCACGAGCAATTGAACGCGCCCGCTCAGATCCTGAATATCGACATGATCTCATCCAATCACCTAGCACAGTGCTCACCGCTCTTGCCGGAAAATCAAGCAGATTCTTTCAAAATGTACGTTTTGTTGAATCCGACCACCTCGCACCAACCTCAGCACTTGTCGATAAGTCTGGAGCAACAGTAATTCCTCTTGAACGTCCGTCATGGGAGCAATTCGTAACGGAAATTGAACTGCAGAAAATGCTTGACAATTAGGCGAGAATATTCGGTATCGCAGCGAATCGATTGAAAACATTTAAGACTGTAATCAATAATCCCGAGAAACGGAAAGAATCATATTCGCCATACAGCAACGCAATGCACAGACTTTACAGATCAGGTAAGATATGCTTCAATGATTGATCTAGAAGGCCTTGCGGATTCTATTGCAATAAAGCACTCCTGCATTGTATGTATATTTCTATCGTAACGCCCACTCAATGCCGACAGCATCGCAGTCTCGATCGAATCCACAGTCTGCTTCTCAGGGAAAATCGCCTCTCCTAATCCGTGATATCTTATGCGCATCGCATTATACGGTTGATCGTGTGACTCAGGCAGCACTAGCATCGGAACGCCTGCCATGATTGCTTCTTTCACACTTCCAAGACCTCCGTGCGTGATAAAGACGTGAGTATTACGGAGCAGGCTAAGTTGAGGCACTCGCTCGCACACAACTAAGTTAGCAGGGAAATCTAAAGATTGATTCAACATACTTGGCTGCGTTATGCCTGTTGCTAGTATAAATTGTAGTGACGATTGTCTGCGTGCAAGTTCTGCAATATACCGAATTTGCGCCAGCAACCGCCTGTATCTGATACTTTGCGTACCAAAAGATATAAGCACCACTTTGCAAGATAAGTCGAACTTTCCGGTCCACTCATCATCCACAGGTCGGATGCTTGGTTCAACATAGTGTATGTTTGGACATTGATGACGAAACTTCGGAATCTCAAGTTGTTCAGGACAAAATATCAACATGGGCGACTTTAGGTTAGTATATTCAGATATCTTCCAGTTGGGCAATGAGGCTGAAAAAAGCAGATAAGGTAGACCGTCTACAATTTCTGACACATTGATTTTATAGCTTTTAACAAGGATGCGGTCTAAAATCACTAAGTTAAATCCAGTTTCTCTCAAGACTGTGCGAAGCAACTTATTTAACCGCATCGCCTTCAATCCTCGACCTGTGTCAGGTGCAAACTGATTCCAGATGTGTTGCCCAGTATAATTCTTCCCAATGTCATCTTGTGCTAGAATTGACCTTAGAAATGCACCAGATCGCTTGATGACTTCGGAAAACTGTGGCGCGGTAAGATAGACCACTTCGTAGCCCTGTGATATCAGGTACTGAGCTACACTGATTGTAGGCAAGATGTGACCATATTCTGGAAGTGGAACAAACAGAATTCTCTGCATGTAGTTAGCCTTTCTCCCTTCCCAATAAATTCATCACATGGAATGCAGCTCGGTACGCACCATCTGGTACGTCAAGGCGTATGCGCTCTACTGACTGGTTTAGACGTGCGATAATTAAACGCGATAGAGCTTCGGCGGTTTCGCCTTCAAAACAATCGATATTGGCGTATTCCATAGCCATATTATGCGCGCGCTCAAACTGATTATCGAAGCCTCGTTCTGCTGGCAAACATATGGTGGGCGTGTTAAGGGCCGCTAATTCATTGATTGAGTTATACCCCGCCTGTGAAATAACCAACGCAGATGTAGCGCAAGTAGACGTAAAATCAGGATCAAACGGAAGAACGCGCACATCAGACGTCAAATTCAATCTTCCCCATTCTGTGAACAATGGTCCTGTAATCAGCAGGGCAACGACATCATGCACCTCGGATTTCACTTGCACAAATGCTTTTAGGCAGAAATTAAAGTAATCAATTGTATCGAGGCCACCACCACCTCCTCCACAAATAACTATAACGCGCTTCCCAAGAAGGTTAAACTTCATCTGCACAGGTTCAGGATTAATTGGCAGTGACTTCACAATCGGTCCAACGTAAGTTGCACGTGACATCAACGAAGGTGGAATTTGAAATTCGTCCTCCCAGTGCGGCACTAGAATTGCCGCATCCGATTCGATTACTGTTCGCACCCTTGGATCAGATGCGTACGCTTCAAACTTCTTTACCTTGCGAATACACAACATACTTTTGATACCAAGAGCTATGGCAGCATGGGCAAAATGAATACTTGGAAAACAATCATAAATAACAATATCTGGTCGACTAACCTCTAACATTGTAATCGCGAGTGCCTTTAGAATCTCCTTTTTCTCATCCTTTGACCATGCTCCCCAGCATTCCGATCTATTCACAAGATCAGGAGATGGCAGTGTTACATAAGGCAAGGAATGCGATTCCAGCAATCCGTGCGAAGATCCTTCGACCACAAACAGAACACGAATCGCCGGGTCCATTTCTCGAAGCGCAAGAGCGACACAAGCCATGCGATTCATATGGCCCAGTCCAACTTGGTTTGGAACTTGAAAGAGCACCAAGGAAGAGCGAGGCGCGGACCTAACGGACACTATCAGCTTGTTTTCATCGTTTACTTTTGCTCTGGGTTCCTGGAATTTCTGTTCTGGTGTTTCTGTGCTTGTGCGAGTCCAGTATTTTGCAAGAATAGCATCCCATATTGCATTGTTTCCACGCCATTGTTCTGCATCCTCTGAATGTGCGCAACCTGACTCGACATATATATTAGGATGCTTGATTGGCAAATCGTACCCGGTCGGAACAAGGATCAGCAGGCATACGCGGTTGTCCCCTGCTTGCTTAGCCAGCACATCATAAAGCTCTTGAGCTTCAGAGACCGATGGTGCTTCTTGACGAATAAATAACACGGATTCCGATTGAATTGTTTGATACCAGCGACGAATAAGAAAATTCATCTTTTCGCTTTGTTGCTCATAGTCGCGCTCTATTGACAATGGATCAATAATCTTCGTTCCTGGAAACTTCGAAAAGTTGTGCCGAAAAGATATTCCATTACTTTGATCAATTACTGTAAGCCGATCATCGGATATCATAAGATTCTGCTTCTGAAATATTTTACTAAAGTTACTGCGCAGAACCTGTATGAGGCCGCAATGTGGAGTACCCAACCAGTCAAAGTATGATGCTGTCTCGTCTCCAGTATATCGGCGAATTTGGTACGCACACTCGCAGCGACTTCCAAGAGATATCAATCGGCTAAATGGTTTCATGCTGACGGGCATTGTGCCACCATTCCTGAGATTTCCACTTCTTCTGGTGTTTGTATGGGCTGACCAAGCAAATTGAACGCGCTCTACAGTATAGCAGAATGAATACTGCTCGAGGGTCCAAATATCTTTTTTCACGACTTTACACGACAATCACATGATAGGTATTCCAGTGGAGGTATACGTTTAGCCGTAGCAGAGATAGGCGGCGATCCGCCACGCGCGGGACCATAAGAAACTATGCGACAATTTGCTGTATAGGCCGATGCGCGGAGCGATCTGCCAGGCACCGAAAGGATGCAGCGGCTTTTGGCATGGAAAAGTGTACCCCCCCCGCTGTATTCCTTGATCTGATTGGAAGCGATAATGGGGAAATCGGGAAAGCCGATCGATCTGCTTTTGCCAATCAAAGTCTTCGCTCCAATACCGGCAAAGATCCTTCAGAAATTGAAGCTCGTCGCCCCAATCGGACTCCCGAATCTCATCGGGCCAGCGCGTTCGTTTGATACGGGCACGCAAGTCTTCCCACTGGTCGGACGAAAACGTGGGGGTAAATGGTTCAATCGAAGTCATGATCTCCCTCTAAACTTGCCGAGTTCTATACATCTACCTCCAAGATTAACGGAAGGCTTGGCGATTTATATCACGAGAGACTCTGGATGGGTGCAAAATTGCCATACCACTCAAGGAGCGGACCAGGAAGGTGTTTGACCGTGCCCTCAGCCCTCGTCTCTCTTAACCGGCGGGACTTGAAAAACCTATATTCCGTCGTAGGCGTGGAGGTTGGAATGTGAGAAATCGACGCAGCGATTTTCAAGGGCGGTGGGAAGCGTGGGAAACGGCTTCATCGCTTTCCCATGCTTTCCACAGACCGGCATTTCCACGGCCAACGGGGTTTCAGCCGATACCCAGGCGGCAGTAGACTTGAGCATGATGACACTCCCCAAAGAAAAAAGCGCTGACGCACTTCAAGTCGCGCTCCGGGCCGCCCGCGAGAACGAGGCAAGGTGGATGGAAATGTCGCCTGAAATCTCTGCCGACAGCGATCGGATGGAGCAGTGGGCCAGTACAGCGAAACTCCGGCGGCTTGAAATCGAGCGGATCGAAACACTCCTGGCCGAGGTGGAGAATCCAAGCCCAGGCCCAACGCTGCGCTAGGGCCGCGCAAAAACCAGATTATCCGACCGATTCCATAGAGCCTCAAAATCGGTGGAAAACGCCGTTACCGCATCGGGCGTTTGAATGTAAAAGACATCGTTGTCCTGATCTTCCAGCCCAGCCCGCGACCAATTGGCCGATCCGGTACGGATAAAGCTACTGTCCACCGCATAGCTCTTCAAGTGCATCAATGCCCCGCGGGCCTTGACTCTCACATCCACCCCAGCCGCTCTCAGAACCGCGCTCGTCGTCTCATGGC
>Ga0302277_1002118_pt1 | contig 14275 bp, 11 predicted proteins | sample III_Bog_N3_1_FD_198759 | JGI IMG/M metagenome (GOLD analysis project Ga0302277, IMG submission 198759) | Peat permafrost microbial communities from Stordalen Mire near Abisko, Sweden - III_Bog_N3_1 | ecosystem: Environmental > Terrestrial > Soil > Wetlands > Peat | place: Sweden: Abisko... | reverse complement strand
CGTCGTTGAAGGCGATGCGTGACCAGCTGCGCAATATGGTTTCCAGCATCGGCAACAGCTCTACACAGGTTGGCCAAGCGGCACGAGATTTGGCTCAGGCATCTCAATCAGTCGCCAATTCCTCTGAAAAACAGAGCGAGGCGACCAGCGCCGCCGCCGCTGCCATTGAGGAAATGACTGTTAGCATCAGCCAGATCGCCGACAACACAAACGAGGCCCATACTCTTACTGTTAATGCTGAGGCCTTGTCGCACAAAAGTAGCATGGTCATCCACAGCGCCGCTACCGAAATGGGCAAGATTGCCGACTCGGTTGGCGCCTCCTCCGCGATTATCAGCACCCTCGAACAGCAATCGAACGAAATTTCCGCAGTGATCAACGTCATCAAGGATATTGCCGACCAGACCAACCTGCTTGCACTAAATGCTGCAATCGAGGCGGCACGCGCTGGTGAGCAGGGACGCGGCTTTGCTGTGGTAGCCGACGAAGTAAGAAAACTTGCTGACCGTACCAAACAGTCGACCAATGTGATCGCCACAACCATTGAAAAAATCCAAGGCAGCACCAAGGATGCCGTTCAGAGCATGGCATCCAGCGTCGAGCAAGTCAGTTCTGGTGCAGCACTCGCCCAACAGGCTGGGTCGTCCATCGAAGATATGGAATCAGGTGCCCGACGCGTGGCAGGGGTCGTCAACAATATCACCGACTCGCTCAAGGAACAGACGGCGGCAAGCACTGAAATTGCGCGTGACATTGAAAACATCGCTTCGATGGTGGAAGAAAATAATGCAGCGGCCGCAGATGCCGCTATAGCCGCCCAGAAACTGGGACAACTTGCTGATGAACTTTCACGTTCGGTAGGCTCTTTCCGCTTATGATCCGGTAGGCCAACTGGAGCTAGAGAGAACAACTTATGCTTGGAACTTAATGAAAACTCGCCTGCGGGAAGACATTGTCAAACCATGATTGGGGAATTCATTGCGGGGACGGTGGGGCAGCATGCCGATGGTGATCGGCGTTTGAACGACTGTGCATTATAATATGCAATATAAATTGTGCCTCGCCGCCACGCTTTTAACTTCACACGGAAAGGGAATATGATTAGGAATACTTTATTTATTGGGTTACTAATTATGTTATTGGCGGGATGCGACACTCCCGGGAAATTAAGTGGCAGTTCCGGACAAAAAGTCATATACACAACAAAATTTCCGATTCCGGACTAATCTGTTCATCTTAACCCGCTGCCGCTAAAGATAGCTCGGCGATTTTTCTTTGCTTTATCTTGCCAGAAAGAGATTCGTGCGATAAAAAAGTGCGCAATTAAAAGGGGGCATCATCCCCTTGGTGGCTCTGGCTAAAACGAGGGAAATATGAAAAAGGACACGATGAAAAAACTGATGGCACTCCCCAAGGAAAGCCAAGAGAAGGTGTGGAAGCTAGCAATGGACCGTCTGAAGATGGCGAGCACGCAAAAAAACGAGGTTCCACGCTCACAGGACAAGCAAACGAAGAAATAGTATGCACTACTTGTTAAAGATGGAACTGCTGGCAATAGCGGTAGACTGATGGATTTTTGTGTTTAGCCAACAGATAAGCCACAAAGGGAGTTACACCCTCTGTGGTTTTATGTGATGCAAGGATTATGCTGCCATAAGCATGTTAGAAGAATCGTTCTTGCGGCGATACGCAACGAAACCTATCAGCCCCAGACCGGCCAGCAGCATGGCGTAGGTTGATGGTTCGGGAACGGGAGTCACGCTATGGCAACAATACGAAAAAAGGCTGCACTCTTAGCCTTTGCAAATTTAATGATGCGATTTCGCCATCAATTTCAGAATCTTCAGGTTGATAACGAGAAAGCGGAAAGCCTGCCATATAAGCGATGTCCGCATATACCGCGTTAACCCGGTCGGAGACGGAGGGTAATAAGCCTGCTGGTAAGGCTCCCTGTTGGTGATTTTTCCTGGCATGTCTTGCTCCTTAAAAAATATTGGGGGTTATTAATCCGGTAGAACGGACCAGCCTGGTTTCATTTTTGCCTGATAAATAAAAGCATGGTGCAGCAGGTATTTCATCCAGTGACCGGCCAAGCCAATTTCACCAAAAGTCAGATCAATATCACGACCGTAATCCGGATATTTCTCAAAATCTGGCACGACGGGATACACTGTCATGGTGGCAGCGGTGCCGGTAAAAAAATTCGACCCCGTCGATGCCACACACGCCGCACCCATTTCAGCCATTGATGCAGTATGAGTTGGTTTTTCCGCACCGTTGAGCATGTCGCGGATGCTCATGGCAACCGCTTTCGCCATAGCTGCTGATGGCATCCCGGTTCTGGGGGCCGTCGGATTGATGGGCGTTCCATTTGCGCTTTGCATTGGCTTGCTGATCATATGCGGCGGCGCAAAAGCAATGCCGACCGCGAAAATATTACGGTATGTCGGTGTTTGGTAAGTCCTCGGCCAGTCCTTGGCACTCCATTCCAAATACGGTCGTGGAGTGTAATCAGCATCCACCTTCATGAAACCGTTGGGCGCAAAAATCTTGCTGGTGATGTCTTCACCAGCTTTGTCGAAAGCCTTCAGCCCAACCCCGGCAAAGGGCGGTATCAGCATGGAAAAATCAAATTCCTGCTCGTGGAAGCTACCATCCAATATCTCATAATGAATTTTTCCAGCTTCGACTTTTTTCACATGCGCACGAGTAATCCATTCGATCCCACGCTCAACCATCAACGATTCGGCGAAGGTCTTGCCGTTAGTAACGTAGCCGCCACGCTTAATATGCACGCCACCCATACCGAAGTCGCCTAATTCGTACTCATTGCTGAGCCAAACGATCCGCGCCTTGTCACGAACCCCGGCCTCGCGCAAAACATGATCCACGTTGTAGATATATTCAAATGCGGCTCCTTGGCAAGTACACATCCCATGACCCGTGCCAACCACCATAGTTTGGTGTTTGCCTGCGCGCATGGCATCGATTGAAGCCTGAAGTTTTATATTAGCTTCCAGTGCATGAGATGCTGTGCACACGGATACCGTATGACCGTGCTCCGGACCCAACCCTTCGGTAGCACCAAAATTTAGTTTCGGTCCTGTGGCATTTACTAGAAAGTCGTAAGAAATGCTTTCTTGTTCACCGACTTTAGAAGGGTGAGTGTATTCGACCGTTACAAATGGGGTTGCACTCTCACTGTTTCCTTCGGGGTTCATTGACAATGCCTTGGCTTGAAGAAAGCGAACCCCAATCTTGTTGTACAACTGAGCCAGATCAAAAGTAACTTGTTCCTCTGTCATTTGACCAACACCGACCCAGATATTGGAAGGTATCCAATTCCATTTAGCATTGGGGGAAACAACTACAATTTCGTGCTGCTTACCAATCCATTTATTTAGATACCTAGTGACAGTATGCCCGGAGATACCCGCGCCTAAAATCAAGATTCGTGACATGTTTTCACCCCTCAAATAAGTAAATTTCAAAACACTGCGAAAAAATCGATAGAACACAAGCTAACGCAACCAAATACAAAACAATGCATACCCCGTGTATTTAATCGCGTGTTACCTACAGATCATTAACAGGCCAACAATCTGTTTCCTCTGTATTCTTAATATATTGTGTCTGCCCCGTCCGCGTAATATAAGAATTTCATTATTTACTACTATAATATCAACTTGTGCAACTTACAACCTTGATGTGACGATGGTTTTAGGAATAGTTTACGGGGGCAATTCCAGCAATGTTGCGATAGCTAAAACAGATACCCGGCTTGTGCAACGCATAACCTGCCTCCCAAAGAGTCATAGCCTTCTTGTAATCGAACAAGGTCGTAACCCAATAGAGTCAATCAATAGAGCGCCTGATTAATCTTGGCGAGATCATCTTCGGCCAAGGTTCCTACTGCCGCCTTCAGTTGCAGTTGACTGATGAGATAGTTGTATTCGGCTTGGTATAAATCGCGGCGGGTGGAATAAAGCTGTTGCTGTGCGTTCAGCACATCCAGATTGGTGCGCACGCCGACATCCTGCCCCAGCTTACTTGCTTCCAGCAAACTTTCGCTGGATTTCAACGCCTGTTGCAACGCCTTGACTTGGGCGATGCCGTCTACCACGCCCAGATAAGCCTGGCGTGTTTGCAGCTCGACATTGCGGCGAGTGTTTTCAAGTTCTTCCTTGGCACGGTCATGGTTGGCTTCGGCCTCGCGCAACTTGGACTGAACTTCTCCGCCCTGATACAACGGCAGATTAAGTTGTACACCGATGGCTTGGCTATGGCCGTCGCTACCAAACCCAAAGGCGCCGTTGCCTGCTGAGTTTTGTGAATAACTGGCGACCAAATCCACAGTCGGGTAATGGCCGCCGCGATTGCGCGCCACTTCTTTTTCTGCCAGTTCAGCGCCCGCTTGCGCTACAACAATTTGCAGGCTGCCCTGCTGCGCATCGTCCAACCACTTTCCCACATTGCTCGACTGCAGCGCATCCAGTTTGAGCTCCTTGCCCAAATGGCGCAGATCGCCCGGATTCGCGTTGACGATCTGTTGCAACGCGCGCTTCTTGATTTCAAGATTGCTTTGCGCAGCAATTTCCTGTGAATTGGTGAGATCGTAACGAGCCTGTGCTTCGTAAGTGTCGGTAACGGTGGCTGTGCCCACTTCGAAGTTGCGCTTGGCTTGTGCGAGTTGCTCGGAAATGGCGTTCTTCTGAGCCTCGGCAAGATCCACGCTGTCCTGTGCTATTAGTACATCGAAATAGGCTTGCGCCACACGCACGATCAAATTTTGTTCCGCAGCCTTGAACTGCGCGTCGGTTTGAGTTACCTGCAATTCAGCTTCAGTGTAAACCACCCAATTCTGCTGACGGAAAAGCGGCTGCGTCAGAGTCACGCCATAACCATTGCTGTTAAACTGCATTGCGCCATTGGGGAGGGGAAGAGTACCGACATTTGGAATAAGGAAAGCACCGCGATACTGAATCCAGTTGTTGTTGTAGGTACTGCTGGCGTTCAGATTCACGCTGGGCAACAGCAAGGAGCGCCCCTGCGGCAGCTTCTCCTGTCCGGCGCGCTGAGTTGCTTGCGCTGCTGCGAAAACCGCATCCTGCGACTGCGCCGCATGATAGATTTCGAGCAAGTCTGCTGCCCCGGCGACGGGACTTATGCTTAATGCCAGTGCAAGTATGATGTATTTAGTAGTAGTCATGTCTAAGGGTACTCCATGAGGCTCATTCATTATTTCTGATAGAAACTGATCACTTGATACCGAATCTCGCCAAAATATTGTTAAGCGGGCAGAAATTGGTGAAGCCACTTTGGAGCAGATTCAGGCCCACGAAAGCGGTGAAAAACAGGAAATATTTGCTGACGAACAGCGGGCTGGCTGCTACCCCCAGCGACAGGGATAGCAGGATAAAAAAACCTGCCACAATTCGGACGATGCGTTCAGCGGACATGACAATACTCCCTGGTTGAAGATGGTTAGTTGATTTTCCGATATAGCGTAGCGTAATACAGCACCGGGATCACCACCAGCGTCAGTACAGTGGACACCAAGATGCCAAAGATAAGTGAAATGGCCAGCCCGTTGAAGATCGGGTCATCCAGGATGAACAGTGCCCCCAGCATAGCCGCAAGCCCGGTCAGGATGATCGGTTTTGCACGCGCGCTGGCTGCTCCAATTACGGCCTGCTGCAAATCCATACCGCCACGCAATTGCAGGTTGATGAAATCCACCAACAGGATCGAATTGCGCACGATGATGCCTGCAAGTGCAATCATGCCTATCATCGAAGTGGCGGTGTATTGCGAACCGAGCAAGGCGTGACCGGGCATTACGCCAATGATGGTGAGCGGGATCGGCGCCATGATGATCAGCGGCGTAAGGTAACTCTTGAACTGCGCCACCACCAGCAAGTAGATCAATACCAAGCCTACCCCATAGGCAATGCCCATATCGCGGAAGGTCTCGAAGGTCACCTGCCATTCGCCATCCCATTTCAGCGCATAAGCCGCATAAGGATTGGACGGTTGCGTGAAGAAATACGGTTCCAATACACCGCCTTGTTCGAGCGATGCATCGGCAACCTTGGAGTTAATGCTGAACATGCCATACAAGGGACTGTCCAATTTCCCAGCCATGTCGCCTGTCACATACACTACCGGCAGCAGATCCTTGTGATAGATAGGGTAATCGCGCTGTATCTGCTCTATCTGTACCACCTCGGACAATGGAACCAGCACGCCATCGCGGGCGCGTACCTTGAGATTGAGCACGTCATCCATGCGACTGCGTTTCTCAGCAGGCAGAATCAAGCGTAGCGGAGGTGCGTATTTTGCCGTGGCATCGTGCAGAGAAGCCACGTCCTGCCCGGCCAAGGCGACGTGGATTGCATCCACGATGTCGCCGGGGGCGATACCGAGCAGTGCTGCCTTGCTTTGCAGGACATGCAACACCAGTTTGGGCGCGGCTTCTGTCACGGTGTCGTCTATGCCGACGATGTCTTTGGTCTGGGCGAATTGTTCATGTACTTTGCTCGCTACCTTACGCGCACCGTTGTAGTCCGGCCCGTAGATTTCCGCCACGATGGGGGACATCACCGGAGGCCCGGGCGGCACTTCCACAATCTTCACTTTCGCGTTCCATTTTTTGGCAATCGTCTCGATCGGCTCGCGCACGCTGCTGGCGATTTCATGACTGCTGCGATTGCGGAGGTGCTTGTCCTTCAAGTTGACCTGGATGTCGCCTTGCTCCGATGCGCTGCGCAGATAATATTGGCGCACCAAGCCGTTGAAGTTAATTGGCGAGGCAGTTCCGGCATAGCCCTCGTAGTCCGTTACTTCCGGCACTGTGGCGAGATAGACGCCGATCTCGTGCATCACCGCACCGGTCTGCTCCAGCGCCGTGCCGCTGGGCATATCCACCACAACCTGGAATTCGGACTTGTTGTCGAACGGCAGCATTTTCAGCACCACCAGTTTGACCACGCCCAGCGATACCGCCAGCAGCAACCCTGCCAGTATTCCCAGCCACAATTTTCGCCGTGCGGACTTGCCGTGTTCGCCGTTCAGGAATGGCGTGAGTCGCGCCCGGAAGAATTTTGCCAACTTGGTATCTTGCTCATCTTTAACCGTCGCGTGATGCGCCCCGGAAAAACGCAGCGCCAACCAGGGCGTGATGATGAACGCTACCGCCAGCGAGATCAGCATACCCATGCTGGCGTTGATCGGAATGGGGCTCATATACGGCCCCATCAGCCCGCTAACAAAGGCCATCGGCAAAAGTGCTGCGATCACCGTGAAGGTGGCAAGTATGGTGGGGCTACCAACTTCGTCTACTGCTTCTGGAATAATTTCGGACAACGTCTGACCTTGCGCCAGTCCGCGCCGCCTATGAATATTCTCTACAACAACTATCGCATCATCTACCAATATGCCGATTGAGAAGATTAGCGCGAATAATGAAACCCGGTTAAGCGTAAAACCGTAAGCCCAAGAGGCAAACAGTGTCGCCGCCAGGGTGAGTAGCACGGCAACACCGACGATGAACGCCTCGCGCCGCCCGAGCGCAATCCATACCAGCGCGACCACGGCGGCGGTGGCGAAGATCAATTTGTGGATCAGCTTCATTGCCTTGTCGTTTGCGGTCTCACCGTAATTGCGCGTGGTGGTGACGTGCACATCCGCAGGAATTACACTGCCCTTGAGTTCTTCCACGCGTTGCAATAATTTATCGGCAACATCCACCGCATTCTCGCCCGGCTTTTTTGTTATCTCTACGGTAACGGCAGTGAATTCACCCTTGGCCGTGAGACCCTTGTCGCTTGCCGCCGTACCCGTGCCAAGCCAGACATAGCTGGAAGGCTGATCGGCGCCGTCCTGAATATCGGCCACATCACGCAGAAACACCGGTTTGCCGTCAGATACACCCACCACCAGTTGGCTGACCTCGTTCGCATCGCTCAGGAAATTGCCGGCCTGCACCCGCACCTCGCGGTTTCCCTGCGCCAGGCTGCCCGCATCCTGCGACACGTTGGCGCCCTGCAAAGTGGCGCGAATATCCTGTACGGAAAGCTGGTGGGCATTCAGCGCTTCCGTGTTGAGTAGCACGCGTACCATGCGCTGTGTCGCCCCAAGGGTTGTGACTTCGCGCGTGCCTTTAACGCGCTTCAGTTCGGCCTCGATGGCATGGGCCACTTGAGTCAGCGCCAGCCCGCCGCCAGCCGCTTCCTCGCGCCAAAGGGTTAACGCTACCACGGGTACATCATCTATGCCCTTGGCCTTGATGATAGGTTGCGCTACGCCTAATGTGGGCGGCAACCAGTCGGAATGGGAATGAATAACATCATAAAGTTTGACCAGCGAAGGAACGTGCTGCTCACCCACTTTGAATTGCACGGTGAGCACCGCCATGCCGGGCTGAGAAACGGAATACACATGATCCACGCCGGAGATTTGGGACAACACCTGTTCGGCGGGCGTCGCTACGGTATTCGCTACATCTTGCGCGGATGCGCCGGGATAGGCGATTAGCACATTCGCCATAGTGACGTTGATCTGTGGTTCCTCTTCGCGCGGGGTCACCGCCACTGCAAAAACGCCCAGCAGCACAGCCACCAATGCCAACAATGGCGTCATCTGCGAATGCAGGAAAACTCTGGCAATACGTCCGGAAATACCCATCATTTCGCCTGCTGCGCCATGCCAGCCTTAATTGGCTCCAGCGCCACCTTCTCACCAGGGTTCAATCCAGCCAGAACTTCGATTTCATCCTGCCCGGCGGGTTCGCCCAAGCGCACCTGACGCAGCCTGGCTTCGCCTTTGTCATCCACTACATACACCGCCACCACTTCGCTGCGGCGCACCACGGCGCTGGACGGAATGAGCAACTTGTTCGCTTTGCCAACAGCGAAACGGACGCGCACAAACATGCCGGGATAGACACCCGCCTCGTTGGCAGGAAGATAGGCTCGTATCTGAGTGCTGTGCGTGCGCGCATCGGCGGTGGGCAGCACCGTTATCGAAGCGGCCTGCACTTGCCGGTTCAGGGAGGAGAGTTCAATCATGGCTTGGGGATGCGCACCGATATCCGCCAGCTTGTATTGCGGTACATCTACAATGACGCGCATCTGCACGGGATCGAAGCCGCTCATCAGCGGTTTGCCCACAGTCACCATTTCACCCACCTCGACCAGACGTGCGCCAACCACGCCGCTGTAAGGTGCGGTCACGGCGGTATAGCCGTGTGCCAGCGCCGACTGCTCTGCACCGGCCTCACTTCCCGCTGCCTGCGCCAATGCCATTTTGTAATCGGCCTGAGCTTTGTCCAGCGCGGCCTGGCTGATGAATTTCTGTGCAAATAACTGGCGTGAGCGTTCGTAGGTGGATTTTGCGTTTTGCATCGCAGCCTGCGCCTGCATCAACTGCGCTTGGCTGCCCGCTACCGCCTGCGCCGCCTCGCGCTCATCTATGCGCAGGATGACTTGGCCCTTTTTCACTGTGTCACCGACATCGAAGAAAATTTCCTTCACGCGCCCAGCAATTTGTGCCGACACGGTGGACTGCCGCGCCGCCTCGACTATGCCGTCTGCACTATAGCTTTGTGCCACCTCGCGGTATTGCACCGGTGCGACGGCAAGCTGATCCGCTGCCTGCGCGGTTGAAATGAAAATAAAAGTAAACAGCAACAATATACGAAGCATCATGACCATTACCTGACCTGAATGATTTGAGCATTAGAATGTTCTAATGCCATTAAAAAGACAACCTGAATAACCGGGATAAGCATCATCTTCTCCAATTTATAATGCCTGCAAGGCGCAATTCACTGTAGTACCTGATGTTTATTTTCCCGAACAACTACTCGGTGCAAAATACCTCGCGCATCATGTCAATCAGCTTGATAGTACGAGGATCTCCGATGCGGTAATAGACGCGATTAGCGTCCTTTCGTGTAACTAGTACACCCTTGTCCCGCAGGATAGAGAGGTGTTGCGAGATGTTACTCTGCGAGGTACCTACATCGGCGACAATGTCCTGCACGCTGACCTCTTTGTTGCCCAGCACACAAAGAATTTTCAGACGCAGGGGATGCGCGATAGCCTTGATTGCCAAGGATGCCTGTAGAATATCTTCGTCCTTGTCGATTAGTTTTGTCATATTTTCCTGTTACGGTTCCTGTTGATCCGGCGCTTAAACAACAACTGAAGCTGTTTCGGAAATGTTTTCATCGTTGTGTACTAAGATCCTCTTCATTAGAACAAGTTATTGCTTAGCAAGTCGACGCGAATCGGCATGTAAAAATCTGCTCCCGCAGGGGTCATGCACTTATTAAATTTAGCGCGGACTTCCTCAAATAGCTCTGTTGATAGCTTGTGGTCAGAATGGGTTACCCCAATTACCTGTTCTTCAAATTCAGTGAAATCTTCAAAATGCATAGGTTGAAGAAAAAATTTCTGTGTCACCAGCGCCATTCGGCGCGATGAAACTATTCGCTTAACTGCAGCGAAAGCAGCTTCACGCACTACCCGTTCATCGTGGAAAAGGCTAAGGATATTATTAAAATCCCCTGCATAAACTGGCTCAGAAACATAAGCCAATCCGCCTTGCTTCAATACCCTACTAACTTCATTGAGCGCTTTTTCCATCAGGTCAACGGGTACGTGATGTAATGATTTAAACATCAGAACGATATCGAAGCTCGCATCAGCCGCTAGAATCTTCTCAGCCCCTCCATGTGAGAAGGTCACGTTTGGCAGGTCTGAAATCATCTTGTTCTTTTTAAGTTGAATTTCATCCACTTCCAAAGCGAGAATTGAAGCCGCCTTTTGGGAGACAATTCTAGTTTTTTCTGCTGTGCCACATCCCAGCTCAAGTACCTTTGTTCCAGCCAGCGGAAGGATTTCATCAAGTAGGTCAACCTCATTTGCAACCAGATCAACTTCTGGATTTGAAATGCGCATTTCGAGCTCATTCATATTGATTTCTTGAGCATTTTGTAAAGTATCATTTTTTGATGCCGTTGGCGCTTTGTTTGATCTGAATGCAATTTCAATTTTTATGTCCTCTCGCTTCATCAAGATCAATTTTGCAAAAGTATTCTGCCTCCAACCACATTACGTTAATTATGCCAAACGACATGGCCAGCCCTACGCCCAATATCCATGAAAAATACCACATGATTTTTCCTTTCAGTAAATGTTATGGTCGTTGGCGCGTACCATCTCGACCGTGACTTTTCCGTGCAGCACCCGGTATACCCAAGAGGTATATGCCAGTACGATGGGCAAAAAGACGAGCACCACCCAGAACATGATTTGCAGCGTCATGTGGCTGGAAACTGCATCCCATATCGTCAGGCTGCTTCTAGGATCTGAACTGGACGGCATGATGAATGGAAACATGGCGATACCTGCCGTGAAAATTACTCCGGCAAGCATTACAGAGCTTGCAATGAAAGCAACGATACCCCTTTTTATGCTGGATGCGGCTATCGCCAGTAATGCACCTGCAATACCCAGTATTGGCGCCATCCACAGCAAAGGATAGGCTCTGTAGTTGGCAAGCCATGCTCCCGGCATTTTTTCAACTACCTTGTCGAGAGGGATCGATGCGACATTGGCTGGCAGCATCGAAACGATGCGGTAGCCCTCTATCCCATTCATAATCCAGATTCCAGCAAGAATAAAGCTCGTGATGAACACAGCCCCAGTGATTTTGGTTACGCGACGAGCTCGCTCCTCAATTACGCCTTCAGTCCTAATCTGGAGGTAAACCGAGCCGTGCATCAGCAACATGGTAAGACTGACTACCCCAGCAAGCAGGCCGAATGGATTCAGCAGTTGCAAGAAACTTCCGCTGTAGGTAACACGCATGTCATTGTCGAAACTGAACGGAACACCTTGCAGCAGGTTGCCGAAGGCGACTCCGAATATTAGCGCTGGCACAAACCCGCCGGCGAACAGCCCCCAGTCCCAAGCGGATCTCCAGCGCGGATCAGCCACCTTGCTGCGATAATCGAAACCAACCGGTCTAAAAAAGAGTGCAAACAGCGTCAGCATGAGTGCGATATAAAAGCCCGAGAAAGCTGTTGCATATACGATAGGCCATGCAGCGAAGATTGCGCCACCAGCGGTGACGAACCAGACTTGATTCCCTTCCCAAGTAGCACCTATCGAGTTGATGATAACGCGGCGCTCGTCGTCGTTCTTGCCAAGGAAGGGCAGTAACGCCCCGATGCCCAAGTCGAAACCATCCGTGATGGCGAAGCCCACCAGCAGTACTCCGACGAACAGCCACCAGATTAGCTTCAGTGTTTCGTAGTCAAATATCATGATTGTCTCCTTAATCCTTGCCGTATTGGCCGGTGTGCAGGCATTGTGGGCCAAGGCGCGCATATTTGAACATCAGGTATAGCTCTGCCACGAGCAGTAAGGTGTAGAAGCCAACAAATCCGGTGAGGCTGAAATATACGCTCGATATGCCAATGTTGGATGTACTCAACTGGGTCGGTAGGATGCCGCTGATTGTCCATGGTTGTCGGCCATATTCGGCGACGACCCAACCCATTTCTGCGGCAATCCACGGTAACGGGATGCTATATAGCGCGAGCTTCAGCAGCCATCTCTTTTCTGCTATGTTGCGTTTTGCGACGTAGTAGAAGCTGGTGACAAAAATGAACAGGATCATAAATCCAGCTGCCACCATTATCCTGAAGGTCCAAAACATCGGGGCGACTCTGGGTATGGTGTCACGCGCTGCCATTTTGATTTGCTCTTCAGTGGCATTGCTTATATTGGGCGTATATTTCTTGAGCAGCAGGCCATAACCAAGATTCGCTTTTGTTTTTTCAAAAAGTGCCTTGGCTTCATCGCTGGTATCACCGGTTCGCAGTTTTTCGAGTGCTGAATAGGCGATCATGCCATCCCTGATTTTGGCCTCGTTTTCATCGCGCAACTCGGTTATGCCGGTAATTTTCTCGTCAACCGAGCGCGTTGCGATAAGCCCCAACAGGTATGGAACTTTGATCGCGTAATCGGTGCTCTGGGTAGCCTCGTTTGGAAAACCAAACGCAGTGATGGCCGCAGGTGCTTTTTCGGTATGCCATTCTGCCTCGATGGTGGCCAGTTTGACGCGCTGCACTTCGCCAGCCGTGTAACCGGATTCATCCCCCAGCACGATAACAGAGAGTGCAGAAGCGAGGCCAAACCCTGCGGCTACGGCGATTGATCTAAGGGCAAATGCCTTGTCCCTCCCGATGAGCAGATAGTATGAGCTGATACCAAGCACGAACATCGAGGCTGTCACATAGCCAGCCGAGACCGTATGCACAAACTTTACCTGCGCCACCGGATTAAACAATAGCTGCGTGAAACTGGTCATTTCCATGCGCATGGTGTGATAGTTGAATTCGGCCCCGACTGGATTTTGCATCCAGCCGTTTGCTATCAATATCCACAAGGCGGAGAGGTTGGAGCCCAGCGCCACTAGAAAGGTGACCAAAAGATGTTTCTCTTTGGATAATCTATCCCACCCGAAGAAGAACAGGCCAACGAAGGTTGATTCAAGAAAAAATGCCATCAGACCTTCGATGGCGAGCGGTGCGCCGAATATATCGCCTACATAATGCGAGTAATATGCCCAGTTAGTCCCGAACTGGAATTCCATAGTGAGTCCGGTCGTCACCCCGAGGGCGAAGTTGATCCCGAACAACTTGCCCCAGAACCGGGTCATATCGCGGTAAACTTCCTTGCCCGTCATGACATAAACCGATTCCATAACGACAAGCAAAAAGGATAACCCAAGGGTAAGCGGCACAAAAAGAAAATGGTACAACGCTGTTGCGGCAAATTGCAGCCGGGATATATCAACGAGTTCTGGGGACGGTATCATGAACATTTTCCTTTTGGGTTTGCTGGGAGAGAATTTGAGAGGCTACTTTTTGGTCATTAAGGGTACGGTCTGCAGGGGACGAGAACCACACAAACCATATGACAACGAGGAGAGCGCCTTTTAGGGTAAGGGTCAGCGCTATCTCCTGCCACAATTTGAAAGATTTCGGTTTGCCAATCATGCCGCATTAGTACATGCTGAGTTAACGTAATATAAGAATATTCTTATAAACTTAATCTGTCAAGTCAGGTCATGCAAATTGAAATATGGAACACTGAAGAAACAAAAATCAGTGAAAAATAGTGAAGCGAAGTGAAAGAAAGTGAAAGAAAAAACCCTCTAATCTTTTGTATTAGAGGGTTTTAATTGGTGCCGCTTATCG
>Ga0302277_1002116_pt1 | contig 14278 bp, 11 predicted proteins | sample III_Bog_N3_1_FD_198759 | JGI IMG/M metagenome (GOLD analysis project Ga0302277, IMG submission 198759) | Peat permafrost microbial communities from Stordalen Mire near Abisko, Sweden - III_Bog_N3_1 | ecosystem: Environmental > Terrestrial > Soil > Wetlands > Peat | place: Sweden: Abisko... | reverse complement strand
AGAGGCAACTTGAATAATAACGGAGACTGTTTCGATAACGAAGAGACCCCCGACAATCGCCAAAACCAGCTCATGCTTAATGATAACGGCAATTGTGCCAAGGGCGCTTCCTAAGGCAAGGGATCCGGTATCGCCCATAAATACTTGTGCAGGCGGGGCATTAAACCACAAAAAACCAAGGCAAGCGCCGACGAGAGCTCCACAAAAGACGGTGAGTTCACCCGCTCCTTGGACATGATAAAGTTGAAGATATTTGGCAAAATCATAATTGCCTACAAGATAGGTAATAAAACAAAAACATAACGCGACAATCATAACGGGAACTGTAGCTAAGCCATCAAGACCATCTGTTAAATTAACCGCGTTGCTTGCGCCGACGATAACAAAGACAGTAAATGCCACATAAAACCACCCTAACGGGACTAAGAAATCTTTCAAGAAGGGTATGGCAAGTCCTGTTGCTTGATCAGGCTGAGTTGCATGATCGAGTTGGGCGGCATGGATAATAGCGAACACAGCGAGTGTAGAAATAATAACTTGCAAAAGTAAGCGTACGCGGCTCGACACACCGTGATGGGAGCGGCGGGTCAATTTTTGGTAATCATCGGCAAAACCAATTAGCCCGAAACCGAAAGTTACCAAGAGAACGATCCATGTATAGGCGTTGGACATGTCAGCCCAAAGCAGAGTGCTCACGATAGACGAAACAAGGATCATAAGGCCGCCCATAGTAGGGGTACCTTTTTTCTTAAGATGCGTTTCGGGACCATCATTGCGAATGGGTTGCCCTTCGCCTTGCTTCTGGCGAAGCCAGCGAATAAGTCGTGGGCCCAGTACAAAACAGATAATGAGCGACGTCGTAAGGGCGCCCCCTGTACGGAAAGTGATATAGCGGAAAAGATTGAAAAAGATAAAATGATGCGCGAAAGGCGCTAGGATGTGAAAAAACATGGAGGAGATCAGACCTTTCGTAGCTTCAATATAATGGCGCACTCAGAGCTTTTAAGGCATTTACAATAACGTTCATGTTCATACTATGCGACCCTTTAATTGTCACAACGTCGCCTCCTTTAATGTTATCCACAACGGATGACACGAGGTGGGCACTATCCAGGCTATATGCACCTCGGTGGGAAGGGGGTAAAGCCTCAAAAAGATGAGACATCATAGGACCGCAGCAATAAACAATATCAATTTTATGATCCACAAGATCTTGAGCAAGATTGGCGTGAAGAGCGGCGGAGGAGTCTCCTAATTCTTTCATATCTCCCAAAACCATAAGACGGCGTCCGGTGGGAAGTGAAGGTTGGGTTTGGGCTAAAACATGGATTGCCGCGCGCAGGGCTGCAGGGCTTGCGTTATAACTTTCATCAATCACAATGAAAGAGTCATGTAAACGTTTGATAACGTGGATCCCTCCACGTCCTTGAGGAGGGTGATAATGAGCGAGGGCATTGGCGCAAACATGAATATCGCCGCCTGCCGTGTGGGCTGCCAGTAAGGTTCCTAGTGAATTGATGGCTTGGTGTTGCCCAAAAGCCCCTAATTGATAATTGACAATCTGGCCTTGAATGTCGGCTTGCACTGAACAGCCCTCGGCGGTTGGTGTGAAGGCTAAAAGACGGGCGTCATTTTTTCCTGCTTGACCAAAGCTCAATATTCTTTTGATGCCATGGTCTTTTGCAGAAGCAGCCAACCGTGAATAATAGGCATTGTCATGATTAAGAATGACGCTGCCGTCCGGTTGTATCCCTTGAAAAATTTCGGCTTTGGCATCAGCGATGCTTTCAAGATTAGGAAAAAATTCAAGATGAACGGCTTCAATGGATGTGATCATGGCAATATGTGGTTTAACCATGCGTGATAAAGGTCCCAATTCTCCAGCATGGTTCATGCCAATTTCAAAGATGCCATATTCGGCTTCGCTGGGAAGGCGGGAGAGCGAGAGCGGGACACCCCAGTGGTTATTCAGACTACCTTCGTTGGCATAAGTTCTTCCCATAGCTCTCAACATAATACGTAGCATTTCTTTGCTACTGGTTTTGCCAACGGACCCCGTTACCGCCAGAATACGACCCTTAGCCCGTTGGCGTCCGGCTTGTCCTAGAGATTCAAGCGCTACAAAACTATCATTTACAAATAGAAGGGGGGATGCTTGAGAAACTTGAGAGGGTTGTCGTGAAACAATGGCGGCGGAACAACCTGCTTCAAATGCTTTGGCTACATAATCATGTCCATCATGAAGAGGCCCTTTTAAGGCCACAAACAAATCACCGGCTTTTGTCGAACGACTATCGATAGTTACATCATGAGCTATCCAGGTTTGTTCATGGAGAGAATGGCCATGCGTGGCGTTGACAACATCTTGGGCTGTCCATGCTACATTTAACGTCATAGGCTTAAGACCTTTCGTGCTTCCTCAGCATCATTAAATGGTAATACTTGATCTCCTATTATTTGACCACTTTCGTGGCCTTTACCTGCAATGACAAGGACATCATTGTTCTTTAAACGCCCAATTCCTTCGCGAATAGCATCGTAACGGCTTGCGATCTCCTGTACGGACAATAAGGAAGCACAGCCGGCTAATATATCTTGTCGAATAAGTGCTGGATCTTCGTACCTGGGATTATCGTCTGTCACAATAACCCAATCGGCCAAACGCTGAGCAAGGGCTCCCATAATCGGTCGTTTGCCCTTATCACGATTACCGCCACACCCAAAAATGACCCCGAGTTTGGCTGAAGGATGAGCGTCCACATGTGGGCGCATAGCTTTGAGAACATTCTCAAGGGCGTCTGGTTTATGCGCATAATCAATGAAAACTAATCCACCGCTGGAGGTCGCGCCTACGCGCTGCAACCGTCCGGGAACGCCCGTTAGATGGGGAAGAGTTCCGAGTGCTTTATCGATGTTTTCACCGCACCCTATGACCAAACCAAGTGCACAAAGACTATTCCACGCTTGAAAATTACCTAGAATAGGCAAAAGCACTTCGTGTTTCTTTCCAAATACTTCTAGTTTTAAGAGTTGTCCCTGCGCCAGAGGAACAAGGCTTTGAAGGCGAAGATCATCACCCTTTATTCCATAGCTGATGATTTTTAACCCCCGTTCTTTTGCGATAGCCACAAGTCTCGTATATTCGGGAATATCAGCATTGAGAATGGCAAATGACCCCGTTGGCAACAAATCATGGAAGAGGCGTATTTTGGCGGCCAAGTACGTTTCCATCGTTTGATGGTAATCGAGATGGTCGCGCGAAAAATTTGTAAAACCAGCGGCTTTTAAATGAACATAATCAAGACGCGCAAGGGCAAGTCCATGGCTGGAAGCTTCCATGACGACATGAGTAATGCCGTTATGAGCACTTTCATGAAGGAGACGATGAAGTTGGATCGGATCTGGTGTTGTTAAAGAACCATAATGGGATTCTTGAGAGGTAATGTAGCCCAAGGTTCCTATGCTGGCACTGGCATGATCCAATCTATCCCATATTTCGCGTGTAAACTGGGCTGTGGACGTTTTGCCACTTGTACCTGTAATAGCAACAATGGTGTTGGGTTGTTGAGGATAAAACGCGGCGGCGAGAGATGCTGTTGCGAGGCGAATATTGTCCGCTTGCAGAACAGGAACACTGGTAGAAGGAACGGGTGCCGAAGTTGGCACGAGAATGGCCTTGGCACCACGTTGAAGTGCGTCATTTATAAAATGGGTGCCATCTTTCTCATTTCCAGGTATGGCGATAAACAAAAATCCCGGCTGAACCTTGCGCGAGTCCTCTGTTAATCCCGTTACATCGGTATCCGATCCGTGGAGAATTAGTCCTTTATTGGACGCTATCAGATTCGACAGCCGCATAATTTGATCCTTCTTCAATTGGTTTCCCATCAACAAGCGGATTGCCAAGGGGTTTGAGGATTTGGCGTTCAGTCGTTGTTTCTAACTCGGGAGACATGGGCTGTAAATTCATCAAAGGACCCATTTGCGCGGCGACATGACTAACAATGGGAGCGGATACCCAACCGCCTGTGGCAAAGCCATAAGTTTTAGCATCACCTTTAGGGTCATCAAGCATAGCAAATATTATATATTTAGGAGCATTTAATGGGAAGACTCCAATAAAGGATGAAAGACGTGCGTTTGACGAATAGCGATGATTGGCCCCAAGCTTATCTGCCGTTCCTGTTTTTCCTCCCATGATATAACCTGCCACTTCCGCGGCTTTGGCGGTACCATGAGTTACAACGAGGCGCATAAGGCCGCGCATGAGCGCCGATGTGTGCGGCGAGATAATGGGTTCTTCTTTCATTGAAGAAGGTACTGTCGTTGTTTTAAGAAGCGTGGGATGAACGGGAATGCCATCATTAATAATGGTTGCAACAGCGCCTACCATTTGAACAGAGTTCACCGCGATCCCATGACCAAAAGCAACGGTCATGGTTGTTGCGTCACTCCAATCCCGTGCGGACGGGAGGAGGGGAGGTCCCACTTCAGGAAGTTCGATGGGGAGTTTTTCAGTAAGACCAAGCCGTCCTAAAAAAGCTCTTTGGCGGGCGCCACCAAGACGTTCGGCCATGCGCGCCGAACCAATATTTGAGGAATGAGTTAAAATTTCAGCGACATTCATCCAACGATTTTCAGGGTGATAGTCTTTAATCGTTTGATGGCCAACCTCAATAGCATGACTGGTATCAAAGGTATCACTGACATGAATAAGTCCTGAGTCTAACGCCATGGCAGTATTAAAAATTTTAAACGTTGATCCCATTTCGTAGACACCGAGTGTATCCCGATTAAAACGGGCTTCATCACTGCCTGTGCCCGGATGTTGGGGGTCAAAGTCGGGCAGAGATACCATTGCAAGCAATTCGCCGCTGCTGATATCCATAATAATCCCAGCCGCTCCTTCAGCATGAAATTCATTGAGGGCATTTGATAATTCACTATGCATGATGCTTTGAAGACGTAAATCAATTGAGAGAGCAATGGGTGATGGATCTTGCTCCAATGTCGTATCTAAGTATTTTTCCATACCGGCAAGACCATTATTATCAATATCGGTATAACCAACCAGATGGGCGGCGACGTTCCCAGCTGGATAAAGACGACGTTCATCGGGACGGAATTCAAGACCTGCAATTCCCAAGCGGTTTACTTCATAAGTTTGCTTGGGGGTTAAATGCCGCTTGATCATGACACAGTGTTTAGCGCTGTGGAGATCATCTTTTAGTCGTTGAGGATCCAGTTCGGGTAGAACACTTTGAAGTTGTTGGGCGGCTTCATCAGGATTAAGAATTTTCTTGGCATCGGCACAGAGAGAAATCGTAGGAAGTGATGTGGCCAGAAGCGTGCCATTGCGATCGACAATATCGGCGCGACTAGCAACGCTCTCACTTACATCATGGTGAGCCATTGGCAGTTCAGGCGTTTCGCTTAATAATGTTAAAAAGGTGAGACGGCCCGCAATAATTAAATAAGCCAGAGAAAAAACAATAATACCGATGATGAGCCGATGATGGGCAAGAGCAAGAGCTTGTTCATGAGGGGTCGCTAGGCGACGTGATTTTGTGGGTGCAAAAAGTCCCGGCAATCGTGGTTGCTGTGAAGCCCCATGGCGCTTTGTTGGGCGCCATACTTTCATGGATGGGAGTCAAGCTCGTTCAAGAGCGTGCCGATCGAGTCTGTTGACGATTGAACGCTTGCGGTGCGTTCCATGGTCATATGTTCGTTAATATGCCCTGTATCCGCTGATGCCAGCGTGATGGTAGGGCTGGTCTTTGCTGTCGCTTGTGCTGTTTTGGCAGGCGATGAAAGAGAGGATAGGGTTGCAAACGTGGTGCGTACGGAGGCGAGTGGGGTTGAGATGACCGTGACATGGGCTAGAGCTTCGCTACGTGTTGGAAGAACTTCATGTAAATCACTCATACGCACAATTTTCTGTGTTGATGTTGGCTGAAGCATCAGATGCTTATGTGCTAGTTTTTCAATACGTGCTGGGTTGGCAAGGTAAACCCACTCGGCCTTGAGAACATGTAAGCTTTGTTGTTCACTATCGATGGACGTATTTAAATCATGCATTTGCTGATTTAACTCATGAACGCGATCGCTTGTTTGGTAAAGCATGATGCTGGCTGCGATAGTGAGAATAAACCAGAATAAAATTTGGGATGTGCGGATCATGCGGCGTTCTCCTTGAAAGGTGGGGCATTCGTGCGCTCAGCAATGCGTAATTTGGCTGAACGTGCCCGTGGATTATGCTGCGTTTCTTCGGGGGTAGGCGTTGTGGGTTTGCGGGATATAAGGCGAAAAGAAGGAGCTGTTGTCACATGGTCGTTGGCGGGAACATGACGGGAGGGATTGCTTGGGCTAGAGCTTCGTTGCTTTAGAAATTCTTTGACCAGCCGGTCTTCCATAGAGTGAAAAGAGACAACGGCGAGTTTCCCCTGAGGTTTAAGAAGTAATTCGGCGGCATTCAGGCCACGACGCAGTTCGCCAAGCTCATCATTGACATGAATTCGTAAAGCTTGAAAGGTACGTGTCGCCGGATCAAGGCCATCGGCCGAACGCGGAACGGCTCGACGCACAATATCTGCTAATTGCCGTGTGCGTGTGATGGGTAATTGAGTGCGTGCTTCGACGATTCTTTTAGCAACACGACGCGAAAAACGTTCTTCTCCACAATAATAAATAATATTCGCTAATTCGTCTTCTTCCATTGTGTTGACGATATCTGCTGCGGAGGGACCGCTTTGACTCATTCGCATATCAAGAGGCCCGTCCGCTTGAAAAGAAAAGCCACGTTCAGCTTCGTCAAACTGTGGTGATGAAACACCAAGATCGAGTGCAATTCCATCGACTTGTGTTATGGATTCGCCTGCCAGCAATATATCCATGGCGCCAAAGGGACCCTGTAATAATTTGAAGCGAGGGGAAAACTCATCAACAAGCTTCTGGCCAGCTTTAATTGCGTCAGGATCACGATCAATACCATAAACAAACGTTTGACCTGCTTCGAGCAGGGCACGTGAGTACCCCCCACGACCAAACGTGCCATCCACATAAAAGCCATTGCTGGTGGGGCCGAGAGCGTCAAGAACTTCATGTATAAGGACGGGGATGTGAACAGATGAAGTCATCATAATGAAGATGCATCCTTCGCCAACACACTTGTCGTCGCAATAATTTTACTTAAAGAAATATCTTTTGATCGCGCGGCGGAACGTGCGGCTGCATCATGCGCTGCGAGTTTTTTAGGGTTCCAAAGCTGAAAAGTTTTGCGACGTCCAACAAAAGCAACTTCGTCTTCGATGCCGACAGCATGCGCTAAGGATTGGGGAAGAGTGATCCGACCTTCGCTGTCAAAAGGAAGTTGGACGGAACCTCCAAAAATGGTGGTTTCAATGAGCTCGTATACATCGGGAGCAAGATCTTGTTTGTCGAGGCTTTGGCTTAGCAATTCCAAATGTCCGATCGAACAACCATCAAGGGCTTCATTTTGGAGAGAACGAAAAACGACAATACCGGAAGCATCAGAGCCGAGAGCTGCTCGAAAAGAAGCTGGAACCGAGACCCGTCCTTTTTTGTCAAGTCGATTGACAAAGTTGGACAGGAAAACGGACATGAAAACCTCAAAAAATCAATAGGTTGGTATTCGGCCTAGGAATTATGGGGATCCCATTTTCATGGGAAATTCTTGGTAAAATTTGGGTATTCATGGGATATCATGGTTAAGTATGGGTGGTCAAGATATATATAATTAAAAAAATGTAATTTTTGTGGAAAATCAATTAACTATTATTCCGCTCTTGTAACAAAAAATAAGGAAATGAGGTGACGATTTTTAAAGAAAAGTTCCTGATATGTTCTTTCATTCGTCATAATAGATTTACGAACACGGCTCTATAAGTTTGTGTCCCTTGTCGTTGATCGAATAACATTCCTTTCTCGAGAGTCTTTATGTCGTCATCCATACCCGTTAAAAAAATAAATCTTGCTCTTCAAGGCGGCGGGGCTCATGGGGCTTTCACCTGGGGTGTTTTGGATCGCTTTTTGGAAGAAGATGAGCGCCTCAAAATTGAAGGTATTAGTGGAACAAGTGCAGGAGCTATGAATGCTGCTGCTTTACTTCAGGGCTATGCTGTAGGGGGTGCCAAGGCGGCACGTAAATCACTCGAAGCTTTTTGGACGGGTGTTGGTGATATGTCGCGGTTTAGTTTAGCCCAGCGGTCACCTTTTGATCAGCTTGCCGGTAACTGGAATATGGATACATCCATTACATCAACGTGGATAGATATGTGGCAACGTATGTTTTCGCCCTATCAACTCAATCCGTTCAATTACAATCCACTGCGCGATATGCTGGAGAAAATGTTAGATGTCCCGACCATTCGCCAATCGAATTCAATAAAAATTTTTATATGTGCGACAAATGTTGAGACAGGAAAACCACGCGTTTTTGAACGCCATGAATTTAGCGTGGATGCGATACTTGCTTCGAGTTGTCTGCCCTTTACATTCCAGGCTGTTATGATTGAGGGGAGCCCTTATTGGGATGGTGGATATGTTGGTAATCCGTCTATTTTCCCTCTCATTTATGGATGTGATGCGCCGGATATTGTTCTCGTGCAGATTAATCCTTTGGTGCGTTCTGGAACGCCCAATACACCTAACGAGATTATCAATCGACTGAATGAGATTAGTTTTAATTCATCACTTATGGGGGAAATGCGTGCCATTGCATTCGTTCAACACCTCATTGATCAAGATCATCTCAAAAATGAAGAAGCTTCCCGTTTAAAGAAAATCAACATGCATGTCGTGCAGGCTGAGAAAATAATGGCTTCATTTGGAGCCGCCAGTAAATCGAATTCACATATCGATTTTCTCTTACATCTACGTGATGTTGGCCGTAATGTTGCAACTAAATGGTTGGTAGAGAATTGGGATGCTATCGGTGATCATTCCAGTGTAGATATTCATAAAACATTTCTTTGATCGCCTTCTTTATATTATAATGAAAAAGGTGTTTTTCTTTTGAAAGTATGGATCTAACGTATGAGCTCCACCAATCTTATTGGGCGACAATTATAACGGGCGCGTGTCAAAGCAAGCTCATTGTTATCTCTAAATCGGCCCTTACCATTAGAAAAATTAACAACCCATGCTGTTGATGCATTGCGTTTGTTTGTCCGACTGGAGCCTGTGAGGTACTGGGCAGGGTAACCCGGTATGCTTGTATGACCCGAGTGGCCTGGAAGTTTATACGTTTCGATATCATCCTTTTGAAATGTTGCGCGGAAGTCGCCAACATTGCGGAGATCATACATGTTTTTACTTCTAACTTTTTGACCTTTATCATTGGTTCCATCGACGAATATTCTTGGTGCGAGTACCCATTTGCCTTCGGCATGGCCTAGTAAAAGATCGCGATAAAACGCCCTGTGGTTAATATAAGTACTCCCATCATGGCCATGCCATCCTTTTAATAAGGATATTCTAGTGGAGGCTTTTCTGTAAGATTCAAGAATATTTTCACCAAAACAATCTGTCAGATCATTGGGAGCAGCAAAAACTACAAATATTTTTGCCTTTGGATCGTTTCTCGTAGCACTCTCTTGATAATAGCTAATTTGCACAAGACCCATAAAAATTCCTTCACCGCGAATACTCTGGCATAAACGGAATTGTTGCAATTTTTCATACTGAATTTTTTGATCTACAGAAGGAGACGGCGGTAGAGGGGTCTCGGCTGTAAGGGCATGGGACATGTGTTGTGCAAAAATCATAAAGAAATATTGTCAAAAAAAATATAAGAATATTTAGCTCATTTATGAGAACTCATACCCATAAATTGGCCGACTATTACTTTGCTAACATTTTAGGGGGTGTAGCAACAAGGCTGTCTTTATTTTCGTCAGAAAGAAGTTGTATTGTCTTTTTAATTCAAGGGGAAAGATATCTAACCCCTTTGAATAAATGAAAACATCTAAGGGATTTTAAAGTTTCAAGTCAAGCTTCTAGATAACTTAAAAAGGAACATCATTAAACGAATGACGGAGAGCCTTTCTAGTACGTGAGGGCTTTTTTTCTGGATAGCCTATACTCAGTTTTAGCTACATCAAAACATAACCAGATAGCTTTAAAAAAACTCCGTGGTACACCGCGACCTTTAAAATACATATGAGCAAGCAAATATTGGGCATCTTTTAATCGTTGTTCCGCGGCCATTTTTATCCACTTTGCTGCTTCAATATCATTCTTAGGTGCTCCTTTTCCTGTTTTGTAGGAGTGCCCCAAGACATATTGTGCTTCGGCATGACCAAATTCAGCGGCTTTCCGGATCCATTTAAGCGCCTCGATTTCATCACGTGGAATTCCTTGGTTCCCTTCATATAAACGCGCAAGAACAAAATAGGAATCGGAGAACCCTCGTTCAGCTGATTTGAGGTACCATTTTAAGGCCTCGATACTATCTTGTGGCACGCCTTCGCCTTTGTGATAGGCAACCCCAAGATTGAACTGAGCTGTGGTATTACCTTGTTCGGCTATTTCGCGATAACGCTGAAGGATAGGCTCTGGTACTTTTCCACTCTTATCTTCAATTATGGAACAGATAAATCCAGCTGTTGTGACACGAAAATCATCGCCTCCTTGTTCAACGACGCAGCGATACCATTTGACAGCTTCTTTCAAATTTTGAGCGATGCCAATTCCTTTTTCGTAGGCTTTCGCGAGACACATTTGCGAATCCCTATCGCCCATCTCTGCGGCCATTCGAAACCACTTTGTTGCTTCGAATGGATCCTTAGGTGTGCCCCATCCATTTTTATAAGCATGCCCAAGCCAAATTTGTGATTTAATGTGTCCTTGTAACGCCGCTTTGTAATACCATTTGAGAGCCTCAGCATAATTTTTTGTTACGCCTACACCATTATTATAAGAGACAGCCAAATTATATTGGGCTTGCACGATGCCTTTTTCGGCGGCGCGTAAAAACCATTTGAGTGCTTCTGTATAATTTTGTGGTACACCCTCGCCTTTTTGATAAGCAATGCCAAGATTATAACAAGCAACGGGGTTGCCGTTTTTAGCAGCGTTGCGATACCATTTAGCTGCTTCCGAAGCCATTTTAGGGACGCCACTACCAGTATGGTAAGCATACGCTAAACGGCACTGTGCCGTCGTATCGCCGCGTTCCGCTTCGAGCATAAGTTTATGTAGTTTAAATAACTCAGTGGCCATTAATTTAGCCTAACTAACAAAAACTTCCCGTATGTATCATAAGACTTTATCCTTAAGGTTCGGTTGTTTTTTCGCGTCCTGAGTAAATATAACTCGCTCAATGCAGGGACATCGGTGATTTGAGATAAAAATCATTTATTGTGCGCTGCAACTGTCACAAGCGAGAAAATGCTATATGAATATGAATTTATTTGCTGAATTTTAGAAAGTGCATATGTGATTTAGTCCACATAAAAAATATCTCATTATTTGACGGTGTTTCTTGGGGTGTTCTCAATAAAATAGAACGTCAATTTGGACTCTCGCATTCATACAAAATGGGAGAGATTTTTATGATGTCGGGGGAGCATGACAATAATGTGTATTTTTTTGGAGGGTAGGATGCGAATTACATTCTCTTCGTTAGAAGATGAGATAATATCTTACCGAGAAATTATCCCCCATGATTATTTTGGATGGCTATCTGCTATTGACGGCGGTCCACGGTTAACCGCGGCTATCGCGCTTGAACCATCGAAAGCAATCGTCCTAAAGGTGGAAGACTTTAGAAAAGTAATTTTATCTGATGTTCATATTCACGAGAATTTTATGAAACGAGTAGGAGGTGTTTTGCGTCGCTATACAGACCGAATACTTGAACTGAGCTTGTTGTCTGCACACCAAAGAATAATTCAAGAACTAGTAAGACAATTTGATGAGAACGGAAATCATTTAAAAATCCTAAGTCATGAAGATTTTGCCACATGGACAGGAACGGCGCGGGAGACGGTAACGCGAACTTTGAATTTTCTCGAGAAAATGGCTTTATTGTGAAAACAGGAACAACGCATAGTTTAATTAAGAAATTAGATACAGACGATTGGTTGTTTGGATGAATGTTAAGAGGTTGATGATTGCTATATTTTTAGAAATCCGGGTACCGTTATATTTATATTGAGAATGGCTTTAGTATAAAAAATCTTGAATATACTTTCATGTAATAATGTGTTATAATTATATTTGTGTATAATATAGAGTTATTATGATTATAATGTAAGGGTTAGGGGATAAAATATGCTTGATCCTGGTTCAGGAGATTATAATGGCTAGGATGCCTGACGAGACACAGGTTTAAACCTCGGTAAAGAGTCTTCGTTGTAACTACAAATAAAGGTGAGGAAAATATGGCAGATGCATTGAATAATTTATTTGCTAAATCCGCTAGCACTTTGACAGAGACTTTCAATGGACCGACTGATGAACAACTGCGACGAGCGGGCTACAGAACTGTTCCTCGAGCAGAGTTGCTTCAAAGGCAAGAAAGACGTCGACTTTATCCTTATGAAGACGCAGCATTGTTTTGGGAGAATGAACGAAGGGAATGGGCGAGTATACCTGAGCTTAAAGGCCTAAATAGTGGTCCTGTTTAGGTTTTGTTGTTCAACACCATTAACGCCTTCACATATTTTCGAGCTTTCCTAATATGTTTCTTAAGAGCACTAGTAATCATACAAAATCTCTTTCTTTGTACTAAATGGAAGGCATTTCCGCAGATTAGTATGTAAGTTTCTTTCCCGATCCTCTAGGCCCCATTAGCAAATTATCAAACGTGAACACTATAAAAAAAGTACTTTGAGGTTATTTAATTTTGCGAAAAAGTGAATCATGAGTGGCGTTACGAGAATATTCGCTGTGATGTGAAGCCCACTATATTTTTTAGGGCGGCTATCTAATGCTCTGTAATTAAATGATTTTTTGTATGTCTCGGGATATCGAATTTTGCCCCAAAATTTGTATCCCTATTTGTTTCCCTAAAGCACCGGGCTAGAGGGGAACACCAAGGCCCATTATGGATCAAAAAAACTAAGGTTTTATTGGGGAAAACAGCACTATCCGGTGCATTCGGGAACGGTGGGAAACAGTTCATTGGCGACGGAGGGATTAGCATCGTCGCAGTAACCTCATGATATTGACGGAAATTCAACGGTTGGTTTTTTCGTGATATCCCGATTTGTATCCCGTGAAAAAGCTTCTTAAAAAACAGAGTGCGAATCCCTAGGTGTAAATAGGCTATATTTTACAGCTATTTCTGTCAATCAAAAGGTAACCTGTACGCGTACTGATCCCGTTTCTAGAGATTAGTTTATGAAAGTTTTCATATCCAGTTTGGTGCGCTAATGGGGATGAATTTGAGTGATGAAAAATCAAGGTTAATATCTCTTAAGTCCTTTGATGTACTATCTATCTGCAAGACAGTTTTACGCAAAGTCTTTAAGTTGAAGAACGCCTGAAACTATTAACAATATTGTATTAATTATATCCAATTAATATCATCTCTTATACCAAGAATATTTTTTGAGGATTTAATGCCTTTTAATGATGATCAATTAAGGACAGCGGCACAATTGGTTACCAATCAATTGTTTGGCATTGGTATGCGGCGTACTTTTGTTGAGGCTACCGGAATAACTCAATCAAGTGCCCGAGGAAGCATCTTGACCGCCCTGCAAGAACAAGCAGATGTCAGAAGGTTAGCAGAAACACTCGGGGCCGATAAACCTGAATTTGTTGAAGATGTATTTCAAGCACTTAAGGAAGCCATCTCTGATCCTAAACTATTTGGTGCGTATCAATTTGTAAACAGTAATTCTCTAACTGGGTTTAATATTCACACGAATAGCAGAGGTGGATTCAATCCAATTTTAACAAGTGCTCTTGAAAAACATGGCATTGCTCATGGCTACGGCGATTTACCTTCTATCGACCTATATTGTTATAATGATGGCGCTATAGTTTTTTGTGACCGGAGAGACGAGAGTATAAAAACCATCCCATATAAGGGGTATCAACCAACTCATAAATGGGTAAGAAATACAAAGGAAGTTAAATGCGAGGAGTCTATATACATAAAAAATCCCAACCCTTTTTTGATAAAGACTGTGGCCGTAGGAACATCACTTACGGAAGTTATTAACGGCAAGTTAACGGCAAAAAGTAATGTTGCAGAAGATCGCCCAGAATATCAGAGTCAAACGATCATACTGAGACCGAGTAACTA
>Ga0302277_1002113_pt1 | contig 14295 bp, 14 predicted proteins | sample III_Bog_N3_1_FD_198759 | JGI IMG/M metagenome (GOLD analysis project Ga0302277, IMG submission 198759) | Peat permafrost microbial communities from Stordalen Mire near Abisko, Sweden - III_Bog_N3_1 | ecosystem: Environmental > Terrestrial > Soil > Wetlands > Peat | place: Sweden: Abisko... | reverse complement strand
CCCACTTTGATCAGGTTTGAAGCTTCCTTGCATCCACCTTCATTGGGCAGGGATCCACAACCATTGGGCACAATCGTGGTAACTATCGAGGAAATGCTCAGATAATCCGGAGCTAGTTTTGCGATGCAGATTGACCCATTCTGAGAGGGATCATCCTGAGTAAGACTCAGGAATGCGCCGTCGCTGTCAGAATATACGGATCCAAGATCCCCCATCGTATGGCCGCACGGAAGCGAGTCGGAATTGCGATAAGTGAAAGGACCCAAGGGAGAAGTACTTGTGTAAAAAATGAGTGTATTTCTCGTTTGCGATGAATTGTCCCATTCGCCGAACATTACGTACGTCTTTGTTGAGCTGTTGTATGCAACCTTGACCCGGCCAACTCCGTCACTCGAACGGTAGCCAGGAATACTCGATAGATCGGCCACAACGCCATTATTGACCCAATTGACAAGGTCCGTCGAAGTATAGAGTCTAATCTGCCCGTAACCGGCCACAATACCATTTACCGAAGGGTAGGCTTTGGATTTGGAGTAATCAAGACCATACCAGTAAAAACTACCTTGATCTTGCAAAATCCATCCCGCCTGCGCCCAAATCTGATCTCCGGACTCATCTGTCCAGTTATGATTGTTTCCGATCGCGCCATACGGAATTGGCATTATTACAATTGCCGAAGTACAGGAGACCAGCCAGATGCTACAGCATAGTATGCTAATTGTGATAGCTTTCCTGTACTCAAAAGTGCATTTCAATGTCATCTTCATCCGTTAAACCCTGACTGCCCGACGGTTTGGCGATAAATCTCGTACAATCTGCCTCCTACCAGTTTCCACGTTTCAGAGATAGGCTTACCAGCTCTCTCCTCTGCCCTATCTGAAATGTCGCCAGACATCTTCTCCAGCATTCGCGTGATGCCGTCCACAATGCTTTCGCCCGACTCTGGATTCACATACACTGCTCGTTCGCCGAGGACCTCGCGAGTGCCACCGCAATTCGACGCTACAACTCCGCATCCGACACAATAAGCTTCCAAGTCAGCCGGCAAAAGTGCTTCGAACCAACTGTTCGAGACATGCACTATAAACCTTCGTATGATTTGCAGCGCCTCTTCGCGGGAAATACCACCCAAATATGTGCTCGGGGAATCTGCGATCATTTTCTTGAAACAGTGGCAATACGCTTTTTGGTTGGGATCTTCCGCCCCAACAAACACGCCAGATATGCCCCGGCGATTCAATGCATCGAGCACGGCGATCTGATACTTTCTAGCCTCGATAAGTCCTACCACACATACATCGATCTTTCGGTCGATGTATGTGCCGCTACGGTCCTCGGGTCCGTTTCTAAGACAGATACACTTGTTGTCCGGAACTTCCCCGAAGCCGTACAGTATGCCTATTTTGTCTTCAGAAAGAACCAGAATCCTATTTGCACCTTTCACAATAGTATGTTGCGATGTCTTCATGTCCACTGACATGCTTTTCAGCATAGGAGTTAGAAGTCCTGAGTTGCTCCTGCCTCGAACGCTGCATCTCAGATACTCCAATGCCGTGAAACCGAGCAAATCCGATATTTGACCCACGACTCCGTCTCCGCCAGCCCGCTCATATCGTTCAACTTCACGGTAGGAATGATGAATAAAGGAAAATATGATTGTGTTTTGCGCAGCCCTCGCAGAAAGAAATGCACTGTGAGTATCCACGGGGCGGTTAATATTTGTTAGATGAACCAGGTCAATGGATGAGAGACCTGCCGACAGATCGGGAATGACCGTGCCTTCAAATCGAGGTCTCGCATCTTCTCGAGGTTTCTTTCCCCGCTCGACGTATTGCAATACATGGAATAGGTTTCCGTCCGACTTGTCGAGAGCGTCAATCCTCTTTGGATAGGCTACGCGCATGATCACTGACGCTCCTCCTGGTTCAGATTCGCTGATCCAGCACCACAGCCACAAGAATAACATGGTGTTGTAACTGGCAAAACAAGGACTGATGGAATCCGGTCATGGTGGAATCGAAATTGACACTTGGTTCCTTTTATCATTCTCACCCATTTCGGTCTATGGGAAGTGCAAATTGCCGGGCGAACTGTGGCGCACCGTATCGTCGAAAGGGACGCAGCTTGGCAAGCGGCTTCAACAGGCTGCGGGGAAACGTCTTTTTTCCTGCTGATCTTCCCAAGAGAGTGGAAATCTTCGACGTCTGCTTGTAATTCTTACGGTTTTCAGCCGCGATTGTTTGTCTTCGATTTGCCCCTGGGGGCCGTTTTACCGGCCTCCAGGCACACTTCGGTAGTAACTGGCCGGAACTTCAGTCGCAATCAGTCTGCGGATCCGCACCAGATTGTAGACTGCAAGGGTCATCCGATAGATCCAATCCACTCGCTTCAGGCTGCGCAGTTTCACTTGACGCAACGGGCGGTCCAGCTTTCCCCAGCCGAAGACCCGCTCGATCAGATTGCGTTTACGCTGACCGATGGCGCGCCGTTCATCGGCCCCCTCCTCGGTGGTCAAGCTGTTCTTGCCGAATTGTTGAGGCCTCTCTTGTACTCGCTGATGTGCGGCGCCACCGCGCGATTCCGCTGATCCTGGATAGACTTTTCGTCTTGACACAGCGTATCGGCGCCAGACGTGATCTTCTGATTCGGCTTTCGCGGGTCGGACGCTCACGCTCTGACTGTCCTCCAGCACTGCATATACCGGCCCCCAATATACGCCGATAGGTTCCATCGCCACATGGGTAACGCTTTGCTCATGCAACCAGTCGGCCAGTCCCAACAGATCGCCCGTGAGGCTGGCGAAGACCCGAACCTGTTTACGCTTCTTACCGTCCGGCTCACAGACCTGCACGCAGGCGCTCACTGTCTTCTGGCGTATATCCCGTCCAGCAAAACATGCACAGACTACTTGCGTGGCTCTACCTCCTGGACCGCCTCTGGCGGAGGCCTTCTCTCGTGAGAGTCTCCTCTGCGTGCTTACTGGCTCGACAGCGGCGACAATTCCTTGTTCTCCCAGGCTTCCAGGCCAGACTCATCTGCGGGCTGATCGGCACCGCTGCCTAAAGCGGCCTTCGCCCTGAGGCAGCCAAATCCACGCTACTCCGGGCCGCCATCACTTTCATTCCCCTTTGTGACCGGCACCGTCATGAACGACTCATCTTGTATTGGAAGATAATCAGAGTCGTCAGCACGACGACGGCGCTCAAACTCCAAGTGCAACAACTCCGAAAAGGAAAATGTTTAATGGGAAAATCGTATAAGCAGGTGTCTTTCGTGGAACGTGCGTTGATTCAGACGCAGTTGGTGTTGCGTTGGAGTCCGGCGGCTATAGCGGCCGGACTCCAACGGGCGCGCTCGACCGTCACCTGCGAGATGGTGCGCAAGGGCTGGCAACCTGAGCCTAAGTTAGCGCGGCGCGGGCGTCCGCCGGTCGCTGGTATTATCGTACCGAGGCGGCACAACTGCGCGCCCGCATCCTCACTTTGTTGTACCGCGCCCATCAGCATCGAAAGAAGCGCTCGGCTGGCACGGACCGGCGTGAGTCTATGCTCAACATGACCTTGATTGAAGACCGTGCCATCGAAGTCCTGGAGCGGTTGGTCACGGGCCGCTGGGAAGGCACCTCATCAAAAGCAAGATGAATCGCTACTAGGTGGCCACACTGGTTGAACGCAGGACGCACTATGTGACCTTGGTAAAACTAGAAAACGGCAAGGCTGAGACCGCTGCAGAGGGGTTTGCACAGGTGCTCAATCGCTCCGACGCCGAGATGTGTCGCTCCATGATCTATGAACAGGGACGCGATATAGCACGTCATCAAGACTTGTCAGAAAAAACGGGAATCAAGGTCTGCTTCGCCCATCCACATAGTCCCTGGAAGCGCGGCATCAATGAAAAAATCAATGGCTTGCTGCGCCAATATCTGCCCAAGAGAGAAGACCTCAGCGGTTACTCCCAAGATGACCTCGACGACCTCGCCGCCAATTTCAACGCTAGGCCAAGGAAGTCGCTGGGCTGGAAAGCTCCATCGGAACTGTTCCTACCAAGAGAAGCTTTCGATTTCAAAAAACACTGGTCAGCTACAATCAACTTTGTTGCACTTGGAGCTTGAAAGCACCAGGTTTCATCCTATAAAATTAGGGCGGAAATGGAATCAAATCCGAAGTCCAGCAGGATTAGATGCCTTCAGATCTCTCGTCTCCCGAACTGCCAGAGCACGCCGACTCCTCAGTAGTCCCGCCCGCTGCCGCGCCTGTTAAAGGGGACGATGAGATCTCTCTGCTCGACCTGCTGATCGTTCTCGCCGAGCGGAAACGTATCATTCTCGGGGTTACGGGACTCTTCGCAATTGGCGCGATTATTGTCTCGCTGCTCCTTCCTCCACGCTACACCGCCACGGTGACTTTGCTGCCACCGCAGCAGGGTTCCTCGATGGGCTCGGCACTCGCCTCCCAGCTCGGAAATCTTGGCGGCATGGCCGCGCTGGCCGGAGGCAGCCTCGGCCTCAAGAATCCAAACGACATGTACGTCGCCATGTTCAAGAGCCGCACCGTCGAAGACGCCATGGTCCAGCATTTCAGCCTGATGCAGGAGTACCACGCGAAGCTTTCTTCCGACGCGCGCAGTGCTTTCGAGGGTTCTGCGACAGTGGACGGGAGCGCAAAAGACGGCATGATTCATATCTCAGTTCAGGATCGCGATCCGCGCCGCGCCGCGGATCTTGCCAATGGTTATGTCGATCAGTTTCGACTTCAGTCTCAGCATCTCGCTATCACCGAGGCCTCGCAGCGCAGACTCTTCTTCGAGCAACAGTTGGAGCAGGCAAAGGATAATCTGGCCAATGCAGAAGAGGCCATGAAACAGACCGAGCAGAAGACGGGAGTGATTCAACTCGATAGCCAGGCGCGCTCCCTGATCGAATCGGCAGCATCTCTGCGCGCACAAGTTGCTGCAAAGGAAGTGCAGATTCAGGGAATGCGCACGTACGCCACCGGCGAGAACTCTCAGGTAGTGCAAGCGGAGCAGGAACTGGAGAGCATGCGTGCCCAGTTGGCAAAGCTGGGAGGCTCGGAGGACAGCGCCAGCGGAGGGCTGATCGTCCCCAAAGGCCAGGTGCCCGAGGCAAGCCTCGAATATATTCGAAAGCTGCGGGACGTCAAGTACAACGAAACGATTTTCGACATCCTTGCGCATCAGTTCGAGGTCGCAAAGCTCGACGAAGCCAAGCAGGGTGCGCTTATTCAGGTTGTCGATCCTGCTGTTCCACCAGACAAACGCTCCTACCCGAAGCGAGGCATCATCGTCATTGCCACCACCATCGCAGGTTTTCTGGCAGCTATTTTCTTTGTACTCTTCTCTGCGGCCTTCGAGAGCCTGAAATCGGTGCCTTTGATTCATGCGAAAGTTCTTTATCTCAAGCGGACACTTTCCTTGAAACCGTCCATGAATTCCAAGACTTCCGAATGATGTGCTTATTGATGCGGCTAGAATGGAATGCGACTAAGCGGCAAATCTCCCGTCCGGGTGCAGGAAGTAGTGTTCTGCCCTGCAGGCTGTTTCTGGATGCTGGGCAGTACGTTGGATGTGGTCGTGACGAGTTTTACTCGTGTTTTCGCCGGAACCGCGGCCGTGACGTGTTTTATGAGATCGGCATTGAGCAGTCCATTAGGATTGTGTTCGGGTGAATATACGGCATTGGATTCTAGAAAAACGCAGAACCTCTGCCCAATAGTCAGTTAATATGTGAATGATGCTTGCAGGTATGGAAGCCGCTGCGCAAGAATGGAGCCTATGCTTAGTGAAGAATTGAAAAACTTAGAAGTTATGGGTGATTCGGCGCCTGGTCGCGAGCGGATTCAATCCGATATGTCCATTCTGGCAATAGTCGTTCTTTACGGGATGTCGCCAGAGGTTTCACCGACAGTTCGAACTCTGCTAACATCGGCGGCAGCCCTCACGTCAATAGAGCGCGCCAAGTTCAAGGTCCTGATTTATGACAATACTCCCAACGCGCACACTCCGGGTTTTCTGGGGAATTGTTTCGAATATCATGCCTCGGCTGAAAATGGGGGTCTTGCATCAGCCTACAATTATGCATTGCGTAGGGCGGAGGAGGAGGGGTTCGAATGGCTGCTCACGTTAGATCAGGATACCGAGATACATCAGGAGTATCTAAGCAAGCTTTTTGAACTTGTACGACAGTTGCACAGCGATGATCGGACCGCAGCTATCGCTCCTTGCATTGCAGATAAGGGAGTCGTAATTTCACCTCATATCTTGTTCTACGGGCTTTCAAAAAGATTTCCGAAAGGTTATCAGGGCCTTTCCCGGAAAGAAACCGCAGTTATCAACTCAGCAACGGCTTGGCGAGTTTCTGCTGTGCGCGATATCGGAGGATTCAATCCCCTCTTTTGGCTGGACTACTTGGATTACTGGGTATGTCACAGTATTTACCGTTCAGGAAGACGGATTTATGTAGACGGTAATCTGACCATAAGTCATGAGTTATCGCTCTTAGACCGAAAGAACCGTATGACAGCAGCTAGGTTTGATAATTTCCTTTCCGCCGAAACGGCCTTCTACGACGTTTACAGAAGTCGTGTGGAAGGCTTGGTCCTTACGTTCAGGGTTTTGGGCCGCCTATTGAAACAAATCATAAGGCGGGAAGATTTGGTCCTTCGGGCCCTCACCTGGAGTTGCTTTAAGAGACGGCTCTTTCAGCCCAAGGCAATGCGTGTCGATAATTGGCGTCAGGCAATGAGGACATTCAACTCCTAGTAGGACGGAGATATCGGTGATACAATGCTTGTCCTACTTAACTGAAGTGCAGAAGAAGGCTCTCCAATGTGGATTTATGCGGTTATTCTCTCTGCTGTCGGTTTGCTTTGCTTATTGTCGCTGTCCCTATCTGGCAGACAATACTGGATTCGCATTGCGCTTACGTCTGCCGCCGTCATTTTGTTAACTGGATTCATAGGTCTCCGTGATCAGGTGGGAGCGGACTGGGGGACATATGATAATATATATGATTTCTTCAGCAATATTCAGTTGCGAGAGTTCATCGTCACTGTCCAGATTGAACCGTGTTATGGCGCATTGAATTACTTAGCACATCTGGCAGGAGGGGATGTACACCTTGTCAATCTTGTATGCGCCTTTCTCATGCTGTATGGACTTGTGAGTTTCTCCTATTTGGTGGACCTAGATGCATGCCTTGTCCTATTCCTTTCGACGCCATATCTTCTCTTTGCCGTGGGCATGGGGTATACGCGACAAGCGGTCGCGATAGGAATTGGGTACGCTGCTTTAGGGTATTGGGTTCGCGGAAGGCGAAAGAAGTGTTACGCTGCTATATGTTTTGCAATTGGATTTCACTATTCTGCCGTCTTTCTTTTTTTACTCATAGCAATGAAGAATCGCCGGCGCGCTCTGATAATCATTCCCTGTGCTCTAATGTGTGCATTTGTATTGGTGAGAGTATTGCTCTCTAATTACTTTTCTCTTTATGTTCAGAACACAGAGGATCTTCATTCAGGTGGAGTGTGGTTGAGAATCAGCATGTTATTGATGGGAGTTGGGATAATATATATCCAGCGAAAACGCTGGCAAAGTTACCCGGACATGTTCAGGTTGCTTGAGAGCGCTTCAGTTGTAGTTGTTTGCCTTGTGCCGGTTGCAATCGTGGCCTCCACTCTTGCTGACCGCATCTGTCTTTACCTGTTTTTTGTCTATTTGGCAGGATTAGGTAGGGCAATTAGCTTTTCGAAACCTCTCATTCGCGATATTGTCATGATGACTTTAGTTGCAACAACGTATGGGATCTTCTTTCTATGGTTCGGAGTTTCTTCCTATGCGGCGAGTTCGTGGATTCCATATCACACTGTCTTGTTTAGCCAATCAACCCGATGGTAGAGTAAAATGCGAAACAAAGCTATGTCAAATTCATTTATTGTTTCGCGCGAAGGGGAAAGTGTGCCTCAATGTCCTTTATCGTTTCGCCCGAGGATCTCAGTTTGTATGGCGACCTATAATGGCGAGCGATACATCGAAGATCAATTGAGGTCGATTCTTGCCCAATTGACAGATACCGACGAGGTAGTGATAGTCGACGATGCTTCAACGGATAAAACCCGAGAACTGGTCGCCGCAACCTGTGATTCGCGCATTCGATTGCTTGCCAATGACAACAACAGTGGCGTCTTGGCCAGCTTTGAGAAAGCGCTTCTAAATTCTTCTGGCGATATTCTATTCTTAAGCGACCAAGATGATGTATGGGAGCCGCAGAAGGTAGCCACCATACTCGAAGCCTTTGCCGACAATCCCGAGATCATGGTAATTCAGTCTGACTCATCTCTCATCGACGAAGATGGCCAGCGTCTGGCGGATTCCTATTACGCGACGCGGTCAAGATTCACGACGAGCCTATTCGGTAACCTAGTCCATTTTCGATATCAAGGTTGCGGAATGACGATTCGACGTGAGATCTTTTTAAACATCTTCCCATTTCCACATGGTTTCGATGTGCTACATGATGAATGGATTGGCGTAAGAACTACAATCTCAGGGCGTAAGACACTCTACTTGAATTTCCCTCTGTTTCAATACAGGCGGCATTCAGCGAATGCCAGCTATACATTGCCTCGAAGAAGACAGATTAGGGTGCGGTTACACCTAGTAATTTCACTCTTGGTAGATGGCGTACGAAGACTCAAGGGTCGGATTGTGGCGTGGTCCCGATAGCTCGCACAGTTTTCTACCAGCACCTGCTCCACCCAGTCCTAGAGCTGCTGGCGGTCTTGGGCTTCAAGCCGGATCTCCTCGCTGGCCAAGACAAACCGACCAATCGCTTCCAAACTCAACTCTTCTGCTCGATCCCTGCGGATATTCACTACCCGGCCTGACTGCCTTTTCAGGGTCATCTTGTATTAGGAGAGAGCATTACTTGACGCCGCCGACCAGAAGGGATATTTTTGGACAAAGGATGTCTGCAGAAATCGATGTGTACTTGGTCCTGTATAATTACGAAACCCACAAGACGAAGTTGATTCAAGCCTGGCTCGTGAAAAGGCCACGGTTTCATCTGCACTTCACCCCGATTTCTGCTAGTTAGCTCAACCTGGTTGAGCGATGGTTTGCGCAACTGATAGACAAGCAACTGCTCAAATTACTTGGAGTTTGAAGGGGCCATTTGAGATTCCTTTTTAAGATCAGTATGCTTATCCGAGATCAGTATACTCACATCGTAGTGGTGTAGAAAATGAAGAGAATAGTAGTGCAAATTGGAAAGTATTACCCTCCGCACATGGGGGGAATGGAAACGCATCTCCAAAATCTTGTCTCGGGTCTGAGCGGTTCGGAAGATGTTCGGGTGATTGTTGCAGGGGACTCGATCCGCGGTAGCGTCGACCACCTCGACGGAGCAATTATAACCCGAGTGTCGACCTTAGGGGTGCTGGCGTCGATGCCGGTCACTCTGACACTTCCCTGGGAACTGATGAAGGTGAAGCCGGCGCTGGTGCATGTGCATGTGCCCAATCCGGCGGCGGCATTTGCGATTGTCGCGGCGCGGTACCGCGGGCCTTTGGTCATCATGCATCAAAGTGACACTCTCGGCCGCAAGGTTCTGAAAAGACTCTGCGATCCGTTTGTGAACGCGATGATGAGGCGGGCTGACCGGATCATTGTTGCCTCACAGCGCTATCTCGACAGCTCCGAGGAATTGGCGCCATTCAAGGCAAAGTGCAGGGTCATTCCCATGGGGATCAACATAGAAAAAGAGCACGAGAACGTTGAGGCTGAAAGCGCCAAGATCGTGCGGCAGTACGGTCCACGGCTGGTTCTAGCGGTGGGGAGACTGGTCGGTTACAAGGGCTTCCGCTACTTAGTGGAGGCAATGCGGATGGTTGACGCAACGCTCCTGCTGGTGGGAACTGGCCCGCTGGATGCCGCTCTGAAGCATGCAGCACAGGACTTTGGAGTGAGCCACAAGGTCAAGTTTCTTGGCAGAGTGGACGATTTGCAGAAGTACTACCGGGCGAGCTCGGTCTTTGTTTTGCCCTCCATTTCGCGTGCGGAGGCGTTTGGCCTGGTTCAGTTGGAGGCTATGGCCGCAGGTATACCTGTAATCAATACAGACCTGGACTCGGGGGTTCCCGAGGTGTCACTCGATGGAATCACGGGCATCACGGTTCCGCCTGAGGATGCAGACTCTCTTGCGCAGGCTATCAACAGGCTATTGGAGGATGCGGCATTGCGGAAGAGAATGGGCGAGGCCGGCAGGATCCGGGCCCATCGAGAATTTGCCCCCGGGTTGATGATTGAAAGAACGATGAAGTTGTATGAAGAGGTGCTTCTCGAGCGGCAGAAGCGGCGCTGATTCACTCATTAACGAGCGCCGATTCTGCCGGTGCACATAGAATGCAGCGGCAGAACCGCATTAGGATGTTCGTTCTTTGCGGCATCACTCGAAGTCGCAAAGAAATACTCTAGTTCTTGCCTTCTGCCAAAGCCGCCAGCCACCAATCGAGAATGTCCTTCAAGGTCTGTTCCAGCTCGATGCGCGGTTTCCAGCCGAGGGCGCGGACCTTGGAGGAATTGCCAAAGAGGCGCAACGTTTCGATGGGACGGAACTTCTCCGGGTCCACTTCGATGCGGACCTTGACGCCGGCAAGATTGCAGAGCATGGAGACGATCTCCTTCATGCTGATGGGACGATGCGAACCGACGTTGTAGACCTCGCCGGGTACGCCCTGCGCAGCCACCATCCAGTAGGCCTCGACGGTGTCGCGCACATCCGTGAAATCCCGGACAGGCGCAAGGTTGCCGACATGCAGGACAGGCTCCGCCTGCCCTAGTTTGATCGCCGCGATTTGCCGCGCGAAATCCGCGCAGACAAATCCCGCCGGCTGCCCGGGGCCGACATGATTGAAGGGGCGGACGGTCATTATCTGAAAACCGAAGGCCTCGACATATTGGGTCGCCAGAGCTTCACACATGAATTTGCTGGTTGCATACGGAGTCAGCAGGCGCACCGGGGAATCTTCATCAAGCCCTGCTTCCGTCTCAATCGAGCGATAGACGTGAGCTGTGCTGACGTGAACGATTCGAGGCCTGATATCAAGCTCGCGCAGCGCTTCGAAGAGGTTCAATGTGCCGCCGACGTTGACATCGTATGTCAACCGGGGATTCTTGAAGCTCGTAACCACGTTGGAAATGGCTGCGAGATGGTAGACCTGATCCGGTTGTGCGTCCTTGAGTGTCTGCCGCAGGCCCGCGTAATCGCGAATATCGACATTGACAGCTGAGGCCCCCTTCGGAAGACTCTGCGCTGGACCTGTAATTTCACTTTGAAACCCGAGACCAACAACTTCAAATCCCTTGCCTACCAACATCTGAGCAAGGTGCGGTCCGACAAACCCCGTCAAACCTGTGACAAAAGCTCTCACTGGTAACGCTCCATCTAGCTCAGGTCCGCGTTGGATGCAATCATGTGCCGCCGGTTGCGGTGCAAATCCGCTTCCACCATCATGTTTATCAGTTGCTCAAAGGCAACATCCGGCTTCCAGCCAAGCTTTCCCCTCGCATAGCTCGAATCGCCGCACAAGTAATCGACCTCGGCAGGACGCAGTAGGGACGAATCGACGGTCACATAATCGTGGTAATCCAGGTCCACAGCCTTGAAAGCGACGTCAACCAACTCCCGTACCGATTTGCTGATGCCCGTTGCAATCACGTACTCTTCCGGCTGATCTTGCTGCAGGATCAGCCACATGGCGCGCACATAATCACCAGCAAATCCCCAATCACGCTTGGCATCGAGGTTGCCGATCGTCATCTTGTCTAGCAAGCCCAGCTTGATCTGCGCCACGGCGTTGGACACCTTGCGGGTCACAAACTCCAGCCCCCTGCGCGGCGATTCGTGGTTGAATAAAATGCCGGCGCAGGCAAACATGCCGTAGCTTTCGCGATAGTTGATCGTCGCGAAATGTCCGTAAAGCTTGGAAACGCCATAAGGACTTCTGGGATGGAAAAGGGTCTTCTCGTTCTGCGGCGGCGGGGTCGATCCGAACATTTCGCTGGAGGATGCCTGATAGAAACGAATCTTCGGATTTTCCGTCTTGATGGCCTCAAGGAGGCGCGTGACCCCCAGAGCAGTGAACTGGCCTGTCAGCTCGGGCTGGTCCCACGAAGTAGCCACGAACGACTGCGCCCCAAGATTGTAGACCTCGTCCGGCTGGCTCTGCCGTATCGCGTTGGCCATAGAGTTCTGATCCAACAAATCTCCCGACACCAGAGTAATATCTTTCTCAATGTGGGCTATCCGCTCGACGTTAATGGTGCTGCTGCGTCGTACGAGACCGAAAACCTTATACCCCTTGGAGAGCAGCAACTCGGCCAGATAGGATCCATCCTGACCCGTAATGCCGGTAATCAATGCGGATTTCGTCATGTATCTTCCTCACGTGATGTCTAGGAGCTGTTGAAAAAAGCTGCGATGCGGGAATTGGACAAGAAGTGATTGGGCAAGAAGGTCTATGGAGCGATTCCCATAGAGATGGAGAAGGTTTGTCTCCCCCCTTATATCAAGTTCCTGCACAAATTCTTACAATCAATCCCTTTATAGGATATTCTACCATTCCACTGTCCTCCTGGCGCTATGAGAGGTTCTTGCGATTCTCTGACGGCATCAAGCGGTCGGGGGCATCCAAGTGTAAATGAATCTCCTTTGGCCCGCGCGCTGCTTCGCAGCGGTTGCAGGATGTCGCGGTGGAGATACGGATTTCTCTGTCCCCCCGCACAGATCCGGACTGGCGGGTTTCCCGCATCCGGCTCTTGCCTCAGGTAGTGACGCGCAGGCGGCGCGAGGGATCAGGGTGGCAGATATGGGCCAGAGGCTGCCAGCGGGAGATGAACTGCTGCTTCGCGATGGTGTTAAAATGTACGAAATTGGATATTTGTTTAAGCTTTTTCAGCGAACCGATGGGAGCTTCGGACACTTAGCAACCAAGTATCGGGGAGTTGACTTCCAACACTGTTGCGCTGGACAGGGATACACAAAGAATTGACCACAGCTGGGTTACTGCAAGAGAGCGCTTACATCTCGCGAGTATTGAATGGGAACAATGAGATATACATTGTCGAGGCCAACATGAGCGCCAAGTCGTTTTTGTTAATCAATCTTGATACGACAACGATGGATCAGGTTGCGCAGCAATCCGAATACGGCAGTGCAGACGGGTCCGAAGTGCCGCGGACTGCGCGCAATTCGGCGCTGGCGCCCTATTCCTCGCAACTTGTGGTAATCAGGCGGCTGAGTCCCTGGTCGCGGTCGGGCGCCAAGCGCCTCTTCGACTGCGCATGCGTTCTACCTGTGCTACTCCTCCTCGTTCCGGCCCTGCTGGCGATTGCCTTGGCGGTGCGGCTGACCTCCCCTGGTCCGGTTCTCTTCCTGCAACAGCGAATGGGCCGAAACGGTCGGACCTTCACGATTCTGAAGTTCCGGACGATGATCCACGCTACGGACGAGCCTCATAACGCGGTCACCACGGCAGCAAACCAGGCATTCACCCCGATAGGCCCATTTCTCCGCCGCTGGAAGCTCGACGAATTGCCCCAGTTGTTGAATGTGCTCGCCGGAGATATGAGTCTGGTAGGCCCCCGCCCCAAGATGCCGGAGCACGTAGTTTCCAATCTGCCCTGCCGTCCCGGGATCACGGGTGCGGCCACCATCGCCTTCGCTTGCGAGGAAGCGGCTCTGGAGCGCGTGCCCGTGGAAGATCTGGAGTTCTGCTATCACACAGTGGTCCTTCCCGCCAAGCGCCGGTTGGACGCCAGGTACATGGCCTGCGCCACGTTTCTTTCCGATCTCAGGCTCATTGTCTATAGCGCGCTGCGGCGCTGGGATTCATCCTTTATGGAAAGCCTTCTCAACGTCGGTGCTTTCGCCGAGCAGGAAAGAACGCGGTCATCGAGAGTGTCTGATCCAGAGGCTGACTCAATCTCCTTTGAAATCGGCGGCTGATCGAAGGTGTCTCCAATCAGCCGGGGCGAGCATCCTGGATTTCCTTGTGCTTGCCAACGTTGAGGACTGCCTACCCAAGCCCTTTGGCACCATTCCATTCCGGGGTCCAAGCCACTGGTCTTGCCACCCTTCCGGCGTGACCGAAGACATTCCCTAAAGGGTGAGGAGATCCCCCGGCTCTGCCGGGGTGGCAGTAGCAGTTTGACATTTACGGGAGTCCATCCAAGAAACTCCAATCGTGAGCCGACCAAAGCACACGCAAAGGAGAAACTGGA
>Ga0302277_1002109_pt1 | contig 14303 bp, 10 predicted proteins | sample III_Bog_N3_1_FD_198759 | JGI IMG/M metagenome (GOLD analysis project Ga0302277, IMG submission 198759) | Peat permafrost microbial communities from Stordalen Mire near Abisko, Sweden - III_Bog_N3_1 | ecosystem: Environmental > Terrestrial > Soil > Wetlands > Peat | place: Sweden: Abisko... | reverse complement strand
CTTGAAACCGCTCGGCCACCTTTAGGGCGCGATCACGGGCTTGCAGGTCGTTGTTCTGATAGTCGGCGATCAGCTGGGCCATATTGTTGGCCACCACGTCCAGGCCGGGATGACTGTCCAGCAAGGCCTCGTAGAGAGAGACGGCCTGCGGATAATGTCCCAGGGTTTCATCCACTTCCGCCAACATGTTGGGAATATCAATGTCTCGGGGCAAAGCCGCCATCCCTCGGGACAGCACCTCGGCCGCCTGTTCCGGCTTTTGCTGGGAAAGATAGAGCCGGGCCCGATCCAGATATGGCTGGGGCCGAGGCGGCGCATCCATGGCGATGGCCTTATCGAACTGAGATGCGGCGGCATCTTGCTTGCCCAGCCCCCAATAGACCTCTCCCAGCGTTGTCGCGATGAAGGGTGTCTGGTCTTTCAGACCTTCGATGAGCAGCGCGGCATCGTCCAATTTATGGAGCCTGCCATCCACATCGACCAAAGCCGCCAGAGCATGTTCGCCTAGCGGAGCCTTCGGGTCAGCCAGCACCACGATGGAATATTGTTTTATGGCGCTTTCGCTCTGCCCGCTCTGGCTCAGAAGCTGCCCACTCAGGAAAGCGGCGGCAAGCTGCTGCCCCGGCAGGGCCTGCAGAGTAATAATGCTCGCCTCGGCGCCTTTGTTATCGTTGGTGCTGATCTGAATCTGCGCCTCTGTGTCCCAGATGGCCGGATCATTCGGACTGACCTTCACCGCCGAGGCCAAGATATCCAAGGCGCGTTGGGGACTGCCGCTCATCTGGTACATCTGGGCCAAGCGAACGCGGGCGGCGATATCGGCGGGATCGGCCTCGACAAGCTGATTTCCCGCATCGATGGCAAGATCCAGATAGTTCTGCCGCAAAAGAGCCTCGGCCAAAAGCCGTAGAGCGTTCACATCCCTGGCACTTTCGCCAAGAATGGCCCGCAGGTCGGTCACTGCGCCTTGGTAATGCCCGTCCTCGAAGCTGAAGCTGGCCCGCATGTAGAGCGCCGGACGATTTCCAGGGCTTTTTTCAAGCACCTCGCCGATCAGACGTTCCGCCAAGGGGCGCTGGCCCTGATGAAGACTGATACCGGCCAAAGCATTCCGCGCCTGAAGACCGACCGGGCCGTCGCCATCTTTAGCAATGACCTGCTGCAACAAGGCCACCGCTCGATCAACGGCATTGGTCTTGATGTAAAGCTCGACGAGCCAAAAAACCAAATCCGGCTTATCTGGCGATTTCGCCATATAACCACGCACTTCAGTCTCGGCCACCTCCAACCCACGATATTCGTTCAAGAAGGCCACCAAGACCTTCTTCATGTCCCAATCAAGGGGTGCCACCGCAACACCATCGCGCAGAACGGCTTCAGCATCGTCGATACGGTTCTGACCTTGATAAAGCTGGATCAGTTCCAGGCGGGAGGTGCGATCGCCCGGACGAAGCGCCAGGACATGCTTATAGGTCGCCTCGACCTTGGCATCATTCTGCAGCTTTTTGTACATAGCGATTTTAAGGCGCAACAGGGCCAAGTTGTCATGGGACAGGGCCAGACCGCCATTGACGACCTCTTCGGCCTTCTCGCCCTGGTTCAGGGCTATGTACATGCCGCAAAGAACCGAGATGGCGGCAATATTTTGCGGATCCAGCTGCAAGGCCCTGCGCGCTTCGATCTCGGTCGCGACATAATCCTCCCGACGCAACAGCAAAGCGGCTTTCAGTGCGATGCCATCCACGCTCCCGGGTTCATCCTCCAAGACGATGGCAAGGCGCTTATCGGCCTCTTCATACGCCCCGCCGGACATGAAGAACTGCGTCAGCTTGAGAAGGGCTGGGCGGAAGCGGGCATTTTGCTGTTCCGCCAGAAGAAAGTTTCCAAAAGCGCCGCGCAAATCCCCCTGAGCCTCGTCGGCTAACCCCAGGCGATAGCGCACATCGGGATCGGTTGGATTGATCTTGCCGGCGTTCTTGAACTCGACCCGCGCCTTATCGAAGTCACCTTGCTCCAGCAGGGTCATTCCGCGCGTCAGGTACTTCGCCTCTTTTTCCGCCGCCGTGTCGCAAGCCACCAGGGCGCAACACAAAATCGCAGCCGACAGCACAGTCTTGGTGCGCGTCATATCCATTGATCAATCTTTCTGCCGCTATTGCCCCATATGAGCTCGTGACGAAATTGAGTCTTGGAGCCTGAATGGAAAATAAAGGAGGGCTTTGATTTCGCGGCAGAATCGGAAAACACCGACCTCGGCAATTCAACCCTGAGACCGATGCGGATGGGTATTTTCCGAATCTGCCGAAGGAAAATCCCCTTTGTTAAGGTGGCGACCCTGCAATGGGACACAGAACAACTATGGACAGAGTGAAACCTGTCCTAAAATAACAAACTCGCTGTATCAGCGCTCTTTTGGGAATACGGCCATTTTTGCTGTATCCGGGGACGACAATGGATGAATTCAACATTTACGATTACATTGCAATTCTGCGCCGCAGGATCAGGTCATATATAGCAACAGCCGTTATTTTCTTCATCATCGCATGCGTTTATGCCGCAAGCATCTCGTCTTACAGGTCGACAGCAACCGTACAGGTCCAAGCCCCCGAAATCACCGAGGGCATGACCGTCCCCATGGGGATGAACCCCAACCAATTGGCCGAAGTTCTCGCTGATCAACGCATCCAGCAGATCCAGCAGAAGGTCATGTCTTCGGCCACATTGGTCGATATCATCACCAAGCTGAATCTCTATCCTGCGGCGCGGAAAACCCAGCCGATGGTCGAGATCGTCGAGATCATGCGCAAAAATGTGCAGCTCGAGTTGCTGACCACCGATCCCAACGGTGCCGCCGCCCGGGGACCGCAAACGGCGCAGATGGGCGCAATCGCCTTCAACCTAAGCTTCATCTATGGAAATCCGCTGCAGGCGCAACAAGGTGCCAGTGAAATCGTCTCGCGATTTCTCGACAGCGACATGAAAGAGCGCCGGACCAAGGCCCAGGAAACATCGGCCTTCCTGGGGGTGCAAATCACCGCTCAGGAAAAATCCATGGCCGAGCAGGAACGCAAGATCGCTGAATTCCGCGCCCAACATCCAGATGCCCGCCCGGAATCCCTGGCCTTCAACCAGCAGATGGCCGCGACTACCTCGACCAACATGCAAGATGTGGATCGCCAGCTTTCCGCCGTCGAAAGATCGCGGGGCGATTTGCAGGCCCAGTTGGCCGGTGTCGATGCCTATTCCCGCGTCATCGCCGATGGGCAAGTTCTGACGACGCCGGCGGTTCAGCTGAAATCGCTGCAGGCGAAATACACGACTTTGCTGGGGCAATATGGTCAGGACCACCCGGATGTGGTCAAGCTGCGCCGGCAAATCGAAGGGCTACAAGCCGAGACCGGAGTCTCCGACACCACCGCCGATGTGCGAAGCCATATTGTCGATACGCGCACCAATCTGGTCGCCGCCGAAAAGACCTATGGCCCGAACCATCCGGACGTCATCGCCCTGCGCAGCCAGCTAGCTGCCCTGGAACAAGAGCTGATCCGCCAGACCCGATCGGCCAAACCGAAAACGGTCATCGATAAGGATGCGGACAATCCGGCCTATCTGATGCTCGTCTCGCAGATCCAGTCCATGAATGCCCAGGCCCTGGTTCTGCAGAAAGAACGCGACAATCTGATGCAACAGCGTCAGCGCTACATGGAGATCGTCGGCGAACTCCCGGCTATTGAGCAGCAGTTTTCAACTTTGAGCCGCGACTATGAAAACATCCAATTGCGCTACCGCGAGCTCAAAGAAAAGAAGATGGCGGCGGACATGACCGATCAGATGGAGCAAGGGCGCATGTCCGAACGTCTGGTGGTAATCGATCCGCCGCAATTGCCCTCCAGAACCGTGCCGTCGCGTCTTAAAGTCATCATCGTCGGGTTCATCGTCTCTTGGTTTGCCGGCTTAGGCGGCGTGGTTCTGGCCGAGATGCTGGGGCGCAGCGTCCATGGCGGACGCCAACTGGCCGACATCACCGGACAGCCGCCCTTGGTGGTCATTCCCCATCTACAAACCCGGAACGAAACGAAGAAACAATATTGGCGCTGGTCCTTCATCGCCGGAGGCTTTGCCTCGGTCCTTGTCATTTTCCTGATCATTTTCGACCAGTTGATCATGCCTCTCGACGTGACATTGAGCGTAATCGCCCGCCGCTTGGGTATTTGAGTTTAGGGAGATCGTCATGGATCGGCTGGGAAAAGCGCTTCAGAAAGCACGCGAACAACGCCAAGATATTCAGGAAGAGGCCTTAAGGGCGGTGCATTCCGTCCCGCCTCCAATCACTGCGGCCAACTCTTTCATCGAGGACCCCGCCCCACCCCCTCCCAGTCACAGCAAGAGTCGCAGGGTCGAGATCTCCAATATCGACCTGGAGAGCAATCGCATCTTCGCTCAGATGAATGACAATCCCAACGCCGACATCTTCCGCATTTTGCGCACCAAGGTGCTGCATCTGATGCAACGCTCGAACCTGCGCACCCTGGCCATCACCAGCGCCAATTACAACGAAGGCAAGACCACGGTGGCCCTGAATTTGGCCTTAAGCTTTGCCTTGGACATCAAGCAGACGGTCCTGGTGGTCGATCTGGATCTGCGCCGGCCCAACGTTCATGAATATCTGGGCATCGAGCCGACCTCCGGACTGGCCGACTATTTCCTGAAAAACACCCCTCTTCCCGAATGCCTGCTCAGGACCTCGGTTGAGCGACTGACATTGCTGCCGATGAACGGCACTTTGGAGAATTCCTCTGAATTGCTGGGCACTCCGCAAATGGCCACCTTGGCGAAAGAGCTGAAAGAGCGCTACGCCGATCGCCTGGTCATTTACGACATGCCCCCCCTTCTGACTCAGGACGATGTCATCGCCTTTCTGCCCGATGTGGACGGCGTCCTTTTGGTGGTGCGAGATGGCGTCACCGCCGTCGAAGACGTCAAACACTGCCTGCATCTGTTGTCGGATGCCAATGTGATCGGGACTGTTCTTAACGATTGCCCCGAAAAAAGCTTCAACAAGGTCTGAAAGCAGGCCTGCTGCGATCGGATTCCCCCAATATGTATGAGCAATTTTACGGCCTGAGAGGGAAACCTTTTTCCCTCCTTCCCGACGCCGATTTTCTCTATCTCGGCACGCGCCATAGTATGGCGGTCAATCTTCTGGAATACGGCATGATCACCCAGGCGGGCTTCATCGTCATCAGTGGCGAGGTGGGTGTGGGCAAAACCACGATCATCCGCCGCTATCTGAAGTCCATCGGCGACGAGACCGTGGTCGGCGTCATCAGCAATTCCAGCAAAAGTCTGGGAAAATTGCTCAGCTGGGTGGCCATGGCCTTTAATCTGGATGTCCGCGGCCGCGATCAGATCAAGCTCTATAATCGCTTCGTCGATTTTCTTTTGTCCAATTATGCCGCCGGCAAAAGAACCGTGCTGATCATCGACGAGGCGCAGAACCTAAAGCCTGAAGCCCTCGAAGATCTGCGTATGCTGTCCAACGTCAACAATGAAAAAGATCAGCTGCTCCAAATCGTTCTGGTCGGCCAGCCCGAGTTGATCGACACCCTGAAGCGAAAAGACCTTCGCCAATTCGTTCAGCGTATTGCCGTTCACTGCCATATAGAGCCTTTCGGCGGCATGGAAACAGCCAATTACATCCGCCATCGCCTGAGCGTTGTTGGCGGACGACCCGATTTGTTCAACGACCAGGCCTGCGCGACGGTTTATTTTTTCAGCGGCGGCATCCCTCGGCTGATCAATCTGATGTGCGATGTGGCTTTGGTTTATGGATTTTCCGAAGGCCGGACCCAGATCAATTCCGCCACCATCATCGAGGTTGCTCGCGATCGCAACAGCAACGGCCTCAGCCCCTTCCGGGACGTGCCGGCGAACCGCGAGCAAATGATGGAAATGATCGCGGAGTTCGAGACAAGCCAACATCGTCGGCAGCATCTGCTGCAAAGCTAGACAAGCCCTGCCTCAAAAAACATTCCCCCCCGTGACAACCAAGGCAGTGCGAAAAAGAATTTCGATATCGAGGAAAATTGACCAGTTCTCGATATAGTAAAGATCACACTCGACTCGTTTGACGATCTTTTCTTCGGTATCCGTCTCACCGCGCCAACCCATGACCTGGGCCCAACCAGTGATACCCGGCTTGATCTTATGGCGCAGAACGTATCCCGAGACCACTTCCTGATATAATTTCCCCGCCGCTTTGGCCTGAGTGGCATGAGGACGCGGTCCAACCATGGACATATTGCCGAGCAGAACATTGAACAACTGCGGCAGTTCATCCAGGCTGGTCTTCCGAATGAATTTGCCGACGCGCGTAATCCGCGGATCATCCTGGACCGTTAACTTCGTGGCGTTTTCATCCCGCATGGCATGATGCATTGACCTGAACTTAAAAACGCTGATCAACAGGTTATTATAGCCATAACGGTTCTGGCGAAAAAGCACAGGCCCCTTCCCGCTTAATTTAACGGCAATGGCTGTCGCCATCATGATGGGTGATAGCAATATCAAGGCTGTGATGGATAGAATGATATCCTCTGCCCTCTTCAATAAAGCTTCCCATTCGCTGATGGGCTTTTTGTAAATATTATAGACGGGCAGATTGGCCATACGGTCAAAGCCGCGATCCAGGAAATGGTGGCCAATCACATCCGGCGCCAAACGGATATTCGCCGGAATGACCTTGAGCTTGTTGAGGATCAGAAGCAGCCTATCCTCGGCACCCCAGGGAAGTGCTACCAAAATCTCATCAACCCGTGAATGGCGGGCGTAATCAATCAGATCAGAGATGGTGCCCTGGGCATTCAGCTCCAACTCATCGCTCCGGCCGATCACCCGTTCATCGAAGATACCGATCACGCTGGAACCAGGATCTTTCCGCGCTTCAAGCGCTTCGATCACCCGAGCACCTTCCTTTCCCGCGCCAACAATGGCAATCGAGCATCTGATATGGCCGCTTTTGGCTTGAGAAAGTAAGACTTCATACATGCCGACACGGACCGCGCACATAGCCAAACATGCGCCGCCAATCAAAACAAGTGGACCGTGCCATGGCCACAAGAAGCCATCACTTATTCCGGTTGCCGTCAAAACCAACCATTCCATAAGAGCCAGGACAGTACTATTCACCAGAATGCGACTTATCTGGGAGAACGGATTGTCTTTTAAAGCAAGACTGTATCCACCCGAGGCTAGCATTACGTAAAGAACGCTAAAGCCAAAGATAGCGTCACTCGACTGCCATATCCTGGCGAAATCGTCAGGAACGCTCCTGGAATCCAGATAGGAAAGAAAGAAAAATAACAAAACAAACACAATGTCAGAAATTGCAATAATAGAAACAATTGAAGTCCCAGAAACCACTCCACCACTCATATCCAGATGAGTTCCAAATAGTTTTCTAAGCTTTAACGTCTTTACAAATGAAAAATTAGCCATAAAAACCACCTTTCATATCGTCACAACAATATAAAATAAACACATTACAGACAATATTCATAGGAAAAACAATAAATCTTTCCTTATGATATATATCAATCCCTATGAAATTCAATAAAATATAGACAACTGTAGATATGAAAAACGTAAATATGTTAAGGCGAAATGCATGACGAAAATATCCGTTATCATTCCATTTTACCAAACCGAGCACGGCCTCCTGCGGAGGTCGATCGACTCAATAATTGCCCAAAATTCAGCCGCCGACATTAAGATCATTGCAATTGACGATGGTTCACCCGCCGATATATCAGCCGAGGTCGTTGGAATAAAATTCCCAAACAACATCAGCATGGAGATTATCAGAAAGACGAATGGTGGCGTTTCATCAGCTAGGAATGCAGGATTAGATAAAGTAAAAGATGACACTGACTATGTCGCCTTTCTAGATTCTGACGATGTTTGGAGCAGTAACCACCTTAGAATAGCCCTACAAGCACTCGACGAAGGGCGAGATCTATATTTTTCAAACAATGAACGTCCTGGATTTCACATATCTTATTTCCAAGAAATCTGCCCGGAGCTTATTAATTCATCACACATAAGTGAAAACGGGATCAGCGAAATCAATAATGAAAATTTTATCGATCTACTTCTCCGCAGCTTTCCTTCGCAAATTTCAACGGTTATTGCCAGATGGAACGACATTAAATTCATAAGATTCGAAGAGACATTTAAGATGGCTGGCGAGGATATGATATATGTAATGAACATAGCTTTTACTGCTAAACGAATTTGTTTTACAAATGACGTCGGGGTTATTTGCGGAAAAGGAATCAATATTTATTTTAGCACTATGAATTGGCAGAGCCCTCAACACATCCCACGCCTTGTCGATGAATTGCAACTATATAAATACATAGAACACACACCACAATTATCACAAAAAAACAAAACATGGGCCAAAGACATGGCTCAAGCCACGCGCAGAGAAATAACATATTTTTTCATTAGAAATATTGTAAAAATAAAAAAAATTCCACCCATAAATAACTACAAATCATTAAATTCTGACAAATTATTTTTTGTTCTACTTCCGATAAATATACCCATTTCGATTTTCAGCCTCATCATACAGAGATATCGCTCCCACTAGATAGAAGGCCTGTAATTCAGGAAACGGCATCATGTCCATAAGAAAAACCTTTCTTGGCGCCGCCGCCATGTCATCGGCAAGCATATTTCGGCTCGTCATGCAATTTCTTGCCATACCAATTCTTGCTCGTTTATTATCTCCGTCAGATTATGGCATCGCCTCGATGGCCATGCCTTTTGTTATATTCTCCCTCAGCCTCGCAGATGCAGGAATCGGGATTTCTCTGGTTCGTTGCCCAGAACAAAATGAACAAGAATGGTCATCAAGCTTTTGGATGACCATCGCCGCAGGCTTTGCTTTGACAATTTTACTAGCAGCAGTGTCCCCACTTGCAGCTATGGCACTTTCCGAGCCTGAAGTTGCCCCAGTTCTTGCCAGCCTATCATTTGTCATTTTGCTTCAGTCCATAAGCACAATTCCTGGCGCAAAAATGCAACGAGATCAGCGCTACGGAGTTATTGCCCGAATTGAAGTCATTGCCATCACTGCCAGCTTGGGTTCTGCCGTTCTAATCGCCTATTATGGAGGAGGAGCCTGGGCACTGGTAACACAACAGTTGGTATTCTATGCCGTAAGAATGTTATTAACGCTCATATTTTCCACTTTCAAACCTATTTGGAAATTCTCCCCATCCATTATTAAACACCACGCCGAATTTGGACTATCAATATTATCAGCCAACATTCTCAGTATGATTACAAGCTCTTGTGAGAATTGGATAATCGGCCGAAATTTAGGATCTTATACAATTGGCACATTCAGCATGGCAATGCAACTTTGCCGCCTTCCAATAATGCTCGTTACTGGGCCATTGGGCGCCCCTCTATATAGTCATCTTAGTAGGATTGACAATATCTCACATGTCCGCGAAACATTTCTATTGCTGACACGCATGATGTCGATGCTAATTTTCCCAGCCATGGCCGTATCCGCTGTCGCTAGCGAGCCGTTGATTCATACTTTATTATCCCAAAAATGGACAGAAGCTGCCCATATTTATGCATATATGGCGCCAGCCGCGGCAATACAAACCGTGGTCACCCTGTCCAATGCCGTCCTGATGGCGCTTGGAAAGCCACGGCTTCAAATGCGGTGTGCGCTTGAATATATGCTCATCTGGGTTCCTCTTCTTCTCTTTATAGTTAGTTTTGGCATTAACACTGTTGCGATCTCATACTCAGTTATATTGACACTTTACAACATAAGAAAAATATTTATATCAACAAAATACATTGGTATAAGCTTGCAAAACTACATGACATCGCTATTGCCGGCAGCCTGCATCTCCATAATTGCTGTTTACCTATATTACACCTGCGAGAAGCTATTGAACCTTAATGAAATATACCTATCACTTATATCCATATTGATAATAATCACAACAACATTACTTGGATTTTTAGGTGACTACAAAACTATTAGAGCTGGCTTTGCATCTCTAAAAGAAAATTATTAAGACCACGGATATTATTAGAATGCTGCATGAGCAATCTGTGCGATGTACCAAAACAAAATGGAGTCATCAGTGAAAATAACACTCATAATATGCACAAGAAATCGCGCCGTACCTCTCAACTGCGCACTCAAGGCAATTGTCAATATTGACAAACCACTCCATATGGAGTGGGACATGATGATTATTGATAATGGCAGCACTGATGACACACAAAATATCATCAATGAATTCTCTAATTTACTCCCCATAAGGAGTATTTATGAAGATTCAGCTGGACTCTCAAATGCTCGTAATCGCGGCGTTGCCGAGGCTCAAGGAGATTATATCGTATGGACTGATGATGACACAGTTCCAGATCAAGGCTGGCTTGTTGCCTATGAAAACGCTTTCATGTGTCACCCTGAAGCAATTCTATTTGGCGGACCAATATTACCAATATTCGAAGGAAAACCACCAAAATGGTTTACGACGGAAAATTATTGGGTGGCCAGTTCTGTGGCTTTTCGCAATTTTGGTGAGACCGAAATTCTGCTCGATTCAGACCGCCACAAGACCCCCTATGGGGCAAATTACGCGGTAAGAACAATTGAGCAAAAAAATGTCTTATACTCCCCTGAACTCGGTGTTTCACCAAATCAAAAGAGACTTGGTGAGGAAATTATGGTCTTTCAAAAATTGCTACAGTTAGGCCATGGTTACTGGGTTCCTGCTGCAAAATTAAAACACATTATCCCTCCCCACCGCCAAACGGCTAGGTACTTATTTAATTATTACATTTCAGCCGGCGAAACCTGGGCGTTCCTCAGCACGACAACTGAAGATAATCCAATGGGTCAGAATTTGAGTAAAAACACCTTATGCATATTCAGGGTTCCTTTAATCGTTATCTATAAATCTATAACCCATGGATTTCGCATAATTTTATCACGGATTTTTTCACGCCAAGATCGATGGATATATGACATTTCGCAATTCGGGTTCTATTTTGGGGCAGCACAATATTGGTACAAGTGTGATCACACCAGTTATAAAAGCTGATGCCGCCTCATTGTTTTCGCTTTAACGACAGGACAAAGACACCATGACTGAAATACGTGAGCTATTAATCAACAGAGCCAGACTATCTATTGAAATGTCTTTAGACAGATATCTTATTGGATTAAAAAAACTTATTTTACTCGACTATCCGGACCACTCAAATGTGGGTGATAGCGCAATTTACATAGGTGAGATAAATTATTTTCGTATGAAAACAGGTCTCTCACCTGAATTCGTGTCTAATTGTCATTTTAATAACTGGGATCAGCTTGATTTTCTTGATCAAGACACCCCAATATTCCTACATGGGGGAGGAAATTTTGGCGATATGTGGCCTATTCACCAGTTATTTAGAGAAACCATTTTGCGTCGCTATCCTAAACGACTTGTGATTCAACTGCCACAGTCCATACATTTCTCCGATCCCGCAAGGGCATTGGAAGCGGCTCAGATCATAAATGAACATGGAAATTTTGTTTTACTGGTTCGCGATGCAGAGAGTTACAAATTTGCCAAACTTAATTTTGATTGCGATGTAAGCCTTTGCTCTGACATGGCTTTTTTTATTGGTTTAGAAAACATTAAAAACAAAAAACCATCTCAGCCTTTATTTTTATTGCGAAGCGATAAGGAGTCAAAACACAATTTCATCAGTGATGATTTTATCAGGTTTATAAATGGAAAAAAAGCTGACTGGCTAATTGATCCACATTGCATCCATGCCAAATCTGCGCTCACATCGATTATGAACAATATTATGAAAACAAGCCTTTCTAAAAACTCTTATCATATCGAGTTTCTTAAACAAAAATCCTTAATGCGCCTCAATCATGGCTTAAAACTTATAAACAGCTCTTCATTTGTCGTCACTGACAGGCTTCATGCACATATTCTCAGCGTACTTAGCAACATACCGCATATTACGCTAGATAATAACTACGATAAACTGAGACGATTTATTAGCTGCTGGACGAAAGATTACAGTGAATTAAGCATTATTTCGGATTTTGATCACGTAAAATCCTGGTGCATGTCTATGAAAAATAGAATTTCAGGCTAAAGCCATGCCATGAACATGGCCACCACGGTAATGGCCATCACGCCTGTGGCTATCCAGCCCGCGATCTTAAGACCCCGTGGCAAAGTGAAACTGGCCATGATGGTTGGGCGCATTGCCAGGTCCATCATGGCAATCATCACCGGCACAGCCACCACACCATTGAGAACGGCACTCCAATACAACGCCTTGACTGGATCAAGGGCCGTGAAGTTCAGGCCGGCGCCGATCGCCGTCGCCGCAGCAATCACGGCATAAAAGGCTTTGGCGCGAAATGGCCTTCGCGCCAAGCCAACATGCCAATAAGAGACCTCGCCCAAGGCGTAAGCCGCTGACCCTGCCAGGACCGGAACCGTCAGCAGACCCGTGCCGATGATGCCGGCGGCGAAGATGATGAAGGTGAAGGGGCCGGCAAGTGCGCGCAATGCTTCGGCCGCCTGCCCCGAGGTTTGAATATCCGTAACGCCGCTGGCATGGAGCGTCGCCGCTGTAGTGATGACAATGAAGAAGGCAATGACGTTCGAAATCGCCATCCCCAGATAGGTGTCGATGCGAATGCGGGAAAACTCGGTTTTTGCTTGCTCGGGGGCACGGATAAGGGGACGCGCCCCCATGCGTTCCTTGCTGTCCTCGACTTCCTGCTCGGCCTGCCAAAAGAACAGATACGGACTGATCGTGGTGCCAAGAACGGCCACGATGGCCATCAGATAGTCCGATGTCAGCGACAGCGGAGGACTGACAACCGCCCAGGCCACCGCCGCCCATGGCACGGTGACCACGAAAGCGCAAATGACGTAACTGAATAAAGACAAACACAGCCATTTGAGAATCGAGACATATCGGGCATAGCGGGCAAAAATCTCAAGACCTGCCGAGAACAGGCCGAAGACCACGACGTAAAGGTGCGCCGGCCCGCCGATCAAGAGTTTCAAGGCCGCCCCCATGGCTCCAAGGTCGGCTCCCAAATTGATGATGTTCGCCAGCAACAATAGTCCGACGATTCCTCCCGAGAGCCAGGCGGGGTAATGCCGGCGCAGATTGCCGGCGATGCCAAACCCGGTGACTCGGCCAATCCTGGCGCTGATTTCCTGGATTGCCGCCATCAGCGGAAAGCTGATCACCAGGGTCCAGGCGAGCCCATAGCCAAACTGTGCTCCCACCTGGGAATAGGTGGCGATGCCGCTGGGATCATCGTCTGAGGCGCCAGTAATCAGCCCCGGCCCCATGATCAGAAGCATCTTCGGAGGGTTTTCTTGCTCGACCACGTCAGACTTTGGTGCGTCCAAGGCTATCTCTCTAATATTGGAATGCCCAACCTCATCTCAGCCACCACTCCATAAAAAGGAAGCTGTAAGATCGGAAAATCAAAGCTGCAGTGCAACTCGCCTTCCCGCCTATTCACGATGTTGCAAAGGAATGACCCGCGCTTTACCTTCATTTCAATCCGCTGGAGTTTCGGCGTCTTAGACGATCCGACAAGGGCCACGCAAAGCCCGCCACGGCTGATATTGGTTATAACGCAAAGACTTCCTGCGCCATCTTCGTTGAGAAGAACGGCTTTTTGTGAGCACAAATGCCGAACTTCATTTCTTTTGATTTCAAGCATCATTTCACTGACCAATCGTTACGATGTAGTCATGAGCCTATTCCCAAAATAAATTCTATGTCAGGGTAGGATACTACGCAGTGTTTCTGTTGGTGATACTGCAATGCCCTACCCCAGATCTGTCACGAACTGCGTCGGCCGAGAGCCCCAAAGAACCAGACCACGAGAAGAATGACCAGCAAAATGCCAAAAACGCCGCCAACACCGGCACCGCCATACAGGCCATAGCCATAATATCCACCGCCACCACCAAGCAATAGCACAAGCAATAAAACAATAAATATCGTTCTCATTTTCTTATTCCTACCAATAAAGCCGGACCCGCTCAGGCGCCGCGCGAGCTTTGAGCATTTTCCTCACGGACTTCGTCCGATCGAAAAACGCTCTAGGCCCAACATAAGGCGATTAGATGAGTAAGATACGATCCTATTGGCGTAGCATAACAGCTTCGGAATTCACCGAAGCCTCAGTAGTCTCCCAGACCTACGCGATG
>Ga0302277_1002106_pt1 | contig 14323 bp, 14 predicted proteins | sample III_Bog_N3_1_FD_198759 | JGI IMG/M metagenome (GOLD analysis project Ga0302277, IMG submission 198759) | Peat permafrost microbial communities from Stordalen Mire near Abisko, Sweden - III_Bog_N3_1 | ecosystem: Environmental > Terrestrial > Soil > Wetlands > Peat | place: Sweden: Abisko... | reverse complement strand
AATGCAGAATGAAAAAGGAAGAATGATGAAACCGGCGTATTCCACAATTCTTCATTCTTCATTCATCCTTCTTAATTTCCCCGTGCCCGCCAGCCACTACGTCAAGGTCATGCTCGACCAGATTTTTGTAAAAATATGAATCGCGGAAATCAATCCTTACCGGTTGTGACTAAAGACAACATCCAAGACTTGGTAGCACAATTTGAAAAAAAGCGGTTCGCAAATCATCGCTACGCTTCCTTTGATTACTGCTTCAATTATTTCCGTAGCTTCAATGAGGAAGGGCGGTTGTCAGATCTAAAAAGCAAAGATAATCTGGAAACGAGTTGTCTCCACATAGGATTCTTTCTCGCAAGTTGGGGAATGTTTCGTGGAAAAAGTCAACTTGGACAAGAATCTAGCGTGAAGCATTTCACAGGACTTGTGGAGGAAATTTCAAGTTGGCATGGAAGCCATGACTTCACCGAAATCTGGAACATAGACGCGAATGACTATAATCGCGAAGGAGTGAGAGATCTCTTGAATAAGTGCTACACAAAGGTTCAAGAGAAGCTTGTCCACAATTCCAACCAAGAACATCGCACGTTAGTAACTAAAGCTATGTTGGGCATTTTCGGATGCGTCCCTGCATTCGACAAATATTTCAGCGGCATATTCGGTGGGTTAAGTAACAAAGATGGCTGTGCTTTCAATTCCGTTGCCCTAACGAAAATAGGTAAGTTCTACGAAGATAATTTTGAGATCATCGAGAAACTGGCTGCCGCGACAAAGGCTTTCGATTTTCAGACGCAGGAAAAGACTGGCAGATGCTACACAAAGGCCAAGATCATCGACATGATTGGTTTCCAAAAAGGGAAAAACGACGCTGACGCAAAAAAGGCCGAGAAAGAAGCCGACGAAAGAAAACCTTCCGTCTCATTCGCACATCAGACCACTCCAACACCAACACCAGATAAAGCAAACAAAGATCGGAAGCCAGGCTTGGGCAAGCTGGGCGGGTTCTTGGGGTTTCCCGTCACGGCCGTGATCCGCACCATGGGGGCGGAAGGATGGGAGTTCTGGGAAATCAAAAAGGTTCTCAAAGACAACAACATCTCCGCCGCCGAAAACACCATGCGGATTCAGCTCTGCAACGGGCGCAAGGGCGAGAAGGGGGCACCAATCAGGGAGAAGCTGAAGGAACTGCGTCTCGATCCGTCGGAGAAGTCCTAGCGTGTTGCTCTGGGCAATTTTCAGGAATGCAGTTGCGGCACGGCGCTCGTCGCGACGCAGAATTTGAAACGCCAGTGGATTGGCATTGATATTTCGCCCATGCCTGTGCGTCATGGCCAAACGCCTGCGCGACGTTTGCACCTGCCGGAAAGCGAACCGCTCTGGCGCGCCGGACGCGGCTTCGTCGTCCGCCCTTGATTTGTAGGAGACGAGGTGACGAGTCTCATTTTAATCCCACTTGCAGGTTTTTTAATTAGAGCCTCCTCACGTCGGCTCCTACGGCATGGAGAATTTGAGAACTGGGCCGTCATCGCCCTCGGCGGCATCCCGAACAAAGTGCAAGTCGGCGACATGGGCGTGGTTGGCCGCATCTTCCCGGTTTTTGACAATAGCCCAGCCATTTATGGCTGGGTTCATGGTTCGGAATCGTCTCAAGTCCCGTCAGGGACGAAAGGTCCTTGCGGACGGCCACCACGTTGTCTGCCGTCCCTGCCGGGATTCGGAAAATTGGGTTGCGATATTCCCAGCCATAAATGGCTGGGCTATTTTCACACCCAAGAGAAAACAGAAAGACAAGGCCGGCCGCCCGGACATTGACGCCTTTGAAGCCATGATGATGCGCGAAGATTGCGACACCGGCTTCATCGTCTCTTTTGATTACAGCAGCGACGCGATGACGGAGATCGGAAATTTCTTCAAACGCAGCATCGTCCATGTCTCCTTGGGGAGAAGGCCGGGATGAGGGAGGTCGTTCAACCAACTTTTGACGCGCACGGCCTAGCAATCCCACTCTCCCACGAAGTTTCATTGCTTTGAAACTAAATTCCATTGCTTGAGAACTTAGTTTCGTAGTCTTCCCACGACGTTTCTTAGTCTTCCTACGAAGTTTGACAGTCTTCGGACAACGTTTCTTAGTCGTCCCACGATGTTTCGTAGTCTTCGGACAATGTTTCGTAGTCTTCGGACAATGTTTCGTAGTCTTCCCACGACGTTTCTTAGTCTTCGGACGTCGTCGCACGATCATCAAATGAAGCGGGATGACAATGAAACGTCGTGGAATGGTTGTGGCACGTCGCGGGAAGATGATCCCGCTTCATCGGCAGGTCGTGGCCCCGGGTTTCACGGCTTGGAAACGTTGTCCGCAGGCGATTGCGAATTTACCTCGAAACAGCAATGGGAAGGAATCTGAAAACATGATTAATTTGCAGTCAATCCGACGGCAGGTGCCGGCGGAGAAAATAACGGACGAAGTTTCGCTTCTCTGCAGCCCTGCCAAGCGGGGAGAGAGGGGTAGAATTGCGAGGCCGCCGTCCGCCAACAAACGCAACGGTTTAAACTTATGAAAAAATCAAAAGTAAAATTGGAACTCAACAAGAAGCCCGACAGCGACCTGCACACGTTTGCGCAGTCGCATGAGACGGCGATGACGGACAACCCCAACTTCACCACGCCGCTGCCGCCGGTGACGGCGTTCACTGCGGTGCGTGCGTCCTATGGCACGGCGCTGGGGACTTTCAACACCGCGCAGGCCGCAGCCAAGCTGGCCACCACCAACAAGGACACGGCGCGAGCGGCGCTGGAACTGGCGCTGACGCAACGTGGCAATTATGTGGAGCTGACGGCGGCCACCACTGCCGACCCGGTGGCGGCCATCAAGAGCGCGAATTTCAGCTCGCGCGCGTCCAAAACCCCGTCAGGCGTGCCGGCGCAGGTGATGAACCTGTCGGTGACGGCGGGCGACCATGACGGCGAACTGAAGGCGCAATGGGACCCGGTGCCCTACGCCAAAACCTACGAGGTGCAGACCAGCCCCGATCCGTTCACGGCCACGAGCTGGTCCAAGACCAAGAGCGTGACAAAGTCGTTGGCGGTGTTGCCGAACCTCACCAGCGGGTCGCGCATCTGGGTGAAGGTGCGCGCCATCGGCTCCGGCGGCGAGGGAAATTACAGCAGCGAAATCTCTAAGATTGTGCCTTGAAACACTGAAAGCCGGTTGAGGGTTTTTAGTTGAGAGTTGATGGAAAAAACCTTCCTGCTCTCATCATTCTAGTTGACAGTCCATGGGCGGCGTGGCTTGGTGACGGCCAGCATGAACGTCTTTTTTGACACGCACGCGCATCTGGATTATCCCGACTACGCGCCGGATTTGGCGGAAGTCGTCGCACGCGCGCAGGCCGCCGGCATCGCCAAAATCATTTCCATCGGAACGAGCCTAGACAGCAGCGAACGCGCCATCCGTCTGACGGAGAAATTTGAAAATGTCTACGCCGCCGTCGGCTGGCATCCGACCGAGGCGTTGAAAGCGCCGAAAGATATGCGCCCTGCCCTGCGCGAATTTTCGAAACATCCAAAAGTTGTCGCCATCGGTGAGACCGGGTTGGATTATCACCATCTGCCCAGCGAGAAGCCGGAATTTATCGCTGCCGATGACGCGCGCTACAAAGAAAGACAGGCGGACATTTTCCGGCAGCAGATGGAGGTCGCCGCCGAATTCGGACTGAACTGCATCATCCATCAGCGCACGGCGTTCGACGACACCATCGCGCAGATGAAACCGTTCATCGGTAAGACGCGCGGCGTGTTCCATTGTTTTGGCGAGACGGTTGAGCGCATGAAAAGGGTTTTTGAAATCGGCTCGCTTGTGAGCTTCACCGGCATCGTCACATTCAAGAACGCTCAGAATGTCCGTGATTGCGTCGCCGCCGCGCCGCCGGACAAATTCATGCTGGAAACCGATTGCCCGTATCTCGCGCCCGTGCCATATCGCGGCAAGCGCTGCGAACCGGCTTATGTCAAAGAAATTTCTGAAGTCATCGCGCAGACAAGAAATTGTCCGCTGGAAGAATTGAGCGCGGCAACGTGCAGGACGGCGATGGAATTTTTCCCGAAACTGGCGTAGCAGCAGGCGTGAACAGGCTAATTCTTAATTTGAGCGGACTCACGTCCGTTGCTACACTCATTTGACTATTTATGACAAAGCAGCAAGTCCTCGATCTTTATTTTCTCGACGCGCGCCACAAACTGATTGAGCTCGCCGCCTTCCTTGATCGCGTGGAGCGAGCAGATGGAAAAGACGATTTCCGCCTGGAAGCTTTTCGCTCCGCGCTTACCAAGCTGGATGGGAAAAAAATGAACAAGGCGAAGAATGTTTTACTTGCGTTCAGCGACCCGACGAGTAAGCCAATCGCCAAGGCGACAGTCAAAGGAGCCTGCGGCGCGTTTATAAAATGAAATACATAGAGCCGCATGCCCACATGGTTAGCCGCACGACGGATGATTACGCGGCCATGGCGGTCGCCGGCTGCGAGGCGGTTTGCGAACCGGCGTTCTGGGCGGGTTTCGACCGCAGTTCGGCCGCCGGATTTTACGATTATTTTTCCCAGCTCACCGAATACGAGCCGAAGCGCGCGGCAAAATTCGGCATCAAACATTTCTGCTGGCTTTGCATCAATTCCAAGGAAGCCGAGAATGTGAAGCTCGCAGAGGAAGTCATCGCATTGATTCCAAAATTTCTCAATCGCCCGAACGTGCTCGGCATCGGCGAGATCGGCTTGAACAAAAATTCGCGGAACGAATTGCGCGTGCTGGAAATGCAGGTTGATCTCGCGGCAAAATATAACCAGTTGATTTTGGTTCACACACCGCATCTGGAAGACAAGCTCAAAGGCACGCGACTGATTCTCGATGTGCTGAAGAGCGACAAACGCATCCAGCCGGAACGCGTCATCATTGACCATGTCGAGGAGCACACGGTTGAAATGGTTTTGGACGCCGGAATGTGGGCGGGCATGACGCTTTATCCCGAAACCAAATGCACGTCGGCGCGAGCGGTTGACATTTTGGAAACTTACGGCAGCGAACGCATTTGGATGAACAGTGCGTGCGATTGGGGCGTGAGTGATCCGCTAGCCGTGCCGAAGACGGCGTTGGAAATGAAAAAACGCGGGCACTTGGAAGCCGCAATTGAAAAGGTGATTTTCCTGAATCCGAAAAACTTTCTGGAGCAATCGCCTAATTTCAAAACTGGCTAAGTTTTTAGAATCTTTTTGGCAGAATTGCGGACAGCCTCGGCCAACTCGCGCGGCTTCAAAACCTTCGCGTCGCCGCCCCAGCTCAAAACCCAGCGCTCGATTTCAAGCAGGCTCGACAGCTTCAATTTCAATTCCACTCCCCCGCCCTTCAATTCGCGCAATTGCTGCGACGGATGCCATTTCTTTTCGCGGACGTAATCGGCGGCTCGTGGATTGAAACGGATGACGACTTCATGCGCGCCTTCACCGGAATGAACGCCGAAGCTGTCGCGCAACCGCTTTTCCAGCGAGAATTTTTCCGGGCGCTTGAAAACTTCCCCCGTCGGCTTCACGGATTTGATCCGCGCGGGCGCGAAGGTGCGGATGTCCTTTCGCGCGTGGTCGTAGGCGAACAAATACCATTCGCCGTTGATGTTCGCCAAATGATACGGGTCAACGAGGCGCGGCTCGGATTTCGTCTGGCCGGGCTTGCGATAGGCCAGTTCAATCTGCTGCCGGCGCGCGGCGGCCTTGGCGAGCGCGTCGAAAATTTCCAGATCCAAAATCTGCTCGGCGCGTGTGCGGAAGGAAATCGTCTGCTCGATGTCGGCGAGGTTGAGCGAAATCGTGTCGGGCAGCGCCTGCTCCATTTTCTTGATGGCGCTCAAAAGCGGTTTCTCGAAGCTCGTGCCGCGATATTGTTGCAGCGCCTTTTCCGCGACCACGAGCGCGAAAAGTTCGCCCTCGGTGATCTGCATGGTCGGGAACGCGCTGACTTCTCCGGTGTAAAAATAGCCGTTTTTGCCGACGTTGAATTCAATCGGCAGGCCAAGCCGGTCGCGCATGAACTCGATGTCGCGATGGACGGATTTGGTGCTGACCTCCAGTTCACGGGCGAGCGTGACTGCGTTTGGAAATTTTCCGGTTGAAAGCGTCTGATGGATGCGCAACATCCGTTCAAGCGGCGGACGGGAATGCAAGTCGTTCTTTGTCGTATCGTTGAATCGTTGCATTGGAATCCGATTAACGATTCACAATTCAACCAATCACGAACCTTTTTCCAGCTTCGCGAGCAGCTCGTCGTTGGTCTTGTTTTTCTTGAGCGCGGCGGTGAGAGTTTCCATCGCCTCGATGGGATTCAAGTCCACCATCATCCGGCGCAGTTTGCGGATGGCCTCGAGATTTTTCGCGGGGAAAAGTTTTTCCTCCTTGCGCGTGCCGCTTTTCGGGATGTCAATCGCCGGAAACAAACGGCGGTCGGAAAGCTTGCGGTCAAGGATCAGCTCCATGTTGCCCGTGCCCTTGAATTCCTGGAAAATCAATTCGTCCATGCGCGAACCGGTATCCACCAGCGCCGTCGCAAGAATCGTGAGCGAGCCGCCCTCTTCAATCTTGCGCGCCGAGGCGAACATCTTGCGGGGGATTTCCAGCGCGCGCGCATCCACGCCGCCGGTCATCGTGCGGCCGCTGCCGCCGTGAACGCTGTTGTAGGCGCGGGCCACACGGGTGATGGAATCAAGCAGCACGAAAACGTCCTTGCCGGATTCAACCATGCGGCGGCAGCGCTCAATCATGAAGCGCGACAGGCGGACGTGCGTCTCCAGATCCATGTCGTTGGACGACGCGACGACCTCGGCCTTGACCGAGCGTTGAAAATCCGTAACTTCCTCGGGCCGTTCGTCAATCAACAGCACCATTACGAAAACTTCGGGATGATTCGCGGTGATGGCGTTGGCGATCTGCTTGAGGATGGTCGTCTTGCCCGTGCGCGGCGGCGCGACAATCAATCCGCGCGTGCCACGGCCAATCGGGGTGACGAGATCAATGACTCGTGTCTCGATCAGATCCGGCGACGTTTCCAGATTGAATTTCTCAATCGGGTCAATTGTCGTGAGATTTTCAAAGCGGACGGCCTTGGTGTAAGCCTCGAACGGCATGTCGTTGACCGTGTCAACCGTCTTGAGCTGCGGGCTTGTGCCGCGGTGCGGCGGCTGCGTGGTGCCCGCGACATGGCTGCCCTCGCGCAAAAAATTGCGCCGGATGGTGTCGGGCGTGACGAAGATGTCGGTCGGCTTGGGATGAAAATGGTTCTGTGCGGTGCGGAGAAACCCGAATCCCTTTTCGGAGATTTCGAGGTAGCCCGAACCGGCGTCCGACGGCTTGTCGCCGTTGTTTTTTGTGTCGCTCATAAATGTTGTGTGTCCAAAGGTTAAAAAATCCGCCCGAAAACCGGTGTTGAACTTTGAATTTTTTGGAAATTGCCGCAGCGGAAATATGATTTAGAAAACCCTTCCAACCGCAGACATCAAACCTTCGACGGGCTATTAACTACGAATAAAGCCAAGCTAATGCAACAACTATTTTTGGCAGGCTGATAAAGCAACCTTCCATAGACAAATATTTGCCGTTAAGAAATCCGGTTTTATCGGCGCAATCTGCGAAAATTTTCAGCCTCCGACTTCCGCGCGGGCTTCGGCGGCGAGTGCTGTGCTCAGGTATCGTTCGCCCGTCGAACAGGCCACGGTGACGATGAGTTTGCCCTTGTTTTCAGGGCGTTTCGCAACTTCAATCGCGGCAATGACATTTGCTCCGGTGGAAATGCCGACCAAAATTCCCTCTTCCTTCGCCAGGCGCCGCGCCATCGCAAACGCGTCATCGTTGGAAACCTGCACGCACTCGACGATCTGCGGATTGCCTGCGCTGTCCTTCAAATGCAAATTTTGCGGCACAAATCCCGCGCCCGTGCCTTGAATCTTGTGCGGACCGGGCTTGACCGGCTGCCCCGCAAGCGTCTGCGAAATGACCGGTGAATCCTTCGGCTCGACGGCGATGGCCTGGAACGAAGATTTTTTCGGTTTAATATATTCCACGCAGCCGGTGATCGTGCCGCCGGTTCCGACCGCCGCGACCAAAATGTCAATCTTGCCGTCCGTGTCATCCCAAAGTTCAACCGCCGTGGTTTTCGAGTGGATTGCCGGATTTGCCGGATTGTTGAACTGCTGCGGAATCCACGAGTTCGGCGTGTCCTTCGCCAAAGCCTCGGCGCGCGCAATCGCGCCTTTCATGCCTTCAGCACCGGGGGTCAAAACAAGCTTCGCACCGAGCATCGCCAACAGCGTGCGTCGTTCGAGGGACATCGTTTCGGGCATCGTCAGAATCAACTTGTAGCCTTTGGCCGCCGCAACAAATGCGAGCGCAATGCCGGTGTTGCCGGAAGTCGGCTCGATGATGACGGTGTCTTTCTTCAAGACTCCGCGCTTTTCGGCGTCCTCGATCATCGCCATGCCGATGCGGTCTTTGACGCTGCCGAGCGGGTTGAAAAATTCGCATTTGAGCGCGATGGTGGCCGGCAATCCGGCGGTGACCTTGTTCAATTTGACCAGCGGAGTGCGACCGACGGTTTCGATGATGTTGTTGTAAATGTGTCCCATAAACTTTGTTGGTTAAATTTTGTCAGTAAAAGTTGCGCTCAAAGCGTTGAACGGGCAAGTATTTTTTATTGGAATCCACGTCGTCATTCTCATCATAGAATATTTGGATTTCAATTGATGAGCATAAGGATGACGATGAGGAGGAACTGAAAAAATAAGTCCCCGCCTGACCTTTCGGTCAAACGGGGACAAATTGGGGATGGGAGTTCGCCAATCTCTCTTTCCCAAGCCAACATTAGGCGCGCACCCTCGCGGGGGCTGCTGGCTTCCCGACGCCATTCTCCACGGCAAGCGGAGTTTCCGGCCTCGTAGCAGGGCCGTCCAGCGCCTTGCGGTCGCTGAATTTCGAGTGAGGCTTTTCAGCTCGCTTCAACTGGTGGTTGCGCCACCGGCCTGCGAACCAGGTTGAGACACGCCTATGATTTTCTTTCGCGTCTCCACCATTAGCTCCGGGTCTGCCGCCGCTTTTGACGGCGCGTTCGCCCGACGCCACGGGTCTCGCCTCTTCTCTCTAAGATTGCTTTTTCTCACAGTCCAGCGGTGTCGTTTTTAACATCGCCGGCCTTCGGAAGCTTTCACGCAGCCTGCCAAAGCCATCGTGACCTTCCCGATGCGACACTCTTTTTGTCCGCCTTTCGGCGTTTTTCTTTTGGCGAACTCAACTTTTTATTTTTGAATCCCGCCAGAGTCACCCGCACCGTGCTGATACGCAGTAGCAACCGTTTGCCTGTCCCGGCAACTGCGATTCGCCCAGGCTCGAAACCTGCCCGGACTACTTGACCCGGCTCGGAACGGTTTCTTATCGTCCCTAGCCGCCGGTCCCTCATTCGCTTTTGACACGTGCGAACGTGCCAGAGGAACCTGTGAATTCTGCCTCCGCCGCCAACCTTTCGGTCGGTTTATGAGGAGCCGTGTCAACCAGCCTGACCCGGCTTTTCCCCGGTCACCCGGGATTATCCTGGAAACGTTCAGCTTCAATCTTTCGACCGCCTCTGCCCGCTTCGTTCATTCAATGAACTGTGAACATCATAACAAATCTTTTGCTTCCTTCAATGAATTGATATGCACAGGTTGTTCACCGAAATCGCGCCGTGAACAACCTGTGAAAAACTCAAATCAGCACGTCAAATCAAAGCGATTCCCATTTTTTCGACGTGAATTATTCACCGCTTTTCCGTGTCAAAAACGGATGCGGTGAACAAGTTCCATTTGTTAAGTTCTGGAAAAATTCGTTAGAAAGAAAATTTTGAAGACGCTATTTGGAGAAAACTACACAATGTCATTAACCAAGTGTATGTCTGGTTTAAATCGTTAAACCGGGTCAAGATGCTCCGGTTCAACACTTCAACGAATCTCGCGTTGAAATCCCTGCTGCCGCAACGCCTCAAACAACACCAACGCCACGCAGTTCGACAAATTTAACGAACGTGATTCCTCATTGAACATCGGAATCCGCAGCCAGCTTTCGCGATGCTGCTCCAGTAGTTGTTTCGGCAGACCCGCCGTCTCACGACCGAACACCAGATAATCATCCGCCGAAAATTTCACATCGCTGTAATTCTTCGCGCCGTCGGATTCGATGAACCACAGCCGCGCATTTGCCGGTAGCTTTTCCGCGAACGCCGTCCAGTTCTTCCAACGATGCCACTCCACATGCTGCCAGTAATCCATTCCTGCGCGCTTGAGCTGCGCATCGTCCAGCTTGAAGCCGAACGGCTCGATGAGATGCAGAACGGACTTTGTGGCCGCGCACAACCGCGCCACGTTGCCCGTGTTCGGCGGAATCTCCGGTTCGACTAAAACAATGTTCATATCAGTCAGTGGTCAGTAGTTCTTGGACAGTAGAACAGCGCAGTGATTGATGCTACTGACTACGAACTACTGACTTTTAATAAAACACCTTCCACAATACCAACCCATGCGCCGGCGCGGTCATTCCCGCCACGCGACGGTCGCGGCTCGCCAGAATCTCCGCCACGCGCTCCAGCGGAATCCTCCCCTGCCCCACCTGCACCAGCGTTCCCACGATTCCCCGGCACATCTTGTAAAGAAACCCGTCGCCTTCGATGATGAACGTGAATTGCGCGCCGGACTTCTTGATGTCGCAGCGCGTCAACGTGCGGACGTTTGACGCCATCTCGTAACTGCGCGTGCCGGCGAAACACCGGAAGTCCTTCTTGCCGATAAACAGCTTTGCCGCCGCGCGCATTTTGGCCAGATCCAGCTTGATCGGGAAATGCCACGCGCGATTTTGCAGCAAGGGATTCATCGCCGGATGATTCCACACGAAGTAACGGTATTGTTTGCCCGTCGCGTTGAAGCGCGCATGAAACTTCTCCGGCACGCGCACCGCCGAAATGACGCGGATATCGTCCGGCAAAAAAGCATTCAGCGCGAGCGCCAACCGGGCGGCGGGCATCTTGAATTCCGCGCGCGGAATCTCCACATGCGCCACCATGCCCAGCGCGTGCACACCGGTATCCGTGCGGCTGGAGCTGTGGATGCGCTTGACGCTCGGAAACATTTTACCGAACGCCGCCTCGATCTTCTCCTGCACGCCCGTGCCGATCTTTTGCACCTGCCACCCTTGGTAAGCTGTGCCGTCGTAAGCGATGACGAGTTTGAATTTCAAATTCATAAACCACCAAGGCACCAAGGCACGAAGAAAGGAACTTTTCGCCACAGAGACACAGAGTCGCATAGGGGAAAACGATTTTTAATCTCTGTGCCTCTGTGACTCTGTGGCTTCATAACTTTGTGCCTTGGTGTTTAAATTCCGTCCAGATAGCTCTGCAACAAGATTGCCGCCGCCATCTTGTCCACCTTCTCCTTGCGCTTGTCGCGGCGGACATTGCCCTGGATCAGAATCCGGTTGGCCATCTTGGACGTGAGCCGCTCGTCCCACATCTTGATGGGCACGGTGATGGCGCTCTTCAACACCGCCACAAACGCCTCCACCTTTTGCGCCGCCGGACCGTAACTGCCGTCCATGTTGCGCGGCTGGCCGATGAGGATGAGTTCCACCTCCTTCTCCACGAGGATTTTCTTGAGCCGGTCCAGAAACGGCGCGAACGGCTCCGCGAGGATGTATTCCAGCGGCTGCGCGATGGTCTTGGTCTCGTCGCTGACGGCGACGCCGATGCGCTTGGTTCCGTGATCGAGGGCGAGGATTCGCATGGCGGGCAGTTTTGCAGCTAATGCGGGGAAATTCAACGCAAAGGCGCAATGGATCGAAGTCTCGAGGAATAATTTTTGCCTGGCGACCAAGTGTAAAGGTGGTTTCCGTAGCGACCAACAGTTATCATCTAGATCAATTTGTGTGGCGTTATCACATTACAATGGCTTGGGAGCTTCAAGCTCGCGGTGGCCGTTGAAATTTCTTTTCGCCCTTTCGCTTCTTTCGTGTTTAACTTTTTGCCGCGATGATTCAATACCTCGATTTGCTCCGGCAAGTGCTTGATAACGGAAAGTTCAAGGCCGACCGCACCGGCACAGGCACGTATTCCCTGTTTGGCGCGCAAGTCCGCTATTCGCTGCGCGATTCGTTTCCCCTGCTCACCACGAAGAAGGTCCACACCAAGTCCATCATCTACGAGCTGCTCTGGTTTTTGCGCGGCGACACGAATGTGAAATGGCTCAACGAGCATGGCGTGACAATCTGGGACGAGTGGGCGGACAAGGACGGCGACCTCGGCCGCGTTTATGGCGCGCAATGGACGGACTGGCGCACGGCGGACGGCCGCAGCATCAACCAGATTGACCAGGTCATCGCGTCCATCAAGAAGAATCCCGACAGCCGGCGGCTCATCGTCAGCGCGTGGAATCCGGGCGAGTTGGAGACGATGGCGTTGCCGCCGTGCCACACGCTGTTCCAGTTTTACGTGAGCGACGGGGAGTTGAGCTGCCAGCTTTACCAGCGGAGCGCGGATATTTTCCTCGGCGTGCCGTTCAACATCGCCAGCTACGCGTTGCTCACGCTGATGGTGGCGCAGGTGTGCGGGTTGAAGCCGGGCGATTTCATCCACACGTTCGGAGATTTGCATCTTTATTCGAACCATGTCGAGCAGGCGAAGCTGCAAATATCCCGCGAGCCGCGTCTGCTGCCGCAGATGAAGTTGAACCCGGCGGTGAAGAACATCCATAAATTCAAGTTCGAGGATTTTGAACTGCTGGGCTACGACCCGCATCCGGTCATCAAGGCGCCGATTGCCGTTTGAATGAGCGCGAACATTCATCGCGAATGTCCGCTTTGTGGGAAGAATGACGGGGCTGCGTTTCTGCAGAAAAAGGAGCTGGCGCTCGTGCGCTGCAGGAATTGCGGGATGATCTACGCCAATCCCGTTCCGGCGGAAATGGGCGGCGAATTCTACAACAATCTCGGCACGCCGTTCTACCTGTCGCACGAAAAGCTTGAGAGCGATTATGCCGGCGTACGATTCGAGCGGGAACTGCGGCTCTTCCAGTCCTTTTGTCCGCAGGGGGCGGTTCTGGATGTGGGATGTTCGACCGGGGCGTTTTTGCACCAGCTGAAATCGCGGGGCAATTACCGGGTGACGGGCACGGACATTTCAAAGCCGGCGCTGGATTATGCGCGCGGCCGGGGAATTGAAATCATCGGCAATTCATTTTTGAATCATGATTTTGGGGAAATGCGTTTTGATGCGATCACGTTCTGGGCCGTCATGGAACATCTTCTGGAGCCGAAGAAATTTTTGGGCAGGACGGCCGCGCTATTGAAGCCGGGCGGTCATTGTTTTATCCTCGTTCCGAACATGAAATCGCTCGCCGTCCGTTTGCTTGGCGGGAAATATCGCTATATTTTCCCGCAACACGTGAATTATTTCACGGCCAAAACGCTGGGAGAATTTTCGATGACGGAACATTTCGAGATTTGCGCGGCCGGCTCGATGCACTTTAATCCCATCGTCATCTGGCAGGATTTCCGGGGGAAAGGCGGTTTTGTCCCGGACGAACAGCGCGCGGCCCTGCTCAAACGCACGACGGCCTACAAACAAAACCCGGCGTTGAAGCCGGTGAAGATGATTTACCGCTGTGTGGAGAAGATACTAAGTGGTTTGAATCTTGCGGACAATTTGTTCATCGTCTTGCGAAAGAAATGAAACACTTCAAAGCCATCGCCGCAATGTCGCTGAACCGCGTGATCGGCGCGGGGAACAAAATCCCGTGGCATCTGCCGGAGGATTTCAAGTGGTTCAAGCAAACCACGATGGGCAACCTGATTGTGATGGGGCGCAAGACGTTCGAGAGCCTCGGCCGCCCGCTGCCCAACCGCAAGAATCTGGTGCTGACGAAACATCCGCAGCGGCTCATCAAAAAGCATCCGGAAATCTTCGGGCAATACCACGAGTGGCGCGGAGGGAAATTCCTGAAGCGTGCCTATCAATTCCATTTCACGAAGCTCGGTGAAAAGCAGGAGACGGAAATCCTGATTTTCAAGTCGCTGGACAAATTGGATCCGGCTGAGTTTCCCAATGATATCTTCATCTGCGGTGGCGCGCAGATTTACGAGCAGGCGTTGCCGCGCTGTTCAGACCTGTATCTCACGCTCGTCAAACGCGAGGTGGAGGGCGGCGACACTTTTTTCCCGCCGTTCGAGGACAAGTTTGAGCTGGCGGAGGAACTTCGCGACACGCCGGAGTTCAAGATTCT